>Ga0114972_10000303_pt1 | contig 36418 bp, 36 predicted proteins | sample M_140807_EF_Meta_FD_87354 | JGI IMG/M metagenome (GOLD analysis project Ga0114972, IMG submission 87354) | Freshwater microbial communities from Lake Montjoie, Canada to study carbon cycling - M_140807_EF_MetaG | ecosystem: Environmental > Aquatic > Freshwater > Lake | place: Lake Montjoie... | reverse complement strand
TGCTGCTCTCCGGCCATGCGCCGATCAAGGAGCTAGGCCTGGGCGCGTTTCAGGAGACGCCGCAGGTGGAAGCCGCAGCACCCCTGGTGAAATCCGCCCGCATGGCCCGCCACCCGCAGACGCTGGGCCTGGATGTGCTGCGCGCCATCGCCCTGGCGCGGGAAGGCCGGCCCGGGCCCGTGCATCTCTCCCTGCCCACCGATGTGCTGGAGGCCGAGGTGGTGCCCGCCGCGGCCCAGCCGCAGGCCGCCCCGCCCGCCATGCCCCTGGCACCCGAGGCAGCGCGAAGCCTGGCCGCCATGCTGGCCTCAGCCGAGCGCCCGCTGCTCTGCGCCGGCCCGGCGCTGAACAGCCCAGAGGGAAAGCTGGCCCTGGCGGCGCTGGAGGCCAAAACCGGCCTGCCGGTGCTGCTGATGGAAAGCCCGCGCGGGTTGCGCGACCCCAGCCTGCGCGCTGCCACGCCGCTCTTCGCCGAGGCCGATCTGATCATCCTGCTTGGCAAGGCGCTGGATTTCACACTGGGCTTTGGCCGCACGCCGCCCTTCTCGCCTGCCGCGCGCTGGGCGGTTCTGGAACCTGATGCTGCCATTCTGGCCCGCGCCTTGCAGGGGCTGGGTGAGCGCCTGGCCTTCTCGGCCATCACGGCACCGCTGGCCGGCGCGCAGGCCCTGGCCGGCATGGCCAGCACCGGCCATGCCGGCTGGGCTGCCAGGCTGCGTGCGGCACTCGATTTCTTACCCAGCGAATGGGATGCCCTGGCCGGCGCGCCAGACGGCCCCATCCACCCGGTCACGCTGGGCCATGCGCTCCGCCCCTGGCTGCGCGATGGCGACATTCTGGTGGCCGATGGCGGCGAGATCGGCCAATGGCTGCAGGCCATGCTACGCGCGCCGGCAGGCGGTGCGCGGCTGGTCAATGGCGTGGCAGGGGCGATAGGCGCGGGCCTGCCCTTCGCCATTGCCGCCAGCGCGGCCCGGCCCGGCCAGCGGGTGCTCGCGGTGATGGGCGATGGCACTTTCGGCTTCCATATGGCGGAATTCGACACAGCAGTGCGGCATGGCCTGCCCTTTGTTGCCGTGGTCGGCAATGATTCATGCTGGAATGCCGAGCACCAGATCCAGCTGCGCGACTATGGCACCGCCCGCGCGCATGGCTGCGAATTGGCGGCCGCCACGCGCTATGATCTGGTGGCGACAGCCTTGGGTGGCCATGGCGAATTCGTGGAGGCGGCAGCGGACCTGGCACCCGCCCTTGAACGCGCCTTTGCCAGCGGCAAACCAGCCTGCGTGAATGTGCTGATCAAGGGCCTCCCAGCACCGGTGATCCGCGCGGCTTGACCTGGATCATGGCGCTGCTGGCGCCGATCTGTTCCTGATCCCCGGGTTGCAACGACAGGGGAGTGCAGGGGCAATGCCATTAGAGACGCAATGGGCGCTGGTCGCCGATGCCCAGCGTGCCCGGATCTTTGAAGCCCGGCGCAACGGCGCTGCCTGGGTGGAACGCAGCGAGGAAGCCTTGGCCGAGGTCAACCCGCCCTCGCATGACCAGGGCACCGAGAGACCGGGCCGGGTGCGTGAGAGCATGGGCACCACGCGCCATGCCATAGAACCCCGGCTCGACCCGCATCGCGCGGCCAAGGCCGCCTTCGCCCGGCGCCTGGCCAGCCGGCTGGATGAGGCGGCCACGGGGGCGCTTTACGCCCATTTGCTACTGGTCGCCCCGCCCGCCTTTCTGGGCGATTTGCGCGCCGCATTGGGCGGTGCCGCCCGACAAAAACTGCGCGGTTCGCTGAACAAGGATCTGACGCATCTGCCGCTGGCTGAACTCGCCCCGCATCTGGCGGCGATCCCGCGTGACTAGAGCCGTTTCACCGAAAGCGAAGATGGTGAGACGATTCTAGTTTCTGTTTTTCTGCATTTTGCGAGCCGCCTTGCAAAGCTGCAAGGCTTGAAAATGCTCTATTCACTCCGCCCGAATGCCCAGCGCCCGCACGCGGGGGACCCAATAGGCCACCTCGTCGCGGACATAGGCGGCGAAGCGTTCGGGGGTGAAGCCGCGCATGGCGGGCGTGCCCAATTCGTCGTAGCGGGCCTGCACAATGGGATCCGCCAGGGCCTGCTCTGTCGCCGCCGCCATACGCTCCACGATGGCGCGCGGTGTGCCGGCGGGGGCGAAAAAACCGTACCAGGAATAGGCCTTATAATCGGGCAGCCCGACCTCGGCCGCCGTCGGTGTCTCAGGCAGAAGGTTGGAGCGTTGTTCGGTGGCGACGAAAAGGGCCCGCGCATTGCCTGCATCCTGCATGGGCTTCAGCAGGGCTGGGATATCGGCGCAGAAATGAATCTCGCCCGAGGACAGGGCGGCATAGACCTGTCCGCCGCCGCGATAGGGCACATGCACCGCCCGCACACCAGCCTGAATGAGAAACGTGGCGCAAGCGATATGACCAGAGGTGCCAATGCCGCTGCTGCCATACTGGAACCGGTCGGGCTCGGCGCGCAGCCGGGCGATGAAGTCGGCAGCGCTGCGCGAATCGAGGCCGCGGGTGGTCACCGCAAGCCCGATGGGCACGAAGGCGGTGGGCGCCACCGGCACCAGGTCGCGCAACGGGTCAAAGGGCATGGGGGCCGGCAACCCGGGCGACAGCCCAATGGGCGAGAGGGTGGAGAGCACAAAGACCGAGCCATCGGGCGCCGATTTGGCCACCGCATCTGTGCCGACCACGCCGCCGGCGCCGGGGCGGTTCTCCAGCACCACCGGCTGGCCGAGGATATCGGCCAATTTGGGGGCGATCAGCCGGGTTGTGATGTCCGTCCCGCCACCGGTACCGAAGGGCACGACGATTCGCACCGGCCTTTGCGGCCAGGCGGCGCTCTGCGCCAAGGCCGGGCTGGCCAGGAAGGGCAGGGAAAAGGCGGCGCGGCGGCTTGGCATGGCGGTATCTCCGGGTTGCACCACAGTGACGCACCCTGTGGATAGCGTGCAAGGCAGTGGATGCCGGGGGCAGCCCGAAAACGCCCCTGGCGAGCCATGGCGGGATGTGGTCCCTGCCCCTTGGAAATAACCCTTGAACGCTGCGGCAGAGATGCCACACTAGAACGATCAGCGAACATTGGCGGTCATCCTGGCGTTCTGACTGACCTGTGGACAAAGCCCTCCCACGCTGTATGTGGTGGGAAGCGACGGCAGGTAAGACTACATCTTGTGGCGCGACCCGGATTTGGTCATTGTCGGTAACCGGGGATTCAGGGGGATTAGACGTGTTTGATGCGATTCAGCTTCAGGGCCACCATCCGGTGCAAATCGACCGCTCGCGCGATGCGTTGCTGACCGATTTCGGCCGCGCAACTCTGGATGACCGCTACCTGCTGCCTGGCGAATCCTATCAGGATCTCTTCGCCCGCGTGGCCTCGGCCTATGGCGATGACGCGGCCCATGCGCAGCGCATCTACGATTATATCAGCAAGCTTTGGTTCATGCCGGCCACGCCTGTGCTGTCGAACGGGGGTACGACACGCGGGCTGCCGATTTCCTGCTTTCTGAATGAAGCCAATGACAGCCTCGATTCGATCGTGGGGCTGTGGAACGAGAATGTCTGGCTGGCTTCGAAGGGCGGTGGCATTGGCTCCTACTGGGGCAACCTGCGCTCGCTGGGCGAGAAGGTGGGCCAGAATGGCAAGACCTCGGGCATCGTGCCCTTCATTCGGGTGATGGATTCGCTCACGCTGGCGATTTCACAGGGCTCGCTGCGGCGCGGTTCGGCCGCCGTCTATCTGCCGGTGCACCATCCGGAGATCGAGGAATTCATCGAAATTCGCCGCCCCACCGGTGGCGACCCGAATCGCAAGGCGCTGAACCTGCATCACGGCATCCTGCTGTCGGATGCGTTTATGCGTGCGGTGGAGGCAGATGAGGCCTGGGCGCTGCTCTCGCCCAAGGACAATGCGGTGGTGCGCACCGTCTCTGCCCGCTCGCTCTGGATTCGTATCCTCACGGCGCGGATTGAGACCGGCGAGCCCTACATCATCTACTCCGACGCGGTGAACAACGCGCGGCCCGAGCATCACAAGCTGGCCGGGCTTGAGGTGAAGACCTCCAACCTCTGCTCGGAAATCACGCTGCCGACGGGCATCGACCAGCACGGCGAGCAGCGCACCGCAGTGTGCTGCCTCTCCTCGCTGAACCTCGACACCTGGATGCAGTGGAAGGATGATCCCCGCTTCATCGCCGATGTGATGCGCTTCCTGGACAATGTGCTGCAGAATTTCATTGATACCGCGCCGGACAGCATGGCAAAGGCGCGTTATTCGGCTATGCGCGAGCGCTCGGTCGGCCTCGGCGTCATGGGCTTCCACAGCTTCCTGCAGGCATTGAACGTGCCCTTCGAGAGCGTGGTGGCGAAGGTTTGGAACAAAAAGATGTTCCGCCATATCCGCGAACAGGCGGATGCGGCATCGCGCCAATTGGCCGAAGAGCGCGGGCCCTGCCCGGATGCCGCAGAATATGGCTTCATGGAGCGGTTCTCGAACAAGATCGCCATTGCGCCCACCGCCTCGATCTCGATCATCTGCGGCGGCGCGGCACCTGGCATCGAGCCGATCGCGGCCAATGTGTACAACCATAAGACGCTCTCGGGCAGCTTTATCGTCCGCAGCCCGGCGCTGGCCAAGGTGTTGCAGAAATACGGCCGCGATGATGACGACACCTGGAACTCGGTCACGGTCAACAAAGGCTCGGTCCAGCATCTGGACTTCCTGAACGACCAGGAACGCGCGACCTTCAAGACCGCCTTCGAACTGGACCAGCGCTGGGTGATCGAACACGCGGCCGACCGCACGCCCTATATCTGCCAGTCGCAATCGGTGAACCTGTTCCTGCCGGCGAATGTGCATAAGCGCGACCTGCACCAGATCCATATGCTGGCCTGGAAGCGGGGCATGAAATCGCTGTATTACTGCCGCTCGCTGTCGATCCAACGCGCGGATGCGATCAGCGAGAAAGTGGTGGGCCAAGGGGATATCATGGCAGCCCATGTGCCGCAGCCGGTGGCGATGGATATTCTGCCTGGGACGGAAAACAGCACCAATTATGAGGAATGTTTGGCCTGCCAATAGGGCGGGCCGCCGAAAGAGCGAGGGGCGCTGCCCCTCGCGCACCCCGGCAGGAAACTCAGTTTCCTGCACCTTCGATCGAATTTTAATTATCATATAATAAATATTGTTTTGTAGCGCGCAGTTATTATCTTTTATAATCGAAAAATTTATTATTGTATTTATGATATATGTACATTAATATATTGATATAATTTTTTCGTATTTTTTTATATTTATGTGACGCGGAATAATTAAAATACACAAAATCACGTATTCATACCAAACACACCGAAGGTTCAGGAAACTGAGTTTCCTGGCGGGGTGCGCGAGGGGCAGAGCCCTTCGCTTCAACATGATAGGACAAAGACAAATGCCTGACGGCGCACAGAGCCCTGACGAGTTCCCGATCCGTTTCGACCTGCTGACGGCAAACCCGGTCTACAAGCCCTTCCGTTATCCCTGGGCCTACGATGCCTGGCTGACCCAGCAACGTATTCATTGGCTGCCGGAGGAGGTGCCGCTGGCTGATGACGTGAAGGATTGGCAGAAGAATCTGACAGCATCCGAACGGAACCTGCTCACTCAAATCTTCCGCTTCTTCACTCAGGCTGATGTTGAAGTGAATAATTGCTACATGAAACAGTACTCTCAGGTGTTCAAACCCACCGAGGTGCTGATGATGATGAGCGCCTTCTCGAACACCGAGACGATTCACATTGCAGCATATTCGCATCTGCTCGACACCATCGGCATGCCGGAAATTGAGTACACCGCCTTCCTCAAATACAAGGAGATGAAGGACAAATATGACTACATGCAGTCCTTCAAGGTGGACAGCAAGGTTGAAATCGCCAAGACGCTTGCCGCCTTCGGTGCTTTCACCGAGGGGTTGCAGCTTTTCGCTTCCTTTGCGATTTTGATGAACTTCCCGCGCTTTAATAAAATGAAGGGCATGGGGCAGATCGTCTCCTGGTCGGTCCGCGACGAGACGCTGCATTGCCTGAGCGTGATCCGCCTCTTCCGTACCTTCGTGCAGGAAAACCCTGAGATCTGGACCGAGGAGCTGCGGCGCGACCTGTATCTGATCTGCGCCACCATCGTCGAGCATGAGGATAGCTTCATCGACCTGGCCTTTGAACTTGGCGGCGTGCAGGGCCTCGAGGCGGAGAGCGTCAAGCAATATATCCGCTTCATTGCCGACCGGCGCCTGCAGCAATTGGGCCTGGAGCCGATGTTTCACATCGAGCGCAACCCCCTGCCCTGGCTCGACGAAATGCTCAATGCCATCGAGCACACCAATTTCTTCGAGAACCGGGCGACCGAATATTCCAAGGCCAGCACCGCCGGCACCTGGGAAGATGCTTTCGCCGAGAGCACCTTCGCGACGCCGCAGCCCGAGGGCGAAATCGCGCTCGCGCGGCATTAATGGGTAGCGATGGGCTGGCTTGCCTGAAGCCGGCCCATTGGCGTTGAGCGCCCGCTTGGCCATACCCCTGAGGGCGCTTATCTAGCCAGTATGTTGAAGGTCATTCGCTACACCGTTGCTGTGCTGCTCCTCGCCATCGGCGGCCTATGGGCGCATGCTTGGTTCACCCATGCGCCTGGACAGAGCATGGCCGATGCATTCGGTCAAAGGCTTGCCCAGGTCTTCGGCCAGGATATGCAGGTGCCCTCGGCGGCGGGGGTCGTGCAACTGCCCCCCGGCATATCCCTGGGCGGCGGCTTCAACCTGACCCGACAGGATGGCGTGGCGGTGACCGAGCGTGATTACGCCGGCCAATGGATGCTGATATATTTTGGCTTTACCTATTGCCCCGATGTGTGCCCAACCGAGCTTGGGCGAATGGCCGATGTGATCGATATGCTGGGACCATTGGCGGGCCGGGTGACCCCCGCCTTCATCACGATAGACCCTGAGCGCGACCGGCCGGATCATTTGGCGGATTATGTGAGCCGTTTTCACCCCCGGTTGCAGGGGCTGACCGGCACGACGGAACAGATAGCAGCCGTGGCGCGGCAATTCAGGGTGTTTTATGCGCGAGCAAATTCACCCAACGCCACTGATTATCTTATGGATCATTCAAGTTTTATCTACCTTGTGGGGCCGGATAACCGTGTGCGTAGCCTATTCAGGCCGGATACTGCCGTAGAGGGCATGGCCAGGATGATCACCGGCCAGCTTCGGGCCGCAGCGCCTTCGTAATAATATTTGCCGCCGCGCTCACGTCCTATTATATATTATGCCAATGTAATTTCTGCATGACAATGAGGTTGGCCATGGACGGTGACGATCGTTTGGCTCCCAGCTTTCCCGATAGCCTGCAAGTCTCCTTTCCGCGCTCTCCTCAGCGATTATCGGACAAGATCCTATTGGCCTTCCATCAAGCCTGTCATGAGGCCGATTATAAGGTGGCCGACCAATTATTAAGGGCTCTGGAAATGGTGCTAATCGGCCAGCAGGTTGATCCTGGCGCCCACAATCGCCGTAATATGGACAGCCTTGTCGCGGCGCATGAACGTCTTTGGCAGTTGCGGCATCCCATTTAAGGCTTTCCCCCTGTTGCCCAATACGCCGCTCCGGCACGCCCGCTGCTGGGTCTTTCAGGCCCTTTGCATAGCCGCTATGCGCTCGTAACCTAGCCTCAACATAAGGGGAAAACGTCATGTTCTCGCGCCGCAGCGCCTTGCTCGCCACTCTTACCGCAGCATCGGCAAGCCATGCCCAAACCTCACCGGCATGGCCCAGTCGGCCATTGCGGATGATCATCCCTTGGCCGCCTGGCCAGGCCACCGACCTCATCGGCCGCGTCCTGGCCCAGGTGCTGACCGAACGCCTCGGCCAATCGGTTGTGCCGGAAAACCGCGGCGGGGCCGGTGGCATGATCGGCACCGACGCGGCCGCCAAATCCGCACCAGATGGCCTCACATTTCTCGCCGCTTCGGCTGGTCCTGTGACCGTCAACCCCTTGGTCCAGCGCACTCCCTATGATGTCGAGCGCGACCTAGCACCGGTCGCCCTGGCCGGCCTCTCGCCCTATCTGCTGGTGACCCATCCCGATTTCCCGGCCCGCAATATCGGTGAGTTCCTCTCCGTCATCCGCGCCTCGCCCGGCGCCTACACCTTTGCCACCTCGGGCACTGGCGCCACGGCCCATCTGATCGCCGAGTATTTTAACGCGCGCAGCGGGCTTCAGGCCGTCCATGTTCCCTTCCAGGGCAGCGCACCGGGGCTGACAGCCCTGCTGGCGGGCCAGGTGCATTACACCCTGGAAACCGCTGCCGCGACCATGCCGCATGTCCGGGCCGGGCGGCTGCGGGCCTATGGCGTTTCCTTGGCCAATGGGTCCAGCCTGGCGCCGGGCATCACACCGCTGGCCGTTGGAGCAGATATTCCGGGCTTCAATCTCGGTGCCTGGATCGGGCTGATGGTCCCGGCCGCGACCCAGCCGGCCATCATTCAGCGACTTTCCACCGTGATGATGGAGGTAATGGCGACGCCGGAGATGAAGGAGCGCTTTGCCGCCGTGGGCGTCGAGGTCGATGCAAGGCCGGCTGCGGCCTTCGCCACCTACCTGGCGGAACAGCGGCAGATCTTCAGCGAGGCGGTACGCCGGGCGAATATCCGGCCGGAGTGAAGGTAACGGCGGGGGCTGCCCTCCCCCGCCGTCAGGCACATCAGCGTGCCGGCGTCAGCCGCAGCGGCACGAAGCGCTGGCCGTTCTGGCTTTCCACCAGGAACAACGCCGTGCCACGGCCCTGCCGCCGCAGGCGATCGACCCGTTCGTTCAGTTCCTGCGGGGTGTTCACCCGCTCCTGCTGCACTTCGAGGATCACATCGCCGGGGCGCAGTTCACGTTCGGCCGCGGCAGAATTGGGCGTCACATCCACCACCGCCACACCACGCTGTTCAGGCCGCAGCCGCAGCCGTTCCCGCAGTTCAGGGGTGATTGCGGCCACGCGCATGCCAAGCCCGGTAATCTCGGTCGGCAGGCCGGATTGCGGGCCCGGTGCCTGCGGATTAGCCGCCGCAAGTTGCTGCTCGGGCGGCAATTCGCCCAGGGTGACGGTCAGCGTCTGCTCTTGCCCATCGCGCCAGACGACCACCGGAACGCGGGCGCCCACCGGCGTCTCGGCCACAATCCGCGGCAGGCTACGCATGTCGCGCACCTCCTGGTTGTTGAAGCGCAGCACGACATCGCCGTTGCGAATGCCGGCACTGGCCGCCGGCGCACCTTCCTGCGCGCGGGCCACCAGGGCACCGCGCAGCGTGCCACGCAGGCCCAGCGATTCGGCAATCTCGTCCGTCACCTGCTGGATATTCACGCCCAGCCAGCCCCGGCGCACCCGGCCACCATCGGCCAATTGCTGCGCCACGCCACGCGCCAGGTTCGAGGGGATGGAGAAGCCAATGCCGATTGACCCGCCAGAAGGCGAATAGATGGCGGTGTTGATACCCACAACCTGGCCTTGCAGGTTGAACAGCGGTCCGCCGGAATTGCCCCGGTTGATGGCAGCATCGGTCTGAATGAAGTCGTCAAAGGGGCCTTGGCGGATATCGCGGCCACGCGCAGAGACAATGCCCGCCGTGACCGTGCCACCCAGGCCGAAGGGATTGCCGATGGCCAGCACCCAGTCACCCACCTCGGCGGTGTCGCTATTGCCCCAGGGCACGAAGGGCAGCGGTGCGGAATGGCGCACCCGAAGCACCGCAAGATCGGTGCGAGGGTCGGTGCCCAACAATTCGGCCCGCAGGCTGGTATTGTCCTGCAGGATCACGTTGATCTCGGTTGCGCCGTCGATCACGTGATTATTGGTTACCACGATGCCCGAAGCATCGACGATAAAGCCTGAACCCAGAGACTGGCCACGCCGGCCCTGCGGGGGCGCACCCTCGCCACGCTCTCCGCCCTGCGGCGGCTGGCCGGGGCGGTTGCGATTGAAGAAATCGCGGAAGAACTCCTCGAAGGGGCTGCCGGGCGGCGCTTGGGGCGCGTCGGGCGCATCGGGGCGGCCGCCGGGGCGTGACGCCGGCGTGCCGCCGATCGTGGAGGAGATATTGACCACTGCCGGCAAGAGGATGCGGGCCAAGGGCGCGAAGCTGTCTGGCCGGCCGCCAGACATGGCGGGCGGCGTGACGGCTGGGCTGGCGGGTGGCGTGGCCGAGGGCGGCTCGGCGACAGGCGGCAGGGTCTGGGCGAAAGACGCCGGGGACAGCATGGGGCCAGCAAGGCCAAGCGCCATGACCGCCAGGGGGAGACGCCAATTGGGTAAACGCATGATCACCTCATGAAGGCCGATGGAGTGCACGGCGATGCTCCGGTCACGCTATAGAAACGGCACTCCGGGCCTATGACCCTTCGGTCTCGGCCCGGGGCAAAGAGTAACTGCCGCGCCAGCTTTTGGCACGGCTTCTCATCCATCCCGGGTTCAGCGGGTGCCCGGGGTGGGCATCTCGCGGAAGAAACGGAAGAAATCGCTCTCCGGTGTCAGCACCATGCGCGCCTCGCCACTGGAGAAGACCTCGCGATAGGCCTGCATCGTGCGCCAGAACTGGTAGAATTCCGGATCGCGGTTGAAGGCTTCCGCGAAGATGCGAATAGCGTCCTGTTCGCCGGTGCCACGGAGAATTTGGGCATTGGCCTCAGCCTCGGCCAGCAGCACCGTGCGGTCTCGCTCGGCATTAGCGCGCACGCGGGCGGCAACCTCGGCACCCTCGGCGCGGGCCTCACGGGCCACGCGCTCACGCTCGGATTGCATGCGGGCCAGGATGGCCTGGGTGTTCTCCTCCGGGAAATCGGCCCGCCGGATGCGCACATCGGCCACTTCGATACCGAAGCGCCGCGCCTCCTCATTCACTTGGCGCCTGATCTCACCCATGATCCTGGTACGGTCGGTCGACAAAATCGCCAGCAGCGATTCGCCAGCCAGAACGCGGCGCAGGGACGAAGTGACGATAGAGGAAAGCCGGCCACGAATGCCCTGCTCGGCCGCGCCCACGGTCTGGAAGAAGAGCAGCGGGTCGGTGATGCGGAAACGCGTAAAACTGTCCACGATCAACCGGCGCTGGTCGCCGAGGATGACTTCCTCGCCCGGCCCTTCATAGTCGAGAAGACGGCGGTCGAAGGCGATCACGCTCTGGATCAGCGGCAGCTTGGTGTGCAGGCCGGGCGCTTGGATGACGCGCACCGGCTGGCCGAACTGGGTGACCAGCACCTGCTGGGTCTGATGCACGGTGAAGAGCGAGGAAGCGGCGACAACCAGCAGGACCGCCAGGGCGACAAGCCCGATCAATGCCTTGTTCATCGCACCACCCCCGGGTTGCGGGGTTGCTGAAGCTGGGCCGGGGGCGGGTTAAACACCTGCGGCGGCACCGCCGGTGGCCTGGCAGCGCGGGGCTGCCCAGCCTCGTTCAATTGCAGGAAGGGCACAACGCCCTGCAGCCTGTCATCCACCAGCACCATATTGTTGCGGCGCAGAATGTCTTCCATGGTCTCAAGGTAGATACGGCGCATCGTTACGTCCTGAGCCTGGGAATAGGCGGCGAGAACGGCGGTGAAGCGGCCGGCCTCGCCTCGGGCGCGAGCGGTCTGGCTGTCACGGAAACCTTGGGCCTCGGCCACCATGCGCTCGGCCTCGCCGCGGGCGCGGGGGATGATGTCATTGCGAAAGCTTTCCGCTTCGTTGCGCACGCGCTCACGGTCGGCATTGGCGCGCTGCACGTCGCGGAAGGCGTCCACCACCGCCGAGGGCGGGTCCACTTTCTGCATCTGTACCTGGGTGATCTCTATGCCGGCCGAATACTGATCAACAATGGCCTGGGCGCCGCGCCGCACATCCTGCTCGATCTGGGCACGCGCATCGGTCAATGCTGCTTGGATATTGGTGCGGCCGATGATCTCGCGCATCACCGATTCGGCGGCGGATTTCACCGTGTCCTCGGGGTTGCGGGTATTGAAGAGGAATTCGCCGGCATCGCGGATGCGCCAAAAGACGGCGAAATCAATGTCGATGATGTTCTCATCGCCCGTTAGCATCAGGGATTCGGCCAGCACGTCGCGCTGGGACACAGGCCGCACGCCAGGAATGGCGTCAGGTGCCGCGCGAAAGCCAATATCGACACGGTTGATGCGTGTGACGCGCGGCGTGGTCACCGCTTCCACCGGCCAGGGGATGGCATAGTTTAGGCCCGGCGGCGCGGTGCGATCGAAGGCACCGAAGCGCATCACAACGCCCAGTTCATCCGGCTGTACGCGATAGAACCCCGAGGCGGCCCAGACGCCCACCAGCACGACGCCAAGCAACGCCACGCCCTTGCCGCCGGCACCACCCTGAGGCAGCCAGCGGCGCAGGGTGTCCTGTGCCTGACGGATCATATCCTCGATGTCGGGGCCACGGCCGCTGCCGCCGGAACCGCCGGGTGGCGGATTTCCCCAGGGCCCGCCAGGGCCGCCAGAGCCACCCGGTGGGCCATCCTGTTGTCCGCCGGGTCGCGGGTTGCCCCAGGGGCTAGGCCCGCCATTGTTCCACGCCATCTGCGCCGCATTCTCCGCAATAATGAACTGTACGCCGCGCGCCCGGACATCCCAAGGGGGGTGCGCGCGCGGCTCGGCCCGGCCATATGTGCGGCCGCGCCGAAAGGCGGCAACCGTCGCGTGGCGAACCGGAGCCACACCATGGCCATATGTCCCGGCAGTGAAGGGTTTTCAAGCGATGAGCGATGAGCAGGCGGTGCGCAATGCCCTGGCCAGGGTGGTAAAGCAGCCCGCACGGCTGGAGGCGGTGGTGGCGCGCGATGGTCTGGTGCAGGCCACACTCTCAGTCCCGCGCGAACAGGCCCGGGCGCTGGAGCCCATGCGGGCGGCGGCTGAGACGGCGCTGGCAGCACTCCCCGGCGTGCTCTCGGCCACCGTGGTGCTGACCGCGCATGCCGAAGCGCCTCCCGCGCCCACAAAAAAACCACCCACCGGGCAAGGTGCGATGCTGCTGCCGGAAGTGAGTAAAATCATCGCAGTGGCCTCGGGTAAGGGCGGGGTGGGCAAATCCACCACCGCGGTGAACCTGGCGGTGGCGCTGGTGGCGCAGGGGCTGCGGGTGGGGCTGCTGGATGCCGATATCTATGGCCCCTCCCTGCCCCAGATGCTGGGCACACAGGAGAAGCCACACGTCACTGGCAGCCGCATTCATCCCATTGAGCGCTGGGGGCTGAAGGCCATGTCCATCGGCTTCCTGGTCGATCAGGAAACGCCGATGATCTGGCGCGGCCCGATGGTAATGGGCGCGTTGGAGCAGATGATGGGCCAGGTGGAATGGGGCGCGCTCGATATTCTGGTGGTGGATATGCCGCCGGGCACGGGGGATGCGCAGCTCACCATGAGCCAGCGTGTGCCGTTGGCCGGCGCGGTGATCGTCTCCACGCCGCAGGATGTGGCGCTGATCGATGCCCGGCGCGGGGTGCGGATGTTCGAGAAGGTGAATGTCCCCGTGCTCGGCCTGATCGAGAATATGTCGTTTTATTGCTGCCCCAATTGTGGCCATCGCGCCGATATCTTCGGCCATGGCGGGGCCGAGGCGGAAGCCGCGCGGCTGGGAGCGGAATTTCTTGGCGCCTTACCGATTCGGCTGGAGATCCGCGAATTGGCCGATGCCGGCACCCCCATCGCCGCCAGCCGGCCGGAGAGCGAGGTGGCAGGGATGTATCGCGCCATCGCCGCCAGGATTTGGCAGAAGCTGGGCGAACAACCAGCGGCACCGCCACCCAGTATCACGATGGCGTAACGTGACGGCTTGGTGAATACGCCATGCGGCACTTGCGAAGCGCGCGGCCGCATGGGATTGATTTTTCCGACACGCGACGGTGCTACCTCAACTGGTGCCTAGTACGAGTGGTGGGCATAAGCTGAGCCGGCGCCCCGCGAGAGCGGAAGGAATGGCGCTTTGCCTGATGGCGGAATGGTCAGTCTCGCAGCGGTTCACGGGTCCGGAGGGTTTCCGGCCCTGGTCCTGAACGCTGATTTTCGGCCGCTTTCCTACTTCCCGCTCTCGCTATGGTCCTGGCAGGATGCGGTGAAGGCGGTGTTTCTCGACCGGGTCTCGGTGCTCAGCGAATATGATGTGGAGGTGCATTCCCCCTCCCACGCCATGCGCCTGCCGAGCGTGATCGCGCTGCGGGACTACATCCCGGCTGCCCGACGGCCGGCCTTTACACGGTTCAACGTGTTTCTGCGCGACAGCTTTGAATGCCAGTATTGCGGCGATGATTTCCCGGCGCATGACCTGACCTTCGATCATGTGATCCCGCGCAGCCGCGGCGGCCTGACCAGTTGGACGAATGTGGTGGCTGCCTGTGGGCCGTGCAATTTGCGCAAGGGCAGCAAGCTGCCGCGCGAATGCAACATGCTGCCTCGGCAGGAGCCGCGCGCGCCCACCAGCTGGGAATTGCAGGATAATGGCCGTGCCTTCCCGCCCAACCACCTGCATGAGAGCTGGCGGGATTACCTGTATTGGGACAGCGAGTTGGAACAGGGCTGATTGACGCCGGCGTTCCGCGCTGCAAAGCAGCGTCGAGGAGACCCTGCCCATGACCCTGCAAACTGAGATCGAGGCCCTCTGGGCCGCCCGCGACACCATCAATTCCGGCACCCAGGGCCCGGCCCGCGAGGCCGTTGAGGCCGCGCTGGAAATGCTCGACCGTGGCGAGGCCCGGGTGGCCGAACCCGGCGCCGATGGCTGGCATGTCAATCAATGGCTGAAGCAGGCCGTGCTGCTCTCCTTCCGCCTGACCGACAGCGCACCGATGGACACCGCCGCCGGCGCCTTTGACAAGGTGCCGCTGAAATGGACCGGCTGGGGCGAAAACCGCTGGAAAGAGGCGGGCTTCCGCGCTGTCCCCGGTGCCGTGGTGCGCCGTTCGGCCTTCATCGCACCGAATGTGGTGCTGATGCCCAGCTTCGTGAATCTCGGTGCCTATGTCGGCGCCAATACCATGGTCGATACCTGGGCCACGGTGGGCTCCTGCGCGCAGATCGGCAAGAATGTTCACCTCTCCGGCGGCGTGGGCATTGGCGGCGTGCTGGAGCCGCTGCAGGCCAACCCCGTGGTGATCGAGGATGACTGCTTCATCGGCGCCCGCTCCGAGGTGGTAGAGGGCGTGATCGTCGAGCGTGGCTCGGTGCTCTCCATGGGCGTGTTCATTTCGGCCACGACCAAGATCATCGACCGTGCGACGGGCGAGATTTTTGTCGGCCGCGTGCCGGCCTATTCCGTGGTGGTGCCGGGCAACCTGCCGGGCAAGCCGCTGCCCGATGGCTCACCCGGCCCCAGCCTGTATTGCGCGGTGATCGTCAAGACGGTGGATGCGCAGACCCGCGCCAAAACCTCGATCAACGACCTGCTGCGTGACTGAACCCGCCGCTGCCGCGCTTGACCCGGCGGCGCATGATGTCTTGGCACTGGCGCAGGCACTGATCCGCTGCGCCAGCGTCACCCCTGCCGATGATGGCGCGCTGGATGTGGTGCAGCGGGCGCTGGAAGCCCGCGGCTTCACCTGCTGGCGGCTGCCTTTCAATGAGGTGGACAACCTATTCGCCCGGCGTGGTACCACCGCGCCACATTTCTGCTTCGCCGGCCACACCGATGTGGTGCCGCCGGGCGCCGCGCCCTGGACCCATCCACCCTTCGCCGGCCATGTCGAAAACGGCACCCTCTATGGCCGCGGCGCGCAGGATATGAAGGGCGCCATCGCCGCCTTCATCGCCGCCATTCCGCAGAGCAATCCCGGCTCCCTCTCCCTGCTCATCACCGGCGATGAGGAAGGCCCCAGCGTGGATGGCACCCGCCGCGTGCTGGAATGGATGGAGGCCCATGGCCATGTCCCCGATATGTGCCTGGTGGGCGAGCCCACCTCCAAGGCCGTGCTCGGCGATACGCTGAAAATCGGCCGGCGTGGCAGCATGAACGCCTGGATCACCGTGCATGGCCGCCAGGGCCACAGCGCCTATCCGCAGAAGGCCGATAACCCGGTGCACCGCCTGCTCGCCGCCCTGGCAGAGTTAACGGCAAGCCCGCTCGATGCCGGCAGCCAATGGTTCGAGGCCAGCACCCTGCAGGTGACCGGCATTCAGGTGGACAATACCGCGACCAATGTGATCCCCGGCCAGGCCAGCGCCTTTTTGAACATCCGCTTCAACGAGTTGCACAATTCCACCGCGCTGACTGAGTATCTGCGGGCCGTGCTGGCCCGCCATGCGCCGCAACATGATCAGCGGGTGGTGGTCAGCGGCGAGAGCTTCCTCACCCAGCCAGGCCCCTTTGTCGATGCGCTGGTGCGCGCCACCCAGGCGGCAACCGGGGTGACCCCCAGGCTGGACACTGGCGGGGGAACCTCCGACGCTCGCTTTATTACCCGGCTCTGCCCTGTGGCCGAGTTGGGTGGGGTGGGCAGCACCATGCATCAGGTGGATGAATGCGTGCCGGTGGCCGAATTGCAGGCTCTCACCATACTCTATGCCAGCATCATCAAGGAGCTGCTCGCCTGACCATAATACCTGACACCACGCGCAGCATCGCCATCGGCCTCGAAGGCGGGCTGGAATTGGCGCGCGGCAGGCCCACGGGGATGAATGCCTTCGATGGCTCCCCCACCGAGACTATGCGCAGCTTCTGGGCCGGCGCGATCTGCTGGCCGATATTTTTCGCCCTCGGCCTCATCACCGGGGTGAATGAGGGTATGGGCGAATGGCTGGTTGAGGCTGTCGGGTTCGTGGTGGGCTGGGTCGGTTTCGCCCTGGCCTCGCAGATGATGGCGAAGCTGGCGGGGCGAGAGGCCGCTTGGCCGCGCTTCATTGCCGCCTGGAACTGGGCGACTATTCCGCAATACGCGGCGCTGGTGCTGCTCTCTGCGCCTGGAATGCTGCTGCCGGTGGGTTTTGCCCAGGTGCTGGCCCTGGTGGCGGTGGGCTATGCGATGTGGCTGGAATGGTTCGTCACCAAGCAGGCGCTGGGTATCGCCGGGGCAAGTGCTGTGATGTTCGTGCTGCTCGATGTCGCGATTGGGCTGTTCGTGCAGGGTATCGTCGGCCGGATGACGATGTAACGCCTATACCCAATCAGGCGGCGCCTCATAGCGCACCCACATAAAGCACAGCCCATCGGGCGGCGCGGTCTGGCCGGCCTGGGCGCGATCGCGGCTTTCCAACACCTGGCGGGGCCAAGCCTCGGGGCGGCGGCCCTTGCCCACTTCCGCCAGCGTGCCGGCCAGATTGCGAATCTGGTGGTGCAGGAAGCTTCGGGCCTCGGCCTCGATGATGATCTCATCGCCCTCGCGCCGCACGCTCAGCAGTTCCATCGTTCGCACTGGCGAGGCCGCCTGACAGCTCGCCGCCCGATAGGCCGAGAAATCATGTTGCCCCAGCAGGCCTTCCGCCGCGCGGTCCATCGCCTCGGCATCCATCGCATGCGGGATATGCCAGACCCGCCCGGCATCCAGGGCCGGCCGGCTGGAGCGGTTGAGGATACGGTAGCGATAGGCTCGCTGCGTGGCAGAAAACCTGGGCGACCAGCCCTCGGGCGCCATCGCGGCCGCCCGCACCACCACGGGCCATGGCCGGAGATGAAAATTGAGCGCCATGCGCAGCTTATCCGGCGGGAGTTCTGCGGAGAGGGTGATCTCCGCCACCTGGCCCAGCGCATGCACGCCCGAATCGGTGCGGCCGGCGGCCACCGCCACCGCCTTCTCGCCGCCATTGAGCGCCGCCGCCTGCTCCTCCAGCACCTGCTGCACCGAAGGGCCATTGGACTGGCGCTGCCAGCCCTGGAAGGCAGCCCCGTCATATTCCAGCACAAGGGCGTAGCGCGGCATCAGAGTTGCGCGGGCAGAGCGGTGCCGCGCAGGAAGGCATCGGCCTCCGTAGCGGCGCGGCCGGGGCGTTGCAGGCGTAGCAGGCGCAGCGCGCCCTCGCCGCAGGCGATCAGGCCCGGGGAGAGTTGCTGGCCAGGCGCGCCGGTGCCGGGCTCGGCCATCGCATCGAGCACGCGGATATTGTCAGGCCCCAAGGGGAAAAAGGCGCCGGGCCAAGGGTTCATCCCCCGCACCCGGCGGTCCAGCGCTATCGCCGGCTCCCGCCAATCCAATAGCCCATCGGCTTTGCTGAGCTTGGGGGCGTAAGTGGCGCCTGCCGCGGGCTGCGGAGTGGCGATGGGCTGCTCCGCCAGCGCGCGCAGGATGAGGCCGGCCCCCATGGCGCTCAGCGCATCATGCAATTCGGGCGTGGTGATGCGCGGGTGAAGCGGCATGGCCTCACGCAGCAGCATAGGGCCGGTGTCGAGCCCTTCGTCCATGCGCATGATGGTGATGCCGCTTTCGGCGTCCCCGGCCAGCACCGCGGCATGGATGGGTGCCGCGCCGCGCCACCGCGGCAGCAGCGAGGCATGGATATTGATGCAGCCCAGGCGCGGTGCCTCCAGCATGGCCGGTGGCAGAATCAGGCCATAGGCGGCCACCACCGCCACATCGGCGGCCAAGGCGGCAAAGGCGGCATGCTCGACGGCATCGCGCCGCACCCGAGCGGGCGTGCGCACCGGCAGGCCCAGTTCCAAACCCGCCAGATGCACCGGGCATGGCGTCTCCCGCTGGCCGCGATGGGCGGGCTTGGGCGGCTGGGCATAGACGCAGACAACCTCATGCGCGGCATGCAAAGCCCGCAGGGCGGGGACGGAGAATTCGGGACTGCCCATAAAAATAACACGCATGGGGGCCTATCAGCCTACTCGCCGATATTGAGCAAGGCCCCCCGCACGCGGGCGGACTGGAATTGCCGCATGAACAGCCAGTACATGGCTGCCAGCCACAGCGCATCAAGCGCGAAAGCCGCAGCCATATGGCCGGCAGCGAAGCGGTGCTCGATCAGCGCGGCGCGCATTCCCTCAAAGACATGCGCCGCCGGCAGTGCAAGCGCCACCGGTTGCAACCAAGGCGGCAGCACGCTGACCGGGTAGAACACCGCCGCGAAGGGCGTGATGCCAAAGAGCACAGACCATGCCAGCGCCTCGGCCCCCGCCCCATAGCGCAGGATCAGCGAGGTCACGCCCAGGGCCACCGCCCAGCCCATCATGATGAGTGCGGCGAAAAACCCCACCAGCGCCGGCCCCAGGGTGAGGATATTGAAGGCATAAAGCAGCCATGCCAGCAGCATGGCCGGCACCACGCCGATGGCGGCGCGCAGCACGCTCATCACCATCAGCCCCGCCACCAACTCATGCGGCCGCAAAGGCGAGACGAAGATATGGCCGAGATTGCGCGACCAGATTTCCTCCAGGAAGGAGATGGAAAAACCCATCTGGCTGCGCAGCGCCGCCTCCCATAGCAGCACCCCGCCCAGCAGGATCCCGGCGCCCACGCTGGCCACATTATTTTGCACGCCGGCGAGATAGGCTGTGATGAAGCCCCAGACCACCATTTGCAGAATGGGCCAGTACATCAACTCGATCACCCGCGGCGGTGAGCGGCGATACAGTGCCAGATGGCGGTAAACCAGGCCCCAGACGCGGCGGAGGGAGGGGCTCACGCCGCCACCGTGCCGCGGGCGATGTCAAGAAAGACTTGCTCCAGATCATCGCGACCAAAGCGGGCGATAAGTTCGGCCGGCGCGCCGCGGTCGACCACTTGGCCCTGCTTGAGCATGAGCACATGGCCGCAAAGCCGCTCCACCTCCGCCATATTGTGGCTGGCGAGCAGAATGGCGCAGCCGGATTGCTCCTGATAGCGCTCCAGCCAGCTTCGCACCCAATCACCCGTATCGGGGTCCAGGCTGGCGGTGGGTTCATCTAGCAGCAGCAGGTCGGGGCGGTTGATCAGCGCCTTGGCCAAGGCCACCCGGGTCTTCTGGCCGGCCGAGAGTTCGCCGGCCGGGCGGTCGATGAATTCGGTCAGCTGCAGGCTTTCCGCCAGTTCGGCGATGCGTGGGGTTGATTTGGGCACGTTGTAGAGGTGGGCATAAATCCGCAGATTCTCTGCCACGCTGAGGCGATGCGGCAGGGCGATATAGGGGGAAGAAAAATTCATCCGCGCCAGCGCGGCGAAGCGGTCTGTCGCCATATCATGGCCCAGCGCGGTGATGCGCCCTTCTGTGGGCACCAGCAGCCCGAGCAGCATGGCGATGGTGGTGGTCTTTCCCGCGCCATTGCCGCCCAGCAGGCCCCAGGTCTGCCCGCGCGGGAGCGAAAAATTCAAATCATCCACCGCGAAGGGCGCGTCGTCGCGGTACCGCTTGCGCAGTCCCTCAACCAGAAGGGCCGGCGCCATGGCGATCAGCCCTTCTCGCCTATCATGTGGCCGAACCGTTCGGCCTTGGTGGCGAGGTAGCCGTCATTGACGCCATTGCCGGCGAATTCATGCGACACCCGGCCTTCAACCTCGATCCCGCAGGCAGCAAGGGAGGCCAGCTTATCCGGGTTGTTGGTCAGCAGTTGCACCCTTGCAATGCCCAGCTGGCGCAGCATCTCGGCCGCGACGAGGAAGTTGCGCTCATCCGCGCCATAGCCCAGCGCCCGGTTGGCATCGAGCGTGTCCAGCCCCTGATCCTGAAGCGAATAGGCCCGAAGCTTGTTCACTAGGCCAATGCCGCGGCCCTCCTGCGCCAGATAGAGCAGCACGCCATGGCCATGGCTGGCCATCTTATGCAGTGCGCCACGCAGCTGCGGCCCGCAATCGCAGCGCAGCGAGCCCAGAAGGTCGCCGGTGAAGCACTCGCTATGGGCGCGGGCAAGCGGCGTGCCTCCGGCAGCGGCGAAGCCCACCGGGTCGCCCACCAGGATGGCCAAATGCTCGATCCCGCCATCGGCGGCGCGAAAGGCAATGATCCGCGCTTCGGGCACGTGCTCCAGAGGCACCCGAGCCTCGGCCACCGGGCGCAGGGTGGTGGCGGCGCTGGGCGGATAGGCGGCGATATCGGCCGCGGCCACCCGAGCCAAGCCCTGGCTCTCGGCCAGCCCCCCCTCACGCGCCGGGGCCGCGACCAGGGCAGGCAGCAGGCGGCCGAGCTTGGCCAGTGCCAGGGCCGGAGCGGCCAGGGCGGGGGCCACCACGCGCTCGGGCTGTTCGGGCAGCAGCAATTCGGCGGTGGGGTCGGCCAGGCCGCGCAGCCGCTCGGGCGTGAGCAGCCCCTCGGGCAGGCTGAGGGCGACGGCACCTTGCTCCGGCGCGCTGAGCGACACAGGACGTGACAGCACGGCGGCGGCACGCACCGGCGCCAAAAGCAAGACCGGCGTGGCGAGCGCCACAGCCATCAACTCGCGCAGGCCCTCTGCCCCCACCGTCTCAGCGGCGGCAACCACCAAGGCGCCATCCGGGCCACCCACCAGCACCGGCGTGCCGCGCCGTAGATCCGCCATCGCCCGGTGCACCGCGCGCATGGCCAGCACCCCGGTTTCGGGTACCGTCGTATGACCTTCGGGCGGGCTCACGAAAGGGAGAGGCATTCTGGCAATTTCCATTGTGGTAAGACTGAACGCCTCAAATGTGGCGCGGAAGAGGCTGCGACACATGTAGGGTGCTTCACGGTTCAGTCCATGGCCCTTCCAAACCAGGTCACATCTGCGCGATTGAATGCACGAATCGCTTCACCTTCCAGCGGGATTAGGTGCTAAGTCCGTGAGGTCGCGCTTCCGCCCCTATCCAACGTCAGGGGGTGATCCGTGTCCGTGAACCTGGAAAGAGGTGTTCGCATGGCCACTCCCCGGCCTGTTCTGATTATTGATGATGATGCGGCGGTCCGTGACACGCTGCTCGATCAACTGGCGATCGATGGCGAATTCATCCCGGTGGCCGCAGAAAGCGCCTCAGCGGCTGACAAGTTGCTGGCGCTGGAAGAGTCGCGTTTCGATGCCATCCTGCTCGATATCGGGCTGCCGGATTGTGACGGCCGGGAATACTGCGCCAAATTGCGCAAAGCTGGCGTGTCGGTGCCTATCATCATGCTCACCGGCGCGGGGGCAGAGCAGGATGTGGTACGCGGCCTGGATAGCGGCGCAAATGATTATATCGCCAAGCCATTCCGGCTGAATGAGTTGCTGGCGCGGCTCAGGGCGCAATTGCGGGTGTTTGACAGCTCCGAACACGCAGTTTTTACCGTGGGGCCTTACCTCTTCCGCCCAGCCTCCAAGCAATTGGTGGAAAGCGGTCGAAACAGGAAAATTCGCCTAACCGAAAAAGAGGCCGCGATCCTGAAATACCTCTACCGGGCGGCCGGCAAGCCGGTGCCGCGGCAAACTTTGCTGAACGAGGTCTGGGGTTACAACAGCGCCGTCACCACTCATACCTTGGAAACACATATCTATCGTCTCCGGCAAAAGATCGAACCTGACCCCAATGACACCCGCCTGCTGCTGACCGAAGGCGGTGGCTATAGGCTGGATGCGCGGGTGACCGAGCCAGCCTGATCCCGGGGGTGGCTTCAGCGCAACAGCACCGGCAGCATGGCGTCCAGCCGCAGCCGCCCCTCGATGGTGGTGCGCAGCCGACTGCCGCGCCACTCCAGATAGCCCTCATCAATGCAGGCGGCGAGCATGGCCGCATCCACCGTCTCGGCGAATGGCAGGGAGGAGCGTGCGGCAATCCGCTCTGGGTCTACCCCCTCATCCAGCCGGAGGCCCATCAGCAGCGCCTCGCGGCCGCGATCCTGCGGGGTCAGGGCCTGTTCCTCGGTGCCGCCATGGCCGGCACGTTCGACGCGGGCAGCCCATTCCTCGGGGCCGCGATGGCGGCGGGTGGCGAACATCTCGCCATCCAACAGTAGGCGCTGATGGGCGCCGGGGCCGATGCCGAGATAATCACCATAGCGCCAATAAGCCAGGTTGTGGCGGCTCTCCGCCCCCGGCTGGGCGTAGTTCGACACCTCATAGGGTCCCAGGCCGAAGCCTGCTGCCTCCTCGGCGGTGGCGAAGTAAAGCCGCGCGGCCTCGTCTCCCTCGGGCAGCGCGAAAGCGCCGCGGGCATATTCGGTGGCGAAGCGCGTACCGGGCTCGATGGTGAGCTGGTAGAGTGAGAGGTGATCGGCCGCCAGCGCCAGCGCCTGGCGCAGCTCGGCCCGCCAAGCTGCCTCGCTTTGGCCGGGGCGGGCATAGATCATATCGAAGGACACCCGCGGGAAGGTTTTGCGGGCGAGTTCGAGTGCGGCGATGGCCTCTAATGAATCATGGCGGCGGCCGAGGAAGCGCAGCGCATCCTCGGAAAGCGCCTGCACGCCGAGCGAGACCCGGTTCACGCCCGCCTCACGGAAGGCGCGCAGCTTGCCCAGTTCCACACTGGTTGGGTTGGCTTCGAGTGTGATCTCTATATCGGGCGTGGGCTCGAACAATGCTGTGGCGTCCGCGATCAGCGCCGCCACGGTCTCCGGCAGCATTAGGCTGGGTGTGCCGCCGCCGAAGAAGATCGAGGCCAGGGGCCGGCGCGCTCCATTGCCGCTCGCACCCAGTGCGAGCCGCGCCGCCTCATGCGCCAACTCCGCCCGCAACGCTGCGGCGAAGCGGGTATGGTCCACCCCGGCCTCGCGCACATGCGAGTTGAAATCGCAATATGGGCATTTCGATGCGCAAAAGGGCCAATGGATATAGAGGGCGAGAGGTTCGATCACCCGCCCCATATGGCCCGCGCAGGGCTACCCCGCCAGCGCCGCGCGCATGCGGTCATGGTGAAAGACTACAATGGCGGGCCGCGGCGCCGGGTAGAGGCGCAGCGTCTCATCGTGCCGCCTGCGGCTCAATCCCCGCCAGCCGCGCCGCCGCGCCCCATTTGGTCAGCTCAGCCTGGACGAAGGCGCGGGTTTCAGCGGGCGAGGTGCTGATCACCTCAGCCCCCAACACCCGGTGGCGGTCTAGCACCACGGGGTTGCGCAGCGCGGCGGCGATATCGCGCGACTGGGTCGCCGCCAGCTCCTCCGCCATATTGGCAGGGCCTATCACCATACCCCAGGTGGTGGCCTCGAAGCCGGGCAGCAGGGCCTCGGCCACGGTCGGCACATCGGGCAATTGCGGGCTGCGGGCGGCGCCGGTGGTGGCCAGCGCCTTCAGGGTGCCGGCCTGGATATGCGGCAGGGCGGCCGGCACAGTATCGAACATGATGTCCACCCGGCCCGATATCAGGTCCGGATGCGCCTGGGTGCTGCCGCGATAGGGTACATAGCTCAGCTCAATGCCGGTCTGGTTGGCGAACATCAGCGGCGCGAGGCGCACGACACCGCCAGTTCCGGCGAAGCTGATGGCGGCACCCGCGCCCCGAGCGCGGGCCAGGGCCACCAATTCAGCCGGCGTGCTGGCACCGAAATTCCGGGCAGCGCAGATCACCAGCGGCGTGCGCGTGGCCATGGTCAGGAAGGTGAAATCGGCCATGGTGTCGAAAGGCAGGCGGTAGAAGGCGGCATTGACCGGATGCGCGACCGAGACAAGGGCCAGGGCATGGCCGTCCGGCGCGGCGCGGGCCAGGGCTTCTGTGCCGATCACACCATCGGCGCCAGCGCGGTTTTCCACTGCCACCGGCTGGCCCCAGCTGGCGGCCAGCGGGTCGGCAATCAGCCGGGCGGTGATGTCGGACACGCCGCCGGGCGTATAGGGCACGATGATGCGAACCGGGCGCTGCGCGGTGAAGCGTGTCTGGGCCAAAGCGGGCGTGGCGAGCAGCGCGAATGCGGCGCGGCGGGTGATCTTCATCAGGCTTCCTCCGTTTTGGCGAAGCCTGAACCAGCCTTAGCCGCCGGGCAAGCGGTTTGCGGCGCGGCGGTTCTCATAGACCCGGGCATGCAGCAGGGCCAGGCCATGCGCCGGACTCGCCACCCCCAGCCGCGCGGCGGCGGTGGCGAGGTAGCCGAGAATATGCTCGCCTTCGGAGGGCTTGGCCCCCTCCAGATCGCGCAGCATGGAGGTGGCGTAGAGGCTTTGCGTCTCGCTGAACATGGCGCGGTACTGCGCCATGAAGCTGTCAGGCATGGGGTGGCCATGGGCCGCTGCGATGGCGGCATTGGCCTCCAGCACGCCCTGCATGAAGGCCACGCCGCCATCCGCGCGGGCAATCTCGCCCACCGCCGCGCGCATCAGCACCGTGCAAATGGCGGAGGTGCCGAGATGGACCATTTTCTCCCACATCTGCTGACGGATATCCGGCACTGCCTGGGCAACCATGCCGATGGTGGGCCGGAAGGCCTCGGCCAGTGCCGCCGTGCGGGCCGACCCACCGCCTGCCAATTCGCCAAAGGTGAGCCAGCGCCAATCATTGAGTTGCTGCACCACACCGTCTGGCCTGAGCGTGGCCTGGATTTTTGCCAACCCGCCCAGCACGTTCGCGGCGCCGAAGGCAGCCTGCAGCGCCTCGATATGCGACAGACCATTGAGCACCGGCAGCACCGCCATATGCCCATCCATCGCCGGGCGCAGGGTCGCTATGGCATCGGCCAGATCATAGGCCTTGGCGGTCATGATCGCGATATCATAGCCCGGGCGCAGTTCCTCGGCGGTGATGGTCTTCACCGCGAGGGTGGCGTCGCCGAAGGGGCTGACGATGCGCAAACCGTGCTCGGCCAGGGCCTGGCTGCGCGCGGAGCGGACCAGGAAGGTGACATCCCCGCCGGCCTGGGCCAGCCTGCCGCCGAAATATCCACCCAGCGCGCCGGCGCCCAGAATCAGAACCCGCATGAACCGCTCCCCTGTTTACGAATCGCTACACCCTGGGGACGGGCTTGTCAGGTGCGCGGGCCAGTGAGGCGGCGCAGCGCGGCCAGCATGGCCGGGCTGTCCCACACCGCCTCGCCCTCCAGCCGTGCCACCTCCTCCCCGACGCGGTTGACGATGATGGTGGTGGGCAGGCCTCGCGCGCCCAGCACCCGGGCAGCCACGCCGCGCGGGTCCAGCAGCACAGGCAGGTGGGTCACGGCGGTGCGGGTGTAGAAAGCCTGCACCTGGGCCGCGCCGCCGCGGTCGGAGGAGAGCGGCAGCACCAGAAAGCCCTCACCCGCCAGCGCGGCAGCCGTTCTGTCCAGCGACGGCATTTCCGCCACGCAAGGCGGGCACCAGGTGGCCCAAAGATTGATCAGCAGGGCGCGGCCGCGAAACGCCGATGGGCCCCGGGTCAGACCCTCGGCAGTGTTGAAGCTAATCTCGGGCAAGGCGCGGGTGGCTTCGGTCAAGCGCTCGAGTCCGCCCTGCCCGGCGGCGCGCGCTGGACGGGCCAGCGCAGCCACGCCTAAAACCAATACAACGCGTCTGCCCGGAAGGTTCATCATTCCCGTGTCCATACCCAATACCATCGAAGCCGGAAACCAGATGTGGGGCGGCCGATATGCCGAAGGCCCCTCCGCCATCATGGCCGAGATCAACGCATCGATCGGTTTCGACCGTAAAATGTGGCGCCAGGACATTCGCGGCAGCCTCGCCCATGCCCGGATGCTGGCCCAGGTTGGCATCATCACCGCCGAGGACCTGACTGCCATCGAGCAGGGCCTGGAGCAAATCGGCCAGGACATCGCTGCCGGCAAATTCGCCTTCGACGCCACGCTGGAAGACATCCACCTCAATATCGAGGCGCGGCTCACCGAGCGGATTGGCGAGGCCGGCAAGCGCCTGCACACCGGCCGCAGCCGCAATGACCAAGTGGCCACCGATATGCGCCTATGGGTACGTGATGCGATGGATGGGCTGGCTGGGCAAATCGAGGATTGCATGCGGGCCTTCCTGGGCGTCGCCGCCGCACATACAACTACGCTGATGCCCGGCTTCACCCATTTGCAGCCGGCCCAGCCCACCACGCTGGGGCATCACATGATGGCCTACGTGGAAATGCTCAGCCGCGACCTCTCGCGCATGCGCGATGCGCGCAACCGTCTGAATGAATGCCCGCTAGGTGCTGCGGCACTCTGCGGCACCGGTTTTCCCATCGACCGCCACGCCACCGCCGCCGCGCTGGGCTTCGCAGGCCCCACCCGCAATAGCCTGGACAGCGTGGCCAGCCGCGATTTTGCCCTGGAATTCCTGGCAACCTGCGCGATCTGCGCCACCCACCTCTCCCGCTTCGCCGAAGAGTTAGTGATCTGGACCAACCCCAGCTTTGGCTTCGTGAAGCTGGGCGATGGCATGACCACGGGCAGTTCCATCATGCCGCAAAAGCGCAACCCGGACGCTGCAGAACTGGTGCGCGGCAAGACCGGGCGGATCAATGGTGCGCTGGTCGGGCTGCTCACCGTCATGAAGGGTCTCGCTTTGACCTATGCCAAGGACATGCAGGAGGACAAGGAAGGCGTCTTCGATGCCGCCGAAAGCCTCGCTTTGTGCCTCGCGGCCACCGCAGCCATGCTGCGCGATATGAAGCCCAACCTCAATCGCATGGCCGAGGCTGCGGGTGCGGGCTTCTCCACTGCCACCGATTTGGCGGACTGGCTGGTGCGCGAGCTGAAAATGCCTTTTCGTGACGCGCATCACGTCACCGGACGCCTGGTCGCTCAAGCCGAGGCGATGGGGGTTGACCTTGCCGGACTCACGCTGCGCGAGATGCAGACGGTGGAGCCGCGCATCACAGATGGTGTGTTTGGCGTGCTCACGCCCGCCGCCAGTGCCGCCAGCCGCACCAGCTATGGTGGCACCGCACCGGCCAATGTGGCCGTGATGGTGCAGTACTGGCAGGAGAAGCTGGCATGAGGAGCGTGAGCGCCATCCTGGCACTGGCTCTACTGGCGGCATGCGGCCGGGTGGGGCCACCGCGGCCGCCGGGACCGGTGGAGCAAATCACCTTTCCCCGGCCATACCCCGCGCCCGATCGGCTACCGGCCGCGGCCGTACCGGCCACTGGCAACCCAGCGGCCGCAGCAGCAACGACAGCACCCGCCCGCTGACCCGGCAGCATGCCCTCAGGGGCGGCCTGGGGGACGAGGGTGATTACTGGCCGGATTGAGGTGCTTGCCGATACCCCCATCGCGTGGCTCTATCTGACGCAATAGGGAACGACACACCATGATGCATCGCCGCCATATCCTTTCCGCCAGCCTTGCCTTGCCGGCCATTGCCTCGGCCCAGGGCCAATGGCCTGACCGCCCGGTGCGCATCATCGTGCCCTGGCCGCCCGGTGGCTCGACCGATGTGCTCGCCCGCCTGCTGGCCGAGCAAATGCAGGCTAGGCTCGGCCAGAATTTCCTCATCGAGAACCGCCCCGGCGCCGGTGGCAATATCGGCACTGATGCGCTGACCAAGGCGACACCGGATGGCTATTCCATGGCTCCTGTCACGGTGGGGGGCTGGACCATCAACCAATACCTCTTTGCCCGCATGCCCTATGATCCGGACCGCGATTTGCAGCCGATCTCGATGCATTGGACACTGCCCAACGTCTTCATCGCCTCCACCACGCATTGCCCGGCCACCACGGCGGCGGAGTTCATCGCCTGGGGCCGCGCGCGCCGCCAGGGGGTTAGCTATGGCAGCCCGGGCGTTGGCACCACAGCGCATCTCTCAGGCAGCTTCTTCTGCGGCAAGACTGGGCTAGACGGCCAGCATGTGCCTTTCCGGGGTGCCGCCCAGATCATTCCGGCAATGCTGGCGGGCGACCTGACCTTCGTGATCGATAACCTGGCGAGTTATGTGCCGTTGATCCAGGAGGGCCGTGCACGGGCTTTCGCGGTCACCTCGGCCGAACGCTGGCCGGGCCTACCAAATGTGCCCACCATGGCCGAGGCCGGCATTGCCGATTTCGTGGTGGAGAGTTGGTGCGCCTTTGCCTTCCCCGTGGGCGTACCCGCGGCAATCATCGAACGCGCCTCGGCCACCATGCAGGCCATCGCCGCCGACCCGGCAGTGCAGGAACGATTCATGCGTGCCGGTGCACGCTGCGTGGGCAGCGCACCCGAGGGCGTGCATGCCCGAGTGCGCCGTGAACGGCCGCAATGGCAGGAAATGGTACGCCTTTCCGGCGCGCGGATGGAATAATGCGCGGCTTTGCGCCATAGGGCCTAGCTATGGCCCCCTGGACGAACGCGCTTTTCATCGACCACGCCGCGCTGCGGCTGACTTGGCGCAATTGGGGCGTTGTGGAGGAAGGGCGGCTTTACCGTTCCAACCATCCGCTGCCTTTTCAGCTCCGCGCTGCGGTGCGCCGGCATGGCATCCGTACCCTGCTGAACCTGCGCGGCCACCGGGAGAGTTGCGGCGCAGATATGCTGAGTCGCCGCGAAGCCGCGCTGCTCGGCTTAGTGCACGCCGATGCGCCGTTCGAAAGCCGCGGCGCACCGCATAGGGATCGCATCGAGCGCCTGGCGGCCATGCTGCCCGCTCTGCCCGAGCCGATCCTCATCCACTGCAAATCAGGCGCCGATCGCACGGGCCTCATCGCTGCCATCTGGCTGCTGCTGCAGGGCCGCGGTCCCCAGGAAGCCGCCCGGCAGCTTACTTGGCGCCATGGCCATGTATCGGCCGCGCGCACAGGCATTCTGGACGCCTTTATCGCCGAATATGCCAAGGCTTCGCCCAAGCCCTTCCTGGAATGGCTGCGAGAGGATTATGACGAGGCGCGTCTTCGGACACATTTCCGCAGCCGAGGCTGGGCCAACCTGCTGACGGATGGCGTTCTCCGCCGCGAGTGAGATGATGCGCATTGGGTGATGCAACAGCCGCGGTTGCGCGCTACACCCAGCGCCCCGTGGGTTGACCCGCTGGAGTCAAAGATAGGAACGCCATCATGGATTTGCGCAGCCGCTTCATGGACGAGATGAAGACCAGCATGAAAGCGGGCAATGCACCGCGCACCTCGACCATTCGTATGATCATCGCCAAGATGAAGGATGCCGACATTGCGGCCCGCCCTGGCCCCCCGCTGGATGACGCCGCCCTGGTTGGGCTGCTGCGCGGGATGGTGAAGAGCCGGCGCGAATCAGTCGAAATGTACCAACAGGGCAACCGCCCCGAACTGGCCGAGAAAGAAGAGGCCGAGATCGCCGTGATCGAAGCCTTCCTGCCGCAGCAGATGGACGAGGCCGCCATGGTGGCAGCAGTGGCCGAGGCAGTGGCCGAAACGGGAGCCGCCACCATCAAGGATATGGGAAAGGTAATGGCGGCACTGAAGGCAAAGCATGCAGCGGCACTCGACATGGGTAAGGCCGGGCCAATGGTGAAGGGTGCTCTGGGTGGATAGTTCTCGACCTCCCTATCTTGGCTGCCTTGCAGTGGATGGCACCAATGGGGCACAGCGCTAGGCTCCAAACCCAACCGGTTCCCGCTTCGGCGCGGCGAGTTGTGATTCAAGCTCTGTGATAGGGGGAGCAAGGATGAGGCCGAGCGCATTCTGACTAACGGGGCGGCGGTGGGTGGCGATTGCGCCCTTGCTCCCGAGCAACCAAGCTTGGCGCGTGCTGAGTGGCATAGTTCACGTGCTACGCAACGGCGGTCGTTGGCGGGATTGTCAGAGTTGCGACGCCCCCCCGACCACCGTCTGCAAGCGATATCATGGCTGGTCACCGCTTAGCATCTGGACTGGAACGCTGGCGGCACTGGCGTAAGCGACACAAGGAGGCCTACACCTGATCGACAGCCCAACGGCCAGGGCGCTACGCTCGACAGCGGATGGAATAGGAGGGCGACTTCCAAGCGATCTGCCGTTGAAGGGGCGGCTGTGGAACCAAAATCCATCTCGTAGTGGACGGGTCTGGCAGCGCATTCGCTTTCTTCGCGAAACCGGGCCGGTCGGACGACATACGGCCTGCCCATGGGCTACTCGCTGACCTGCTGACGCCAGACAGAGACGGTTAGAAAGCCGGGACAAAAAACACACTCAGACCCAGACTGTACTCTAACCACCCCTGCCAGGAGTTGGCAGCGGACTAATGCCTAATCGCCGGAAGGAGGGCGCGGCAACACGGCCCAGTCCGCACAAACAATGGCCTCAGGCCTCGTCGTCAACCGACACTTCTTGCTTCGGGCCGCTATCAAGGCCTTTGGCGGACACGTCACGCTCCACGAGTTCGATGACCGCCATGGTCGCAGCGTCACCATAGCGGATGCCCGCCTTCAACACGCGGGTATAGCCACCGTTGCGGGCCTTATAGCGCTCGGCGATAGTGGTGAAGAGCTTGTCTACCACCTTCTCGTCCATGATCTGCGCATAGGCCTGACGCCGGGCATGCAGGCCGCCACGCTTGCCGAGCGAGATGATGCGCTCAACATACGGGCGCAGCTCCTTCGCCTTGGGCAGCGTTGTGGTGATCTGCTCATGCTTGATCAACGAGGTCGCCATGTTGCGAAACATGGCAGCCCGGTGGGTAGATGTGACGCCAAGCTTACGATTGGCCATACCGTGACGCATAGTGAAAGCTCCTTAGTCCGCTCGGATCAGAACGGCTCTTCAATCTTCTTGGCGAGGTCTTCGACGTTCTCAGGCGGCCAGCCGGTGACCGACATGCCGAGCCCCAAACCCATCGAAGCAAGTACTTCCTTGATTTCGTTCAGTGACTTCCGACCGAAATTTGGCGTACGCAGCATCTCCTGCTCCGACTTCTGAACCAGATCGCCGATATAAACGATATTATCGTTCTTCAGGCAGTTGGCGGAGCGCACGCTCAGCTCCAATTCGTCCACCTTGCGCAGCAGATTGCGGTTGAAGGGCAGATCGTCCTGCACATCTTCCACAACGCGCTGACGCGGCTCGTCGAAATTAATGAAGAGTTGCAACTGGTCTTGCAGGATGCGGGCGGCCACAGCCACCGCGTCATCCGGAGCGACAGTACCATCGGTCTCCACATTGAGCACCAGGCGGTCATAATCGGTGACCTGACCCACGCGAGTAGGCTCCACGCGGTAGGCGACGCGGCGCACTGGCGAGTAGATGGCGTCGATGGGGATGAAGCCTATGGGCGCATCCTCAGGCCGGTTCATGGCCGCGGGCACATAGCCCCGGCCAACCTGCACCGTGAACTCCATGTTCAGCGTCGCGCCGTCATCCAGCGTGCAGAGAACGAGGTCAGGATTGGCGATCTCGATATCGCCAGTGGTCTGGATCTGGCCAGCGGTGACTTCGCCAGGGCCTTTAGCGGTGAGATTGAGCCGCTTGGTCCCTTCGCCGGGCATACGGATGGCCAGTTGCTTCACGTTCAGCACAATGTCGGTGACATCTTCACGAACGCCGTTGATGCTGCTGAACTCATGCAACACGCCATCGATGCGGATGCCAGTGACGGCAGCGCCCTGAAGCGAGGAAAGCAGCACGCGACGGATCGCGTTCCCTAGCGTCATGCCAAAACCGCGCTCAAGCGGCTCGGCCACGACGGTGGCTGTGCGGTTGGGGTCAGCCCCAGGCTCCACATCCAGCCGCTCGGGCCGGATTAGGGAACGCCAATTGCGTTCGAGCATGGTTTCAGTCTCCAAGTGTTGCGCGGTGGGCGGGCGTGCGGGTGAAGGACGCGGCCACAAGAGCCGCGCCGAGATCAGACCCGCCGGCGCTTACGCGGGCGGCAACCATTGTGCGGGATGGGCGTGACGTCCTTGATGGAGGTCACGTAAAAGCCCACGGATTGCAGGGCACGGAGCGCACTCTCGCGGCCCGAGCCGGGGCCACTCACCATGATCTCCAACGTCTCCATTCCGTGCTCGCGGGCCTTCTTGCCAGCGTCCTCGGCGGCCATCTGAGCGGCATAAGGCGTGCTCTTGCGGCTGCCTTTGAAGCCCTGCGTGCCCGACGAGGACCAGGAGATCGCGTTGCCCTGGGCATCGGTGATGGTCACGATGGTGTTATTGAAGGTGGCGAGCACATGGGCCACACCGGAAGAAATGTTCTTCCGTTCCTTCTTGCGCGGACGAGAGCCGCCGGCAGTTGCTGCGCGTGCCATATTACTTCGTTACCTTCTTCTTGCCGGCGATGGCCACAGCCTTGCCCTTGCGGGTACGCGCATTGGTATGCGTGCGCTGGCCGCGAACAGGCAGACCGCGGCGATGGCGCAGGCCTCGATAGGCCGCCATATCCATCAGCCGCTTGATATTCATCGCCACTTCGCGGCGGAGGTCACCCTCCACCCGATAATCGCGGTCGATCGTTTCACGCAGCTTACCGATTTCCTCATCGGTGAGCTGGTTGACACGGCGTTCAGCGGGGATGCCCAGCTTCTCGCAGATGTCCTTGGCGTTTTGAGGGCCAATGCCAAAAATATAGCGCAGCGAGATCAGCACGCGCTTGTTCGTGGGGATATTCACGCCGGCGATACGCGCCACTGGGCTGCTCCTGTCTCAAAGTCGTGCGGTGGAGGCCCAATGGCCCGCCACCGTTTTGGAATGGGTTAAAACGACAATGCGGCGCGCAAGCGCCGTTGCCGAAAGAAGCGGGGCACTACACCCCGGTGGAAAAAGAGTCAACGCCACCTTCACAGTTTCACGATAGACGACAACGCAGCAAAGACGCTATCCATCGCTGCCATCCCATCTACCGCAGACAGCTTGCCCTGCGCCCCGTAGAAGGGCAGCAGAGGCGCAGTCTGACGGTGATAGGCAGCGAGCCGCGCTGCCACCGTCTCCGCCTTGTCATCAGCCCTACGGCTGAAATCCGAGCCGCCACAATTGTCGCAGACGCCAGCGACTTTGGGCGTCTTGAACGTATCGTGATAGCCAGCACCGCATTGCGCGCATGTGTATCTGCCGGAGATGCGGCCCACTAACGCGGCGTCATCCACCTTCAACTCGATCACATGGTCGAGTTGAAGGCCCTTCTCGGCCAGCATCCTGTCCAGCGTCTCGGCCTGCGGCACGGTGCGCGGGAAGCCATCGAGGATAAAACCATTGGCCGCATCCGCCTGGGCGACGCGGTTCGCAAGCATCGTGGTGATGATGCCATCGGGCACCAGGTCACCACGTTCCATGATCGCACGCGCCTCAAGCCCAATCGGTGAGCCGGCCTTGACCTCGGCGCGAAGCATATCGCCTGTCGAAACCTGCACCAGGCCGAAGGCCTCCTCCAGGCGCTTTGCCTGTGTGCCCTTGCCCGCGCCCGGCGGGCCCAGCAGGATCAAGTTCATCAACGCACGCCCCCCCTCTGACCTCTGCCGCCGAGGCGGGCCTTTTTAATGAGACCTTCGTATTGGTGCTGGAACAGGTGCGATTGCACCTGCGCCACTGTATCCATCGTCACGGTGACGATGATCAGCAGCGACGTGCCACCAAAATAAAACGGCACGCCATAATTCGAAATCAGCAACTCCGGGATCAGGCACACCACGCAAAGATAGAGTGCACCAACCGCGGTAAGACGTGTCAACACGCGGTCAAAATAGTCTGCCGTATTGGCTCCCGGGCGGATACCCGCCACGAAACCACCATATTTTTTTAAGTTATCCGCAGTTTCCACTGGGTTGAACACCACGGCGGTGTAGAAAAAAGAGAAAAAGATGATCATCGCCATGTAAAGCAACATATAGGCAGGCATGCCGTGGGCGAGTTGGTTAGCAACCCACTGCAGCCACGTGTCTGCCGTAGCATCGGTACTAAACCCAGCCACCGTCGCCGGCAGCAGCAGCAGCGACGAAGCGAAAATAGGTGGAATGACGCCGGCGGTATTAAGCTTGAGCGGCAAATGGGTGCTCTCGCCGCCGGTCATCCGGTTACCGACCTGGCGCTTCGGATACTGCACGGGTATCCGGCGCTGCGCCCTCTCCACAAACACCACCAGCGCGATTACCGCCAACGCGGCAGCCAGGAAGAACAGGATGAAGAAGGTGGAGAGCGCACCAGTCCGGCCGAGTTCCAGCATCGAGATCAATGCCGAGGGTAGGTTGGCGACAATGCCAGCAAAGATGATCAGCGAAATTCCGTTGCCGACACCCCGCGCTGTGACCTGCTCACCCAACCACATCAGAAACATGGTTCCACCCACAAGGGTGATGACGCAGGAGAGCCGGAACATCATTCCAGGGTCCACCACCGCAGCACCGGCTGAGCCGCGAACACTCTCGAGCCCTACCGCAATACCGTAGGCCTGCACGATCGCAATCGCCAGCGTAAGATAGCGGGTGTACTGGTTGAGCTTCTTACGGCCGCTCTCGCCCTCTTTCTTCAGGGCTTCCCATGACGGAATCGCCGCGGACATCAACTGGACGATGATGGAGGCCGAAATATAGGGCATGATATTGAGCGCAAACACGGTCATCCGACCGAGCGCACCACCGGTGAACATGTCGAACATGCCGAGGATACCGCCGCCGTGCTGGCGCAGCATCTCACCCATGACCGCTGCATCGACGCCCGGCACAGGCACATAACTGCCAATGCGGTAAACGATCAGCGCTCCCAGGGTGAACCAGAGACGGTTCTTGAGTTCGGTGGCTTTCGCCAGCACACCGAAATTCAAACTGGACGCGAGTTGCTCAGCCGCCGAGGCCATCGCCTAATCCCCATGAAAACGGCGCCCAGACAACAAGCCGGGCGCCGCCCCATATTACCGCATACCTCGCGCGAATGCGCGAGGTGGAAACATCAAGCCTCCGGCGCTGCTTCCGCAGGCGCGTTCAGCAGTGTGATCGACCCACCAGCGGCCTGAATGGCTGCAATCGCCGTCGCCGAAGCGCCGGAGACAGTGATGGTGACCGCACGGGAGATGCTGCCCTGGCCGAGAAGGCGAACGCCCGAAAGCCGGGCCTGCGAGCGCACCACGCCGGCCGCCTTCAACATCGTCTCATCCAGCGGCTGGTCACCAGGCAGGCGACCCTCACTGATCGCCTTATCCAGCGCTCCGATGTTGAGCGGAGCATATTCCTTGCGGAAGATGTTGACGAAGCCGCGCTTGGGCAGACGCCGATAGATCGGAAGCTGACCGCCTTCGAAGCCGTTCAGCGACACGCCGGTACGGGCCTTCTGGCCCTTCACGCCGCGGCCCGAGGTCTTGCCCTTACCAGAACCAATACCACGACCAATGCGCTTGAACTTCGGGCGCGCGCCGTCGTTATCCTTGAGTTCGTTCAGTTTCATCTTACGATTCCACCTTGATCAGGTGCGCGACCTTCTTGATCATGCCGCGGACACTGGGGGTGTCCTCTAGCGTGCGCACCCGGTTCATCTTGTTAAGACCCAGGCCGATCAGCGTTTCGCGCTGACCCGGCTTGCGGCCAATGGGCGAACCTGTCTGGCGCACCGTGACGGTGGCCTTTGCATCATCAGACATTGGCACCCTCCACCGCAGGCTCTTCGCCCTTCTTCGTGCCGAGCAGATCGCCCACTTTCTTGCCGCGGCGGCTGGCCACGCTGCGCGGGCTGGCAGCGCGTGCCAGGCCAGCGAAGGTTGCCTTCACCATGTTATGCGGGTTGGTGGTCCCTGTGCACTTGGCCACCACGTC
>Ga0114972_10000302_pt1 | contig 36427 bp, 28 predicted proteins | sample M_140807_EF_Meta_FD_87354 | JGI IMG/M metagenome (GOLD analysis project Ga0114972, IMG submission 87354) | Freshwater microbial communities from Lake Montjoie, Canada to study carbon cycling - M_140807_EF_MetaG | ecosystem: Environmental > Aquatic > Freshwater > Lake | place: Lake Montjoie... | reverse complement strand
TCGTGACAGAGGCCACCGCCGGCCACGAGCGTGTCGGCCACGTGGTTGTCGAAGCGATCCTCCGGATCGACGACCCCCGCGATCCCTCCCTGCGCCCATTGGCTCGACGACGTGAGGAGATCGTCCTTCGTGATGACCGTGACCGACAGCCGGGGATCGACGGCCAGCGCCGCCCGGAGCCCGGCCACGCCACCGCCGAGGACGAGCACGTCGGTGAAACAGTGCTGCACCCGCTTCGGACCGAAGGCGACGAGGTACCTCGGGCCATCGAACACCTTGGTCATTCTGCGCTCGTCCCCTGCGTGTAGGCCTTGAACTGCTCACGATATTCGCTCGGCGGACGGCTCCGTCGCCCCTCCGCCTGCCCCCCCTTCACGTCCGCCGGCACATCCCGGCTGCTGCGTGCCCCATCCGGGCGGAGGCCGAGGCTGCGCACGGCCCGGTCGAACTCGCTCCGCTTGACCGGATCGTTGCTCTTCTCGAGGGCCCGCATCGCTTCCCAACGCTGGAGGAACGCCCGGGCTTGATCCCGCGTCCAACCGAGTTCGTCGAGGAGCTCCGTCCGTCCCTTGTCGAGGTCGTCCTTCAGCGCCCGAACCGCCAGATCGGCGGCATTGCGAGCGTGGGCGGTGTCCTGATCTCCCCATTCGGCTTCGGTCTTGGGGGCTTCGCCGTCGCGCCGCGGCGCCTGGTCGGGAGCCGGTCCATCGCCATTCGACCAGCCACCGCTCCCCGTCGGGCTCGCCGACGATCCGGGTTGTCCATCGGTTGGTTGCTGCGGGTCTGCCCCGCCTCCCCCTTCCTGATCGCCTTCCTCCGCCCCGCCATCCTGAGCTTTTCCTGGTGGTGACTTGGGCGGCTGAGACGGATCGCCACCGGGCTTGGCCTTGCCGCCAGGCTTTTCTCCCCCCTCACCCTGCTCTCCCTCACCACCACTTCCTTCTCCCTCACCCTTCTGGCCTTCACCCTGCTGGCCCTCACCCTGCTGGCCCTCACCCTGCTGGCCTTCACCCTTCTGGCCCTCACCCTGCTGGCCTTCACCCTTCTGGCCTTCACCCTTCTGGCCCTCACCCTTCTGGCCCTCACCCTGCTGGCCCTCACCCTGCTGGCCCTCACCCTTTTGGCCTTCACCCTTTTGGCCTTCACCCTGCTTACCTTCCTTCGGCTGACGCTTCACCGTCTCGCCGGCTTCTCCGCGCTCCGACTCACGGCGCTGGTGTTCGAGGATCCGATCCATCGCCTCGCCGTCATTCGTACCGTCGGCCGCGACGGCATCGTTTTGGCGCTTCTTGCCCGCGCCACCGGAAGGCGACGGCTTCGCGCCGGGCTGGGGCTTCTCCCCTCCCTCGCGTTGCTGTCCTTCCCCTTGCCCTTCGTCGTCGCCGGCTTGAGCGCGATCCTTCCCCTCGCTCCCCTTCTGCTGCGAGCCAGGCTTCTGCCCGCTCCCTTGCTGGTCGCCGGAGTCTCCGCCGTCGGCTCCCTGCTGCGGACTGCCGTTCTTCCCCGGCTTAGAGCCCTTGGGGCTCTGGTCGTTGCCGGGGCGCTGTTGCTTGCCATCCCCCTGTTGCTCGTCACCACCGCCTGACGCTCCCGGTTGTCCCTGTTCTCCTGGTGGAGGAGGGTTCGATCCGTCGTCGCTGCGCTGCCGGTCGGGTCGCTTCCGATCAGCGGGGGCGCCACGCTGCTGAGGGTCTTGGTTTTGGTTTGGGTCTTGCTGGTCTTGGTCTCCAGACGCACCATCGTCGCGGCCGCCGTTGTCAGGTCGCCGTTGGCCAGCCCCGTCCTCCGCACCGTCGCCGCCGTCGCCGCCGTCGCCCTGACGATCCTGACGATCCTGATCCCGGCCGTCCTCCGGCTGCGCGCCCCCGTCCTGTTCGGCATCGCCCCCATCGTCGGCGCGATCAGACTCGTCAGAACGGTCCTCGCCCGGCCGCCCCTTTTTCGAGTCGTTGGGCAGATCGGGTTCGGGCTTGTCGGGCTGCGGAGGCGCCTTCTCGTCGATCCTCAATTCCTGCCAGGGCGTCACGGAGACGTTCGGTTGCTGGGGGCGGTTGTCGGTGGCGACGGCGCGGTACTGCAGCACCGACCCCGCCTCGGCGCCAAGATTAAAAGGGACGAGCCGGGCCGTGCCTTTGAAGGGCCCCTGCTTCACCACCTCGAGGAGTGGCATCGGGGGCACGGCCCGGCCGCCATCGATGCGGGTCTCGATCACCACCCGCGACAACCCGTGATCGGGGTCGAGGGCCCGCACCCGGACCGGCACGGGGGCGTCGCGCGGCACCGCAAGCGGGGAATCGGTGGGCGATTCGATCGTCACTTCCGGCGCGAGGTCGGCGACGACCTCGATGCGGTGCTCCATCGGCTCGGTGACGATCGCTTCAGGCTCTCCCTGGTTCGCGCCCCGGGGCTGGAAGAGCAGACGGTAGGTCGCATGCTCCGGCGCCGTCCGGTCGGCATTCATCCGCAGCGGGAAGGTCACCGAGGCCCGCGTCAGATCGCTTGCCCCGACTTTCATTTTCAGATCGCGATGGCCGTCGCAGGCGAAATCGATCCAAGCCGCGTCGATCGGCTGGTTGCATTCGGCGATGAGCGTCACCTGCGTCTCTTCGGGCGCCTTCAGATCCCCCTGCCAGGCGACCGTTTCCGGAGCCCGGGCGATGTAGGCGGGGAAGTCGTAGCGGGCCTCGCGCACCAGGAGCGACGGGGCATCGACGACAATCAGACGTACCGGCGCGCTGCGGGCGTCGCCGGCGGCGATCGTGAGCTCGATCGAGTTCTCCAATCCCCGCACGGCATCGGGCAGGAAGGCCGTGAACGACCTGGCGGCCTCCCCTTCCCCGGCCCCACGAACCATGTCGATGCGCCAGGGGGTGCCGGAGGGATCGTGGGAGCCGTCGTCCTTCACCGGCACGACATGAACGACCGGCTGCTCACCGCTGCGGAGGCCGCGGACTGCCGCTGCCAGGACGAGTTGCCTGCCGCGCACGAGGGTCGCCGACCCCCGGTCAACCATCACCTCCTGCGCCTCGGGACCGGCGCCGAAGAATTGTGGATCGACCACGCCGGCCCCCGGCATCCGCCAATGGAGCCGCGGCGGATCGACGCGGACGCGCGACGGGGCCGCGATCCCGGCCCACGGCGCCACCAACCGCACCGCGCTGACCAACAGGCTCTTGGGCGCCACGAGCTCATACAGGCAGGCCAGCCCCACCAACGCCGCCAACAGCATCGCCAGACGGACGGCGAGCGTGCGGTCGATGACCCCGTCGGTGGGGACGTCGGCAAGGCGCTTCGCGGCGCGTTTCTCCAACGATCGCACCACGACGGCGGTGCTCCCCTCGGGATGCGCCTTGACGAGCACCGTGTTGACCAGATCGTTGTGGAGCTCGGGATGCTCCCGCTCGATCGCCCGGGCGGCGTAGACGAGATTCACGCGATAACGGACCAACGGCAGGAGCCAGCGCACGGCCGCGCCGACCAGCGCCAGCCCCCCGGCCGCCAGCCACCCCCACCGCACCCCCCGGGGCAGTCCACCGGGGACGATCCAATGTTCGGCCAAAACCCCGAGCGCCAGCCAGATGGCCGCCGCCACCGCCGCAGCGAGGAGGAAGTTCGTCAGTGCCACCCCCTTGAAATCGGCCCCCGCCGCTTCGAGGCGACGAGCCAGATACCGATCGGAGTTGGACTGTTCCTCGTCGGCAGTCCAGCCGCCGACGACGAGCGCCTCGGCGCTGTTGGAGGACACGCTGGCCATGACACTGCTCCCTCGCGGCCTCTCGCCCGTCGGTCACCGAAGCCCGGAGGTTCCCCGCCGGCTCCGCAGAAAGTATATCGGCAGCCTTCGGCCGGAGGCTGGCCAGGGTCGATCGGCAGCGGCAAATCCGCCGGGAAAGGCCGCCGTCCGCCACGATCGGTCCGGAAGCACTACACTCCGTGGTCGCCTGGCAAGCCCCGCGGAGCCCGGGCGGACCGACGGATCGACCGCATGCCTCATCCTGACGCAGAATCGTTCAAGCAGCTCGTCGATGGGACCGACACCCGCGCCACGGCGACACTCGCGCGAGTCGCCCTGGCGCCGCTCGGTGCCGCTTGGTCGACGGTGATGGCCCTGCGCAACACCGCCTACGACCGCGGCTGGCTCGCCGCGGCGCCGGCCGGCCTCCCGGTGGTGTGTGTCGGCAACCTCACGCTCGGCGGCACCGGCAAGACCCCCTTGGTGGCCTGGGTCTTCCGCCGTCTGGCGGCCCTCCACCGCCAGCCAGCGATCGTCAGCCGGGGATACGCGGCCGCGGCCGGGCAACGGAGCGACGAAGCGGCCGAACTGGCGCTGCTACTCCCCGGAATCTTGCACGTTGCCTGCCGCGATCGGGTCGCGGCCGCCGCGGCGGCGGCTGTGGCCGGCGCTGACGTCGTCGTGCTCGACGACGGCTTCCAGCACCGTCGTCTGGCCCGCGACCTCGATCTCGTGGCCGTCGATGCCACCGATCCATTCGGCTGTGGGCATGTCTTCCCGCGGGGGCTGCTCCGTGAGCGGCTCTCCGGGCTCGCCCGGGCCGACGCCACGATCCTGACGCGGGCCGGGAGCGTGGGCCCCGAGCGGCGGGCGGAGATCCGCGACCGTCTGGCCAAGGCCTGCGGAGGAGCGCTCCCGGGGGTGTGGGCCGAGGCGAGCCATGCGCCCGTCGCCGTCCGTGACCAGGCGGGGGTGAGACACACGACCGACTGGCTCACCGGCCGCCGGGTCGCCGCGTTCGCCGGGATCGGCAATCCTTCCGCCTTCCGCCAAACCCTCTCCACGCTCGGCGCCGAGGTCGTCGCCTTCCGCCCCTATGCCGACCACCACGCCTACACCGCGGCCGATCGCGCCGATCTGGCCGGCTGGGCCCGCGGCCACGGGGCCGAGGGGCTCGTCACAACGCTCAAAGACCTGGTCAAAATCCCCGCCGGTGGCTCCGGGGAGCTGCCGATCATGGCGCTGGAGATCGAGCTGGTGGTGGAGACCGGCGAGACGGCACTCGGCTCCCTCGTCGATCGGCTCGCGATGGCCCGCCCCCCGGCCGCCGGAGGAACCAGCGTTCCAGGCCCCGGGGCGAGCCAGCGATGAGCGCCGCGCCGCCACGGTTGATCCTCGTCGATCCCTGTCTCGACGGCCCCGGTTCGCATCCCTGGCAGTATGCCGTCGCGGTGCTCGGCGCCGCGCGACGCCGCGGGTGGGGGTGCGACCTCGTCTGTCGATCGTCTACCGAGCTTCCCGCCGAGGCCTGCGCCGGATGGCGGGTGTGGCCGGTGCTCCGCTTCCCCGGGGCCTCGAAGCTCACCGCCTTTGCCGAGCTCGACCGGCTCGCTCCCGATGGGCGGGCACGGTGGCAGCCCCCGTGGGCGGCCTGGGTCCGACGGCGTCGGCGGCGGGAACGCGTGGCGGCCTTCGCCACCGATCTCGCCCCCGTCGTTGCCGATCTCGCCCCGGGTGATCAGCTCCTCGTCGCCACCGCCTCCGAGCTCGACGCTCTCGGTCTGGCGCGGGCGATCGACGCCGCACGCCCGCCGCAGGGGATCGGCTGGCACCTCCAATTTCATTCGCCTCTCCTCCCCCCTCCCCCGGCCGAACCCGACCTCACCACCGGCCGGATCGCCCGCGTCGGCCGATGCCTCGACGAGGCGATCCGCCGCGCGGTCCCCCACCGGCTCCGCTTCCACGCACCGACCAGGGAACTGGCGGCGGAATGGTCGCAGGTCGGCGCCGAGCCGATCTCGGTGCTCCCGTATCCGGTCGACGGCGTCACGGAGACGGCGCCCGATCCGCCCCGGCCAAACCTGTCCGGCGATCGCTTCCGCGTCGCCCTGCTCGGCGACGCACGCAGCGAGAAAAACTCCCATCTCACCCCCGCGCTCCTCGAGCGGATCGCCGCGATCCCGGCCTGCGCCGCCCGGCTGCGGTTCGCCATCCAGACCAACCCCGGCTTCAACCCCCGTTCGCGCCGTCCGGCCGATATCCTCGTTGCCGGGGCACTCGGGGCGCTCGCGCACCGCGATGACGCCCTCGTCGAACGCCTCGCCGGCCCACTCGCGATCGGCGCCTACCGGCGCCAACTCCACCTCGCCGACGTCTTCCTTCTTCCCTACGACCAGCGCTGCTACCGGCAACGGTGCTCGGCCATCCTTCTCGAGGCCCTCGCCTCCGGGAAGGTGCCGATCGTTACCGGCGGCGGATGGATGGCCCGCTGTCTGCTCCCCGCGCTGCGATCCCACGTCGACCGGCTCGAACGCGAGTATCCCCTGGCCGGCGTGGAGACGATTGGCCCCGGGGCCATCGCGGCCGGTGCGGGCCGCCAGCTCCCGGTTCTGCCGCCGGCCGGGGTCGGGCTGGTCGTCGTCGAAGCGTCGTGGGCCCCCCGCGGCGCCGCGGCCCTCCTCGCCGCGCCGGTGAGCGTCACATTCGGCGCCGACGCCACGCCGGCCGCGGCGATCCTCCAAGCCGACCCCACCGGCCTGCCGGTGCCGGTGGTGTTCCGACTCCGCCGCCCCAGCGACGGCGGCGCTCCCCTCGCGTTCTCGTTCGGGCCAGCGTTTCCCGGCGGGCGCCGGTCTGCCGCGCTTGCCGAAGTGCGTCTCCGCTGGCTGCATGGTGGCCAGGCGGCCGCGCTCGGCGGGGTTGGCATCGTGACGGCCGATGCCGAAGGGGGTGCGGCGGCGCTGGCAGAGTTCGTCGACCACGCCGCGCACTACCGCGCCACCGCCGCGGAGGCGGCCGGGGCCTTCCGTCGGGCCCACGCCCCAGAGGATGTTCTGGAGGGATTGCTGGCATGACGCCCCCCGACATCTCACTGATCGTCAACACCTTCGAGAAGCCGCGACACCTGGCCCTCGTCCTCGGGTCGATCGCCCTCCAGACCGGGGTCGACGGTCGATTCGAGGTCGTGGTGGCCGACGATGGATCACAAGCCGGCACGCGGACGATCGTGGCCGACTTCGCCCGCCGCGTCCCCTTCCCCGTGACGTTCACCACCGAGCCCCACGAAGGCTTTCGTCTGGCGCGCGTCCGCAACCGGGGCGCCGCCCTCGCCAGAGGCGACACGCTCCTGTTCCTCGACGGCGACTCGGTTCTCCCGCCCGATCATGTCGCCACGCACCTGGACGCCCGCCGCCCCGGATGCGCACGGATCGGCGACGTCGTCCGGCTGCCCGAGGCCGCCTCGCGCGATCTCGCCCCGTCCGGTCTGGCGGCGGTCGATCTGCGCCGGCTCGCCCCGCGCGCGGAGTTGCAGCGGCTGTCACGCCGGCACCGCAAGAGCGCCTTCCAGAATTTCCTCCGCCATCCCTCAAAGCCGCGGCTCGCCGGTGGCAACTTCGCCGTCTGGAGGCACGACTACCTCCGCATCAACGGATCCGACGAGCGGTTCCGCGGCTGGGGGCAGGAGGATGACGACCTCGGCATGCGGCTGCGGGGAGCAGGCATCCGGCTGGTATCGATCCTCGACCTGACGTTCACGTTCCACGTCTGGCATCCGAGCGATCCGTCGGCGACCCCGCGGTGGAGAGACGGCGTCAACGTCCCCTACTTTCTCCGCCGCGGCCGGCTCACACGCTGCCGCCGGGGCCTTGAATCCCGCGGTCCAAGAGACATCCGCTGGGGGCTCCCGGCCGACGGCGCCATCGGCTTGTCAGCCCTGCTCGCGGCGTGTCTGGCCGATGCCCCGAGGGCGGGGATCGACGAGCGTTGCGAGATCGACGTCGTTGTCTGGCCGGGGAGAGGCCGGTTCCGCCGCCGGGCCGAGTGCCGCCTGTTGCTGGTCGAGGCGGGGGCGAGCGAACGATGCCCGGCAGGGCTCCGTCACCGGGCCGACCAGATTGAAACTCTGGCGGCCGACGACGAGACCGGACTGGTCGCGCTGCTCGAGGAGGTCGGCTGACGCGCGGGGCTGGACCTATTTCTTCTTCTCAACGTGGACCGTGTGCCTGCGGAGCCGCGGCGAGTACTTCTTCAACTTCAGCTTTTCCCCCCCCGACTTGCGCCGCAGGGTGTAGTTTTGGTCACCGGTCTCTTGGCAGACGAGGTGAATCACTTCGAGTCGCTTCTTTCCCTTGGCCATGACTGCTTTCCTGAACGGCTTGCCTGGACGGTTGACCCAACTCTTGATCTGGACTCTTGACCTGAACGGTCGATCGGACCCGGCGAATCGAACAATCAGCCCGGACCGATTCACCGGCAGCGAGCGGGGGGTTGGAAACCCCGCGGCACCGATCCCGGGAGCCCCCTTGGGGACGACTGGAAAAGGGGGCCGGAAAGCCGCCAATCTTAGCCGTGCCAGCATCCCCCCGCCAGCCGAACCATCCAAACCCGCCCAACAGGCCATCACCGCCCCTTTTGCAGCCTCCGCACCAGCCACTATGATTGGAAAGCGGGGCGGGGTCGGAAGCGGACCGCCTCCAATGGATCTGGCTGGATCGACACCGGGTGGACTCCATGGCGACCGACACGGTACCGGACGATTCGACGTTCACGGTCGCACCGGCCGCCCAGTCGGCTGCCGCCCTGCTCGGCGGGCTGCTGAAGAACGCCCCGGCATGGGCTGTCAGTCTGCTCGTCCATGTCATCGTGCTCCTCTCGATGGCGCTTATCGTCAGCCAACCTCCCCCGCCCGAGAAGGCCCGGGTGATCGTGTCAGGGGCGCCGGAAACCCTCGACGCCTTCGAGGATTTCGACGCCTCGCTCCCTGACGATCTGCCGGTCGTCGAACCGACCACCGACGAGGTGGTGATGACCGATGTCGTGCCGGTCGACAACGTCCAGGTGGTGAGCACCGCCGACGACGTCGATGCAGCGCCGATCGCGGTCGAGCTCTCCGACTTCGGCACCGAGACTGCCGCCCCGGCCGACATGCTCGCCACCGTGGGCGCGATCGGCGGCACCGCCGGTGGCCTCGGTGGCCGGGCCAGCGCCGCGATGCGCAACCAACTCGTGGCGACCGGCGGCGGAAGCTCGCAGAGCGAGGCGGCCGTCGAAGCCGGGCTGAAGTGGTTCATCCAGCACCAAATGCCCGACGGGGGCTGGAGCTTCAATCTCAAGGAGTGCCCCAGCTGCAAGGGGCAGTGTGGCGAAGGGCGCGACAAGGGCGTGGCGGAGGATCGCTGCGGCGCCACGGCGCTGGCCCTCCTCCCCTTCCTCGGCCGCGGCTACACGCACAAGGAGGGGCCCTACAAGCGGCAGCTTGAAGCCGGTCTGACGTTCCTCGCCGGGATGGCGGTGAAGGGAAATGGCAAGGTCTACGACAAGGGGGGCAACATGTACTCCCAGGGCCTTGCCGGGATCGTTCTCTCCGAGAGCTACGCGATGTCGCAGGACAAGCGTCTCCAGGCTCCGGCGCAGCTCGCCATCAACTTCATCATGCAGGCCCAGGATCCGGTCGGTGGGGGTTGGCGCTACGCCCCCAAGCAGCCTGGCGACACTTCCGCGGTCGGCTGGCAATTGATGGCGCTCAAGAGCGGCAACATGGCCTTTCTCCAGGTCAACCCACTGACGGTCAAGAAGGCATCTGCCTTCCTCGACTCCGTCCAATCAGACGACGGTGCCGCCTACGGGTACATCGACGCGAAGACCCCCGGCCCCGCCCGAAATGCCGTCGGCCTCCTCTGCCGGATGTATCTCGGTTGGAAGAAGAACCATCCGGCGATGGAGCGCGGCGTCGCGAATCTGGCGAAGGGGGGACCGTCGAACGACCTCTACCACGACTACTATGCCACCCAGGTGCTCCACCACATGGAGGGCGAATCGTGGGTGTCGTGGAACAACACGATGCGCGACATGCTCGTGAGCACCCAGGGGAAGAAGGGGCACGAGACGGGGAGCTGGTTCGAAGGGGTCAACGGTGGCCACGGGGCCGACGCCGCCGGGCGTCTCTACTGCACGTCACTGGCGACGATGATCCTCGAGGTCTACTACCGTCACCTTCCGATCTATGGCCAGCAGAGCGTCGAGGAGGAGTTCAAGGAGTAGGTCTTGTGCCGATGCCGGCCGCGGCGGTGACCGGTGCGGCGGCCCCACCCCGCACAATCCCCCCTGCTCTCCGGGCTGCCCCACCTCTCCCGGCCGGTCCGGCCCGGGCGACAGGATCGAGCCCGTTCCCTCCGGCGGTCGATACTCTCTGCGGGGATGCCGGAGCCTCTGCTCCGGACCATCGCCCCCACCAGCAGGGCCCGAACGTGTCGCCCGAGACGTCGCGGAACCCCGAGCCCCCCACCACGCCCGCCGGCGGCGTCGATGGGTCGCCGACACCGACCCTGATCGAGCGGGTCGTGGCCAGTCCGGTGTCGCGGTCGGCTTATGCCAGTGTCGTGGTCCATGTCCTCCTCGGCATTCTGCTTGCGCTGGCAACGGTGACGGCCCACCGGGAGCCCCCCTCCCGGCCGCTCGTGCTCGCGCTCGACGACGGCCGGGCGGAGGCCGACGGTCCAGACGCCGCCGAGACGATCGAGATCGGCACCGAAGATGACCGGGCGACCGCCGGCGGCGAGCCGGAGATCGCGCCGGACGAGATCGCCAGCGCCGGGATCCCCGTCGACGTCCCGGCCCTCGAGCCGATCGACGCCGCCGCGGGACCGGCGGCGGCCGACGGCCCGCGGGCCGCAACCGTGTCGATCCAACTCCCCATCGGCGCGGCGGCGGCCGGCGGTGCCGCGCTGCCGGCCGCTGAGGCGACGGCAGGGGGGGAGAGCGGCGTCCCCTACGCCTCGCGCCGCGGCGAAGAGCGCGGCCGGGCAGTGCGCGGGAAGGGGGGGAGCCCGGCGAGCGAAGCGGCCGTCGAACGGGGCCTCGCCTGGCTCGCGCTCCATCAGGCCAACGACGGGTCGTGGCGCTTCGATCTCGACGGCTGCCGCTGCGCGGGGGCGTGCCGCGATCCCGGCACGCTCTCGAGCACCACGGCGAGCACGGCGATCGCGCTGCTGCCGTTTCTCGGCGCGGGGAATACCCACCTCGAGGGGCGTCACCAGGAGACCGTCTCGCGCGGCATCTACTATCTCTTGAGCCGGATGCAGTCGACGCCCCGCGGCGGCGATCTCTGCGAGGGAACGATGTACGGGCATGGAATCGCCACCCTTGTCCTCGCCGAGGCTCTGGGGATGACCAGCGACGACCTCCTCCGCAAACCGTGCCGTGACGCCGTCCGCTTCATCGAGACCTCCCAGGATGTCCACGGCGGTGGCTGGCGCTACCTTCCCGGACAGGCCGGCGACATCACGGTGACGACCTGGCAGGTCGCCGCCCTGCGGAGCGCCGGGCTGGCCGGCGTCGAGACCTCGTCGCCGACCTTCGAGGGGGCGCGCCGGTTCCTCGATTCGGTGGCGACCCAGAAGGGGGCGGCCTACGGCTACCGAACCCCGGCTGCCGCCCCCTGCACCTCGGCGATCGGCCTTCTCTGCCGCCTCTACACCGGCTGGGGCGCCGACCGGGAACCGCTCCAGCGCGGGATCACGGCCCTCGCGCGCCCAGGTCCGAAGCCGCAGGCGATCTACCAAAATTTCTACCTCGCCCAGGCCCTCATTCAGACCGACCACCCGGTCTGGCCGCGGTGGAACAGCCGCAACCGCGACCAGATCGTGGCCCTCCAATCCCGGGTCGGGCACGAGACGGGAAGTTGGTTCTTCGCCGACCGGGAGACGGCCCCAGGCGGGCGCCTTGCCCACACGGCGCTGGCGGTGCTGACGCTCGAGGTCTATTACCGACTCCTCCCGATCTACCGGCAAGAAGCGGTGACGGACGCGCCGTAAGGTCGTCTCGCGCCGGACGACTACACTGTGAGCCCGTAGGCAGAGGCCGCGCCTGTCCACGGCCCAACGGTGGCAGGTGCCGAGCGGAAACGGTCCGGGACGACGGAGAGTGCGATGCCCCTGGTCACCTACACCGCGTTGGCAGTGGTTGTGGCGCTGGCCTGCGCTGCTATCGGCTGGCTGGGGATTGCCGGCTGGTTGGCGACGGTGGTGGTGGCTGCCAGCCTCGCCGCGCACGTCGCCGGCAACGCCCTCGGGACACGGCTGCGCGAGGCGACCGACCGCGACTTGGCGGCGCGGCGGCGGCACGCGCAGGGGGAGCCGCCCCTCATGCCCCCCCCGAAGCCGACTTTCCTTGAAACCACGACCTCGCTCGGGCGCCTCGTGCCGGTGTCGGCAACGATCGGAGCGGCCTGCGGTGGCCTGGCCGGGAGTGTTTCCCTCGCCCTGCTCACGAACGCGTCGCTGGCCGGGGCGCTGCTCGGCGGGATCTCGTCGGGGGTGATCGGGGCCCTGTTCGGGTTTCTGCTGGCTAGTTTCGTGGAAATCGTCCGGACGAGCCTCCGCGAGGCGATCGCCGCCGAGCAGCGCGCCTCGGTCCCCCGCCCCGCCGCCCTCCACCCCCGCCAGCGGGCCGACGAAGGGCGCTGAATCGGTGCCTCGCCGCTGGCTGCCGCAGGGAATCACCCGGATGGCACCGCCCCCGACCGCGTGGTAAAACCCTTGGCTCGCCACGGGCAGCCAGCGCGCCCCGGCCAACCGTTTCCGTCCAGCTCAAGGAGTTTTTCCCCGATGACCAAACCCCATCGCACCCTTAAAAAAGCCAACCACGGCTCCCGCCCGGCCAACAGCAAGGCCCGCAAGGCGAAGCGGAAGCACATCCGCACCTGAAGCCCCCCCTGCCTTCAACAATTTTCCTGGTGGAGCCCGCACCGTGGCGCCGCGTGACTACATCATCGAGCCGAGCGAGTACGACCTCGGCAACGTCCTGGCCGACATCCACGAGATCCGTCGCTGGAACAAGCAGCGGTTCGAGATGGAGCAACTCACGGCCATCGTCCACGAGGATGCCGTCCGGGCGCTGTGCGTCGGGTACAAGGACGTCACCCATGACGAGTTCTGGGTGCGTGGTCACTTCCCCTCGATGCCGGTGATGCCGGGCGTGATCATGTGCGAGGCGGCCGCCCAAATCTCCAGCTACGTGACCCAGAAGTTCAACCTCCTCCAGCTCGATTCCTACGTGATGGGCTTCGGCGGTATGGAGGACGTGCGGTTCCGTGAACCGGTCTTCCCCGGGGACCGGCTGGTGGTCGCGGTGGAGCGAATCCGCGTCCGCCCGAAGGCGATGATCGTCTGTCGTTTCCAGGGAATCGTTCGCGAAAGCATCGTCGTCGACGGGATCATCAAGGGTGTGCCGCTCCCGGCCAATTCCATTTCGTCAACGGCGGGCAACGGGTCCGCGGTGGGCGGCTGAACCATGCCGCGGCGTGCCCCGAAGAAGCCCTCCCCCGAACTCGACCTCTCCGCCCACTTCCTCGTCCTCACCGAGGATCCCGTCTTCCGGGAGGGGACCGACTTCCGGACCACGCAGCTGGATCCCCGTGAGCTCTTTCCAGGCTGTTGCCCCGGAGCGCCTGTCGAACTCGAGGTGGGGAGCGGCAAGGGGCTGTTCCTCACCAGCGCTGCCACCGCCGCCCCGGACCGGTGTTTTCTAGGGGTCGAGATCAGCCACGGCTACGCGAAGATGACCGCCGGCCGACTCGCCCGGCAGGGCGCTGCCAACGCCCGGATCGTCGCCGGCGATGGCAACATCCTCGTCCGCCAGCTCTTTCCCGACGCCTGTCTCGATGCGATCCACGTCTACTTCCCCGATCCGTGGTGGAAGGCCCGTCACCGCAAGCGCCGCGTCCTCTCCGACGCCTTTCTCGCCCACGCTGGACGGGTCCTCGTTCCCGGGGGGGTGCTCCATGCCTGGACCGACGTCGAGGAGTATTTCCACGAGGCGATGACCGCCGCCGCCGCGACCGGGCTGTTCGCCCTGCCGGCCGATGTCCCCGAGCGCCCCGCCGGCCACGATCTCGACTACCGCACCCACTTCGAACGCCGCACGCGTCTCGCCGGCGCGCCGGTGTGGCGGGCGGCCCTGGAGCGGAACACCACGCCGCCGCAGGTGACGCGGATCGCGCTGCCCCCCGTGCCCCGGGCCGATGACGCGTGAGCCGAAGCGATCGATCGGCAGCGAGCGGGCCGCGGAAAGCGTCTTCCGCAGCCGGTTCGGTCAGGGGTGATTTTCCACGGACCGTCAGCGGGTAGCCGTCTCATACGTTCTCGAGACCCCGCTGCGGGGGTCGTGACCGAGGGCGATCTGGTAGAGCTTCTCCCCCGCCGGCGTCGGATAGCGGCCCGTCAAACAGGCTTGGCAGAGGGCGTCGGAGGGCATTCCGATCGACCGGGCTACCGAGTCGATCGGGAGGTAGCGGAGCGAGTCGGCCCCGAGCCGGGTGGCCATCTCCGCCTGAGCCTCTTCCGTCAAGACGCCCGCGCGGAGGAACGGCGGGGCGAAGAGCTCGCCGATCGTCGACATGTCGATCCCGTAGAAGCACGGCGCCACGATCGGCGGGCAGGCGATGCGGACGTGGATCTCCTTGGCCAGCCCCAGCGACCGCATCCTCCCCAGGAGCACCTTCATCGTCGTGCTGCGGACGATCGAATCCTCGACGAGGATCACCCGCTTCCCCTCCAGGACCTCGCGGAGAGGAGTGTACTTCGATTCCGCCTTCTGCCGCCGGCTCGCGGCCCCGTCGATGAACGTGCGGCCGGTGTAGCGATTGCGGATCAGCCCCTCCACCGACGGGATCGAGAGGCGGTAGGCCATCGCGTCGGCGGCCGCCTTGCTCGTGTCGGGCACCGGCACCACGACGGTGTCGGCGTCGATCGGCACTGTCTCCAGCCGAGCGAGCTCCTCGCCGAGGCGCTTGCGGACGAGGTAGACGCTCCGCTCGTCCATCGTGCTGGCGACGTTGGCAAAATAGACCCATTCGAAGAAGCAGTGCGCCCGCCGCGGGCTCTCGGCGAAGCGTTCGATCCGCGGGCCCGAGGCATCGACGACCAGCGCCGTGCCCGGCTCGAGCGAGCGGATCGATTCGGTGGCGAAGCCGAGATTCAGCAGGGCGACGCTCTCGCTGGCGGCCGCCACGAGCGGCCCCTCGATCGCGTACTCCATCGGGCGGATGCCGAGGGGATCACGGGCAACGATCATCCTCCCGCAGGCATCGATCATCGCGATGTTCCAGGCCCCGTCGAACCGCCGGGAGATCGCCGAGAGCAGTTCGACGGGCGTCGGGATGGCATCCCCCGAGAGCTCCCGACCGATGGCATGGAGGATCACCTCGGTGTCGTTGTCGCGGGCGAGGTGGTTGTTGCCATCGGCGAGGATCTCCGCCCGCAATTCGGGGTAATTGGCCAGTTGGCCATTGAAGCCGAAGGAGAACCACTTCCGCTTCTGGATGTGGGGCCGCTCGAGCGGCTGGGCGTAGCCGCGATCCTCGGCCCCGCAGGTCGCATAGCGGACATGGCCGATCGCCGCCGGGCCGGTGTGCTGATCCATGAGCCGCTCATAGACGCTCCGATGGCTCATCCCGAACACCTCGCTCACGCTCCCGACATCCTTGTGGGTGGCGAGAAGCTGGTTGCGATCGGGATTCCAGGCCGTCATTCCGGCCGAGAGTTGGCCGCGGTTTTGGATGTCGAGGAGCATCCGGGGCACGAGCCGGGCCACGTCGTTGGGCCCCTGCACCGGGCAGAGCGGGCTGGCCGTGCCCCCCGGAAGGTGGTAAATCGCCGCCAGGCCGCACTCGTGATGGAGTTCTCCCACCATATCGCCTGCATGCAGGCCCCTGAGAAGCTTCCGAACACGCGTCCGCACCCCTGCCGCCGGACTCAACGGTGGCCCCGTCGAACCGGCCACGAAGCTCAACTCTACCGCACCGCACCGGGCACGCTCAATCGTCACCGACAGCGCCGCGGCAGGGGGGCAAAAACGCCGCCGGGCCGGTCGCGGAAGGGGCCGGGAAGCCGCTGGGGCCGGTTTTTCTCCCCCTGGTAGGATGGAGCGTCTGCCGTGATGGCACCGCCCCCACCACCCGAGCCCCATGCCCGACCCGCTCCGCCAGGACGTCGCCGACGTCGCCCGTCTCCTCGTCGTCAAGGTCGGCACGCGCGTGCTGACCGGCGCCGATGGCCTCCTCGACCACAACCGCATCGAGGCTCTCGGCCGACAATTCGACACCCTCCTCACCTCCGGCCGGAGCGTCGTGCTCGTCAGTTCGGGGGCCGTGGGCGCCGGTATGGGGCGAATGGGGCTTTCGTCGCGCCCCCAGGAGCTCGCCCACCTCCAGGCAGTCGCGGCGATCGGCCAGAGCTGCCTCATCGAGGCGTACGAACGCGTCTTCCGCTCCCGGGGCCGGCATGCGGCCCAGGTCCTTCTCGTCGCCGACGATCTCCAGGACCGGGCCCGCTACCTCAACATCCGTAACACCCTCCGCGCCCTCCTCGATTACGGCGTGATTCCGGTGATCAACGAAAACGACACCGTGAGCGTCGAGGAGCTGCGGACGAGTTTCGGCGACAACGACCGGCTTGCGGCGCTCGTGGCGACCCTCCTGGGAGCGCCGTTGCTCGTCCTCCTCTCCGATGTCGAAGGCCTCTTTGACCGCCATCCTTCCGATCCTGCAGCGCGGAAGATCGACACCGTCGAGAAGCTCGATGCCGGCGTCGACGGGCTGGCCCGCGACACACTCGGGGGCCTCTCGAAGGGAGGGATGGCGAGCAAGATCAAGGCGGCCAGGATCGCCACGGAGGCCGGCGGACACTGCATCATCGCATCCGGACGGGACGACGACGTGCTCGATCGGATCGTCGCGGCCGACACCGTCGGGACCCTGTTCGTCGGTCGGGGCACGGCGATGCCGGCGTGGAAACGTTGGCTGGGGTGGTCGGCCGATGCCCGCGGTCGGCTGATCGTCGACGACGGCGCCCGCGGAGCGGTGGTGTCGCAGGGCCGTAGCCTCCTCGCCGCCGGCATCCGCGCGGTCGAAGGGACCTTCACCGCGGGTGAGGTCGTCTCGCTCGTCGCTGCCGATGGGGAGTTCGCCCGCGGCCTCGCCAACTATCCGGCCGACGACCTGCGGCAGATTGCGGGGCTGAAGACGGAGCAGATCACAGGGATCCTCGGGTATTGCCCCTACGACGAGGTCATCCACCGCGACAACCTCGCCGTCATCCGCCGCGACGCGCCGATCGGACCCTCCCGATGATCTGGGAAAGCCTGATCGTTCTCGTCCTGATCCTCGCCAACGGCTTCTTCTCGGGGGCCGAAATGGCGATCGTCGCCAGCCGCCGCGGCCGGCTCCGACAGATGGCGGATGCCGGCGACGCGGCGGCCCGAACGGCGCTCGATCTCGCCTCGAACCCCGACCGTTTCCTCCCCACCGTCCAGATCGGGATCACCCTCGTCGGTACGCTCGCAGCGGCCTATGGCGGTGACAGACTGGTGAGCCACCTCGCCGACTGGTTGGGCTCGATCCTCCCCCCCGGCATGGCTGGCGCCGCCCGTTCGATAGCCCTGACCTTGTTCGTGGCGCTGTTGTCGTTCTTCACGCTCCTCCTCGGCGAACTGGTGCCGAAGCGGCTGGCGCTGCGCCGGGCCGAGGCGATCGCCCGGGCCGTGGCCCCGGCGATGCATCTCTTCGCCAGGGTGGTGACACCGCTGGTGTGGATGATGAGCTGGTCGACGACGGCGATGCTGTTCCTCTTCGGCGCTCACAAGCAGGACGGCCCGACGGTGTCGGTGGACGACATCGAGCACCTCCTCGAAGCGGGGCGGGCAGAGGGGATCCTCGAGCCGGTGGAGCAGGCGGTGGCGACCGAGGCGCTGCGGCTCGGGGAACGGACCGTGCGCGACATCATGCGGCCGCGGATCGATCTCGATGCCCTCGACATCGCCACGCCCCCCGGCGAGGTACTCGGGGCGATCGCCATGGCAGGCTACTCGCGACTTCCCGTCTACGACGGCTCGCTCGACCACATCCTCGGCTACGTGGCCCTCAAGGACGTGCTCCGGCAGAACTGGATGGGCTGGCCGATCGAGCTGCGGAAGATCCTCCGCAAGGCGCTGTTCGTCCCCGAAACGATGCCGCTCGACCGCCTCCTCGAGATGTTCCAGAAGGAGAAGAACCAGCTCGCCATCGTTCTCGACGAATACGGCGGCACCGAGGGGATGGTGACGCTCGAGGACGTCCTCGAGGAGCTCGTCGGTGAGATCCACTCCGAACACCGCAGCGACCGCGAAACCCCCTTCGTCGATCGGGGAGACGGTTCGTGGCTCGTCGACGGTGGAGCGGGGGTCGAGGCCCTCGCCGAGGTGTTCGGGCTCCGGCTCGATCCCACCCCCCGCGACTATTCCACGGTGTCGGGGCTCGTCCTCGCTCGCCTCGAACGGATCCCTTCCACGGGCGATAAAACCGACTGGCAAGGCCTGTCGATCGAGGTCGTCGACATGGATGGCCGCCGGATCGACAAACTGCTCGTCAAGAAGGCCTGATGCCGTCGACCGCCTTCCGCTGGGCCGGTCACGGCCCCGGCGGACGGGCGTCGGGTGGGACTTCGGGATCCCTGGTCGGCCCCGTCGGGCGGGGCGTGTTGATCGGCGGGGTGTTTGGATTGGTGTCTGGCGCGCCCGACATGCCGGGGGGCATCGACGGCGGTGCGAGGGGGAGGGAGCGGTCGACGACATCCTGGAGCACGAAGGGCTTGGGAAAGGGCTCGTCGAGTTGTTCGAGCACCTTGCGGTAGCTGACGATCAAGTCGTTGATGTCCTCGTTGGTGATCGTGTCGTTCCGCAGGATCGTGGAGGCGTCAAGCACCTCGCGCCAGGCTGCGAACGCATCCTCGTAAAGCTTCTTCGCCGGCTGGAGGCGGGCATTCCCGAACTCCTTCGCCGCCGACCAGGCCGCCTCGCGGGCCCGCAGGGCCGGCTCGGTCACCTCCGACTCGCAGCACGCCCGCCAGAAGTCGAAGTTCACGATCTCCCGGTAGCGGTTGATGATCTCGGCGGTCTCGTTGGCTTCGAGCCACTGCCTGGCGAGCGCGCGGGCCTTGTCGCCGACGTCGGCCGGCGACTCACGGGCAACCATCGGCCAACTGACGCGCGTCAGTTCCTGCGCCGCGTAGGCGGCCCGCTGCTGGGCGTCGTTGCGGTCCATCGGGGGAACGGCGGTGGCATCCTTCAATTCCTGGGGGAGAGCCGCCTGGAGCTTCTCCTCCATCGCCTTGAATTGCCCCGGGAGGAGCTTCTCGAGCTCTTCGTTGATCCGCGACGCGCGCGACAATTCCTCCTCACGGAGCCCGAGTCGGATCGGTACGTCCCAGGTGGTGGGGATCTCGCGGACGGCGAAATCCCGCATCTCCTTCCCGGCCTTCTCCCAGCCGGCCCGCGCAGCCGAGCCGAACACGCCGTCGTCCTCGAGGGCGCGGGCGTAGTTGATCATCGTCATCATCGGCTCGCTGTGGAAGATCAGCGCCGTCGTCTTGAGTGGGGCGCCCGAGTCGGCGAGTTGCTGGCCGGCGTGGTATTTCTCGTTGCCAACGAGCCAGTTGTCGCGTTCCGGGAGCGTCCGGCCCGGTCGGTCACGCTCGTGGAAATCGTCGTCGGCCTTGAAGAGCCGACGGTATTGCACCTTCTCGTCGGCGCGGCCGATCTTCTGCCCGATGAACCAGCCCATCCGCCCCTGCAACCGCGGCTCGCGCTGGTTGTAGCTGATCCCCTGGCGGAGGAACTCGATTCCCTTCATCACCCAGGCATAGCGGTCGTGGTAGTCATCGAACTCGACCGAGATGTTGTAGGAGAGGTTGTGGGCCTGGAAGTCCCACACGGAGTAGAAGTTCGGCTGGAGCTTCGTCATCTGCTCGAGCGCGGCAGAGAGATTCGTCCAGTCTTCTACCTTTTTGTAGTGGTTGGCCCGGTCCCAGAGGAGCGTCACGGCAACGTTCTTGAGCCCAAGCGTCGCCAGACGGATCGTCTCGCTCGTCGGATCGACATCGCCGAGATTCGCCTGGGAGAGCCCGAACTGCTTCCGCAACTGGGCGAGCTTCCCCCCTTCGCTCGTCGAGTCGGCCGGCTGGCTCAAGGCCGAGAGCGGCACGAGGAGCGCGGCGATGCCGACCAGCGCCAGGAGCGTTGCCGGGCGCAACCCGAACCACGAACCACGCCCCGACGAGAAGCCGCCGCTGGGGGCTCTCCCGCGCCGCCGTCCGTCCCTACCGCCCGACTGATCATCCGCCTGGAGCGATTGCCGATTCATGACGCTACCTCCCGTGCCCGCAGGCACAAGGCCCCGATGATGAAGAACGCCAGCAGGTATCCGAACGTTTCGGCGCCATGCGCCAGGATGAGGTCGAGCGGGATATCGAAGCCGCTGGAGACGAAGTCCCCCGTTCCGAGCGAGGAGAGCGACGGAAAGATCGCGGCCCCCAACCGCATCGGGGCCATCAGCACCGTGTCGATCCCCTTCATTGCCGCGACGAACGGGGACTGCTCGAGGTCGAGCGTGATCGCGGTTTGCGTCACGAGCCGGTAGAACGACTCGATCGGCCCGCCACCGGGGGCGATCGTCGAGTCACCCGTCACCTGGCTCTCGAAGAGCCGCTGGATGAACTCGCGGAACAGGCCGACGATGACCACCGAGATCGTGGCGAGGAGGGCGACCGGCCCGGCGAGGAACGTGCTGAACATCACCCCCAGGGCCGTCACGAGGAGCATCGAGAACCAGATGCCGAGGCAGCTCTTGAAATAGTTCCAGGCAAACGACCCGCTGCCGCTGCGGAGGTAGAAGTCGGCCTGGGCGACGCCGAAATACTGGCCCGGCTCGAGGCACTGGAGGATCACCTCCACCTCCCCGTCGGAGACGATGTCGGCGTAGAGGTCGAGTTGGCGCGTGCCGCCGTCGGTCGTCGTCGTGGTGAGCGCCAGCGGCACCTTCCACTCGTCGATCGTGAACTCCTTCGCGGTGAAATAGCGCGGGTCGGATTGGAGGAGGGTGGAGGGGTTGCGGACGCGGACGCTCCCGGCGATCCCCTTCTCGATGTTCCCCTTGTGAGTCCGGAAGACGCGGACGAGCATTTCCAGTGGCAGCCCGTCGGGGAAGTCGTCCTTGCTGATTCCCTCGAACTTCCAGATGGCCGCGGCCAGCTTTCCCCCCTCGACGTACTGCCGGTAGGACCACTCCGCGCCGACACTGATCCCCCGCGCGCTCGGCTGCCCCTGACGGTCGAGGAACCGGAGCGTGCCACGGAGCGGCTTGCGGGCCTCGAGAAGGCCGAGTGGGGGGGTGACCCTGTAGGTCGTCGAACCGCCCGAGGTGATCGCCTCGATATCGTGGCGGTGCCCCTGGATGTGATCGGTGCGCCCCGTGCCGTCGGCCGCCAATTCGAAACGGTGGCGGTGGCCGCGGTCGAGGCTCGTCCGCCCTTCGTATCCTGTCAGGGTGCCGTCTTCAGAGCGGATTTCGATGACGTCGTCGGCCGTCAGTTCGTGGCCATGCTGCACGCTCCGCACGACGAATCCCCAGCCCACCGCCGCCATCACCGCCAGGAGCGCTGTCCCGACCAGGGAGAACCCGAGCATGCGCCCGAGGACCACCTCCCCGGTGCGCACCGGCTTGGTCATCACCGTCTGGATCGCCTTCGCCTTGAAGTCGGCCGGGAGGCTGAAGACGGAGAGGACCAGGGTCACCAGGCAGACCAAGGCGTTGGTCGCGAAGAGGATGAATCCCAGATAAAGCTTGCCGGGGTTGACGCTCGCCGGATCGAGGAACCAGCCGCCGAAGAGGACGATGATCGCGAACATCGCGAGCACCACGAGGACATTCCGCCGCACCGCCTCCTGGATCGCGAGCCTGGCCAGCGCCCAGATCCGCCGCGGGGACATCCCGGCGAGGTCCTTGACCCCGGAGATGATCCCCCGGTAAACGCGGTCACCGGCCTGCAATGGCCCGTACACGGCCGACTGGACGAGCCAGGCGGCCGCCGCGGCGATCACCGCGACGAGACTCGCCGCGAACAGGTACCAGAGAAACGCCGGCCCGATCCACTGCCAGAATTTCGGAATCGCCTCTTCCAGAACCATGTGCCGCTGCCCCGCTGCGTGTCACCGCCCACCGGAACCGTTCACCACGAACAACCCGCCGAAAACCGTCTCAACCTCAACACATCGCGTTCACCACGCCGACCCACCGTTCAGCCCGCCGATCACTCCTGCCCCTGACGGGCCCGCCGACCGGGCCGGGCCTCGGTGTCACGGACAACGTCGAGAAACAGGTCCTCGAGCGTCGTGCGGGGATTGCCGATCTCGACGTCCGATCCGCCGTGGCGCCGGAGCACCTCACGGATCTCCTCGGTCGCCGCAGCCGACAGCCCCTTGGCCCGGATCTGCGTGACATCGGTCACCCGCAGAAGATCATCGACGCGGCCGAGCTCCTTCAGCTCCCCCTGGTGGAGAACCGCGATCCGGTCACAGACATCCTCGACATCGGCGAGGAGGTGGGACGACATGATGACCGTCTTCCCCTTCTCGCGCAATTCGACGATGAGGTCCTTCATCTCGCGCGTTCCGATCGGGTCGAGACCGCTGGTCGGCTCGTCGAGGATCACGAGCTCGGGATCGTTGATGAGGGCTTGGGCGACTCCGATGCGCCGCGTCATCCCCTTGGAATACTCCCGGAGTTGCCGCTTGCGGTCACGCTCGAGGCCGACCCGCTTGATGAGGGCCGCCGCCCGTCGTTTGCGTTCGTCGGGGGGCATGTCGAAGAGCCGGCCGTAAAAGTCGAGCGTCTCCTCGGCGTCGAGGAACTTATAGAGGTACGACTCCTCCGGCAGGTACCCGATCCGTTCGTTCTTGGAGACGTCAGTCGCGTCCTTGCCGAACACGAACGCCTCCCCCGAGGTCGGGAAGATGAGCCCGAGAAGGAGCTTCATCGTCGTCGTCTTGCCGGAGCCATTGGGGCCGAGGAGGCCGAAGATCTCCCCGCGGCGAATCTCGAGGTCGAGCGGCTTGAGGGCCACCTTCTTGCTCCGGCCCCAGAAGTCCCGGTAGGTCTTCGCCAAGTTGCGGGCCTCGACGATCACATCGCCGTGATCCCGCTTCACCGCCCGTTCCTGCGCTGCCATGGAACTTTCCTCGTGATGCCCAATTCCGGATTCGAGCGACCGGCGAAACCCGCCGAAAATCCCCACCAACGATGCAACCACCACGTTGTACAGACAAGTCGCCAATTGTGTAGGGCCCCAAACTCCGAACAGAGGGCCCGCGGCACGACGCCGGAGGCGAGTCGCCCGGACCAGCCGCTTCCCCCCCCAAAGGCGTCGCCAAGCCCTCGCCCTTGGCCAGGCAGAACGCGAGCCGGGCGCTTCGATCCGCTCGCCAACTACGCAGCTGACCGTCCGATGGTTTGCCCCTCACGGGTGCCGGGAGGTTGACACCCATGGAAGGAAGGAGATAATTCGCTATCGAGAACGAGTCTCAATATCATCTCGGAGAAATGCTTTCGTCATGAGAGCCTTTGGAAATAGGCCTGGCTGTGGTGCCTGCAGGGGGCTGCAATCAGCCTCGGATCGCGGCGCTTTCACGCTCGTGGAGCTGCTCGTCGTGATCGCCATCATCGGCACGCTCGTCGGCCTCCTCCTTCCCGCGGTCCAGGCCGCCCGGGAAGCGGCGCGACGGATGCAGTGCCAGAATCATCTCAAGCAATGGACCTTGGCGCTGGCCAATCACGAGGGCGCGACCCGCCGCTACCCACCGCTCCGAACCTGGGGCGGGACCGTGGCCACGCCGGGGAGCTCTTGGTCGGCCCAGGCGAGACTGCTCCCGTACGTTGAGGAAGTCGCCGTCGGATCTGAAATCGCCCGCCAGCTCGGCGTTGAATACTCGGTGGCCCGCTTGGCCGACGGGGTCACCCCGATCTCGTCGCTGCGGATCGCCCCCCTGCTCTGCCCGTCAGAGAAGAACGACCGCCAGCGCGTCGACGGCAGCACGCTCTACTACCCGCTCAACTACGGAGTGAACGGCGGCACTTGGCTCGTGCTCGATCCCGTCACCGGCGAGACCGGGGATGGGACGTTCGTCGTCAACGGACGCCTCCGCTCCGCCGACATTCTCGACGGGCTCTCCCACACGCTCGCCTTCGCTGAAGTCCGGGCCTACACCCCTTACCGCCGCGACAGCGCCGCCCCCCGGAGTGTGGCCCCCACGTCGGCTGCCGGAATCCCCAGCGGAGGTACCGTGAAGGCCGACAGCGGCCACACCGAATGGGTGGACGGCCGCGTCCACCAATCCGGCTTCACCGCCACCTTTCCCCCCGGATCGACATTCCGAGTGACGGTCAACGGCGTCGAGGTCGACGGGGATTGGACCAACCAACGGGAGGCGATGTCAGCGAGCGTGCCGACGATGGCCGCCGTCACCGCCCGGAGCTACCACCCCGGACTGGTCAACGCCGCGATGATGGACGGCAGCGTCCGCGGCTTCTCTTCCGACATCCCCCAGGATACCTGGCGGGCATTGGCGACCCGGTCGGGCGGGGAGGTTGACGCAACCACCCCCTGACGGCAACCGCCGGCCACAGACGCTCAGCGCCCCTGATCCCGGCTGGCACTCGGGGTGGCCGGTTCGACAGCGGCCGCAGCCACCGCCCGCTCGCTGGCCACGGCCACCGAGCGGTGAGCCATCAGCAGTTCGTTCGGTGAAAACCACGCGTCATCAGGACGCCCGAGGCGATCGATCTTCTTGGCCGCCAACTGGTCCCACGACAGCCCGTTGGCCACGTGCCACGTGGCCGCCTGGGCGACCTTCTGCGAAAGCTCTCCACGCCCCAGCGATGCAAGGATCACCTGGAGCTTGGGATCGGTAGAGAAGGTGTCGAGGGCCACGAGCTTGTAGGCCATCCGACTCGACGGCTCCTTCTTCCCATGCTCGAGGCAGACGGTGGTGATCTTCAGAACCTTGGTTTTTTCCGCGGGCACCGAGAAGGCGCCGCCGGGCATCCCGCCCATGCCCCCTCCCATGCCACCCATCCCGCCCCCCATGCCACCCATCCCGCCGCCCATGCCACCCATCCCGCCGCCACCCATGGCCTGACCGCCCCCCATGCCACCGCCCATCCCCCCCATGCCACCACCCATGCCACCCATGCCACCCATGCCACCACCCATGCCACCCATCCCCATCTGGCCGAGGACGGGCACGCCGGCATAGGCCGCCGGCATCTTGAGCGTCAGCGGTTTGTTCGATTTGTTGGTGACAAGGACCTGCGCCGAGCGCGAGTCGTTGGGGATGAACTTCACCGTCACGAGACCGGCGGTCTCGGCGTCGAGCACATCGTGGACCACAACGGCGGGGCGGCCGGTGGTTTGCTTCGACGTTCCGGCGTCGCCGGCCTGCGCCACCACGGCAGCCAACGAGAGCGTGATGAGGCCGAAGAAAGCGGTCAGCGAGCGGGCCATGTCAAAACCCTTTGATGCCGGGATGAAACCGGAGCGAGGAGATCCGAGGGGACGACGCCTGACAGCCGCGGAAGCTGCCCTCTCCCCTCCCCATCCAGTATGCCTTCGGATTCCTGACAGGGAAATCGACAGGGGATGCCGAGGGATTGACGGTCGGGGGAGTGATGCCGGTCGACGGGCCAAAAAAAACCCCAGGGGGGACTCCCCTGGGGTTTTCGTGATTCGCCTCGGAAGGGCTTTCCGACGGATGGACAGGCCCGTGTCAACGCTTGGAGAACTGCGTTCCCCGGCGGGCACCACGCAAACCGTACTTTTTCCGCTCCTTCATGCGACCGTCGCGGGTCAGGAGCCCCCCCTGACGGAGCGGCTCGGCGAGCTCGCCGTCAAACGACTTCAGGGCCCGGGCAATCCCCAGCCGGCAGGCACCGGCCTGGCCGGTCGGCCCGCCACCGTCGACGGTGATATCGATGTTCACGGCCGACTGCCGGCCGACGGCCTCGAGGGCCCCAGAGACGAGGACACGATCCTTGATCGACGGGAAATAGGCCCCAATTTCCCGGCCATTGACCTTGATCGTCCCGTTGCCCGGACGCAACCGGACCCGGGCCACCGCCGTCTTGCGGCGCCCTGTGGCGAGCACGTCGCCGTTGCTGCGCACGCTTCTGATTCCCTGCTCGGCCATCGATTCAGTCCTCGTGTCAGGATCCGGATTCAGCGTCCGGACCCGGGGTCAGTGTGGGAAGATAAGGTAAGGAGAAGAAAGGGGACGGGCGACCCCCCAAAGTCAGCTGGCCGCCAGTTCGAGCGCCTCAGGCATCTGTGCCTGGTGCGGGTGCTCAGCCCCGGCATAGACCTTCAGTTTGTCGTGCATGTGCCGGCCCAGACGGGATTTCGGGAGCATGCGACGGACCGCCTCCTCGAGGATCAACTCTGGCCGGCGTTCCAGACGCTGCGCCGCGGTCTCCGACTTGAGTCCCTGGTAACCGGTGTACCAGCGGTAGAGCTTCTGCTGCCACTTCTTGCCGCTGAACTGCACCTTGTCGGCGTTCACCACGACGACGAAATCGCCGGTGTCGACATGCGGCGTGTAGGTGGGGCGATGCTTCCCCATGAGGATCATCGCGACCTCGCTGGCCAACCGGCCCACCCGCTTGTCGGTCGCGTCGACCAGCCACCAGCGCTGCTCGACCTCACCTTGCTTCGCCATGAACGTCTTCATTGATCCCGATGTCCTCTGTGTCTGCGATTCGTCGGGGACCGCAGCCTCGTTTTTCTGCAGGCGCGAACCCTCTCAACGGAAGCCCCGGAGGATACCAATGCCCGCCTCCCCGGGCAAGCGACCTCCGCCGGCCGCGGGAAGTGGCCAATTCAACCCTTCCCCCCCCCTCCGCGGCCGCCGCCGAGGACCCCTTCCCAGAGGCTATCGGAGAGGAGGAGGCCGGAGCGTGTCAGCCCAACCCGGAGGCCGTCGTCAGTGGCCCAACCGTTGCCCACCCATTCCAGCAGTTTCTCCCCCAGCAGGGCGTCGATTTCCATACCGGTGGCTGCCCGGAATGGCCCGCGGACGATCCCGTCCCGCCGCCGCAGGCCCACGACGATCCGCTCCCGGGCCGCCCCCTCCGCCGTCATCCGGTCGTGGTCAGCGGCGGGATCGAGCCCGGCTTCAACCCGCCGCATCCAGGTGAACGGGCTGCGGTGGTTGGTGATCCTCGTCCGGCCGTCGAACCGGGCGGCTCCCGGGCCGAAGGCCTCCCAGGGGCGGCAATCCCAGTAGCCCTCGTTGTGCCGGCAGCGATGCCCCGGAAGAGCGAAATTCGAGACCTCGTAGTGTTCGAATCCCCCCGCTTCGAGCCGATCGATCGCCCCCTCGAACATCTGCCGCTCGAGGTCTTCGTCGGCCTGCTGGAGCACCCCCCGGTTGAGCAGCCCTCTGAATCGCGTCCCCCGCTCCCAAGTCAGGCAGTAAACCGACAGATGCTGGGGCGCGAGGGCGAGGAAATCGTCGAGATCGTGTCCGACGGCGGCGAGCGTCTGGCCCGGGGCCGCTGTCATCACGTCGAGGTTCACGGCCAGGCCGGCACCGCGGAGGAGATCGACGGCTCGGCGGACCTGGTCGGGGGAGTGATCACGATCGAGGGCGGCGAGGGTGTCCGCGGAAAGCGACTGCGACCCGAGGCTGACCCGATTCACACCGCATTCCACGGCCGCCGCCACGAGCGCCCGATCAACGTCGGCCGGATTGGCCTCGATCGTCACCTCGGCGCCGGCCACGGGCACCAACCGGCCTGCAAAAGCCCCCCACAACCGCCGGAGACCTTCAGCGCCGAGGTGCGACGGGGTGCCCCCGCCGACGTAGAGCGTTTCGAGGTCGAGAGGGGCGGGGAGACGCCCGAGCTCCTGCCGCATCGCTCCCAGGTAGCGATCGACGAGATCATCCCGCCCGGCGACAACGGCGAAGTCGCAGTAGCCGCAGCGGTGCCGGCAGAACGGGACATGGACATAAGCGGCCCGGGGCGACGCCGCGGCGACTGGCATGGTGGCACCGGGGCGACGGGGTTGTGTGGCGTCGGTCAGGAAGCGGTGGATCAAGTGCTCCGCCGCCGGATACGGACATGCATCACTTTTTCCAACGACCCTTCAGAGCCACACCTGGAGGCGGCCCCCGAGCATGTCGGGAATCCGCTTGGAAAGGATCCGCAGGATCCGCTCGTCGGTGTATCGGGTGGAGAAGTGGCTGGCAATCACGACCTCGTTGCGGAACCGGTCACGGCGGGCGAGGAAGTCGTCGAGGTGCATGTGCCCGAACTTGTGGATCCGCTCCTTGCGGTGATTGTGGGCCACGAAGGTCAGCTCCGTGATCAGGACCATCGCCTCGAACATCGCCGGGCAGCGGTCGAGCCCCTCGGGGGAACTGTCGCCGAGGTAGGCCACCAGCGGCGTGCGGACCTCGTGCGTCACGTCGGTGCCGGAGAGCCGCAGATCACGGATCCGCTCCCCCGGGAGCCCGTGGTACTCCTGCTTGAGCTTCCGCCGCCGCTCCCAAACAACGAACCCGACGCTCGGCAGGGTGTGCGTCGTCTCCGAGACGGTGACGACATGCTCGCGCGAGAGTTCGATCTCGTCTCCGGGACGGGCGGGGAGGAGCGTGCAGGGGAGTCGCCCGCGATCGAGCCTCGACACCGCCTTGAGGAGCTTCTCGATCGGCTCAATCGAGGCCTCGGGGACATAGATCGTCGGCGGCTCCATCTTCATCATCCGCCGCCGCGCCACATAGACAGGGAGGGCGGCGATGTGGTCGAGATGAGTGTGGGAGAGGAACCATGTCCCGGTCGCCATGAACGCCCAGGGCTGGGCGCCGAGATCAAATCCGAGCTTCAGTTCGGGGATCCGCCAGTAACTCTGGACGGCCGCCCGGGAATAGCCCTGGATGGTGAGCCCCTTGTGGGTGAGCGAGCGGAGCGGGGCGTTCTCGATCATGCAGGGGGGTCGGCAGCTGGAGGGGGATCGGCTCGGTGTGACATCGCGGCAGCCGGAGCGGGCGCCGACGTGTCGGTGGAGCCCTCGGAGGGCGGGGTGCCGGTCGCGGGAAGGGGCTGGGCGGAGGATGCGTCCGGGACGACCGGGGGGGGCTCGAGCCAGATCTCGTCGAAGAGCGCCTCCTGTCGGGCCGCCAGCCGGTGGCGACGGACCAATTCGAGGATCGCAAGAAACATACCCACCAGGCGCGACCGGGGCATAGCCTCCTCGAACAGCTCCGAGAAAGCGACCTTCCCGCGCCCGGCCACGAGCCCCTCGATCCGCTCCATGTGGGTCTCGATCGGCGTGTCATCGTGGACGATCTGCCGCGGCCTTCGCTTCTCCCGCTTGCGCAGCACGCGCGCCATCGCGCCGACGAGATCCCAGACATGGACATCGCCGATCGATACCTCGGCCGCCTGCCCCCGCCCCGTTGGGAGATCGGAGCCGACGCGGGCGAAACGGAGATCCCAGCGCCGGGCCCGGTCCTCGAGGAGGACGGCGGCGTCTCGGTATTGCTTGTATTCGAGGAGCCGCTGCACGAGGTCCTCGCGGACCAGCTCGACCGGTTCCTCGGTCTCCTCGGGGCGGGGCACGAGGGCCCGCGCCTTGATCTCGAGGAGGACGCTGGCCAGTTCCACGAACTCCCCAACCTGATCGATCGCCAGTGCCTCGAGCACCTCCAGCGAGGCGATGAACTCCGAGGCGATGACGGCGATCGGCACCTCGGTGATGTCGACCTCCTGCCGCTTGACGAGGAACAGGAGGAGGTCCATCGGCCCCGAGAAGACGTCGGTGGCAACCTTGAACTGCACGCCGGCCTCGGGGGTGGGGGAAGGGGGGGCCGGCGCGGAAAAGCCCGCTGTGCCGAAGTCTCCTCCGGGCATTTGCCGGAGAAACGCCCCCTGTGTCAATGCCGAGAGGTGCGGGGGTGGGGTAGGATGTCGGCCATGAACCGCGACATTCTCTGGGCCCCGTGGCGGCTGGCTTTCATCGAGGGGGATCCCGCCTCCCGCCCCGCGCCGGTGGAACCAGCCGTCTGGCGGGCCGGTGCCGACCGGGGCTGCTTCCTCTGCCGGGCGGCCTCGGCCTCCCCCGAACACGACCGCGAACTGGGCGTCGTCGTGCGGAACGCTTCGAGCGTCGTGGTCCTCAACCGTTTCCCGTATGCCAACGGCCATCTCCTCGTCGCGCCGCTGGACCACCGGGCGACGCTCGCCGACCTCGACCGCGGGCAACTCCTCGACCTGCAGGAGCTCCTCGTCGCGTGGTGCCGGCGAATCGAGACGAGGATGGAGGCCCACGGCTTCAACATCGGGCTGAATGTCGGGGCCGTCGCCGGGGCGGGGGTTCCGGGGCACCTCCACTGGCATGTCGTGCCGCGCTGGCCGGGGGATGTGAACTTCATGCCCTCGCTGGCGGGGGTCAAGGTGCTCCCCCAATCGCTCGACGCCCTCTGGCAGCAACTCCGCGGCGAGGAGCCCCCGCGCCCATGACCGATCGACCGCCCCCGCCTCCCGCTTCATGGCTCCCCGACTGGCGGGCGCGGGAGGCGACAATCCTCGCCCCCTGGGCCATGCACGCGGCCGATTCGCGCGGGCGCGTCCACGACGAGCATCCCCACGTCTTCCGCAGCCCCTACCAGCGCGACCGGGACCGGATCCTCCACTCCGCCGCCTTCCGTCGCCTCGCCCACAAGACGCAGGTCTTCACCGGCTACCACGGCGACTACCACCGCAGCCGGCTGACGCACACCCTCGAGGTGACGAGCATCGCCCGCACGCTCGCCCGGGCGCTGGCCCTCAACGAGGATCTCGTCGAGGCCCTGGCGATGGCCCACGACATCGGCCATCCCCCGCTGGGACACGCCGGCGAGGATGTTCTCGACGAGCTGCTCGCCGACCAGGGGGGCTTCAACCACAACGCCCAGGCGCTGCGGATCATGGAGCTCCTCGAAAGCCGCTATCCGGGTTTCCCCGGCCTGAATCTCTCCCGCGAGGTGCTAGACGGGCAGGCAACGCGCCGCAAGGACGGCCGTGGCGCTCCGCCGATCCTCGAGACGCAGGTGGTCGACGCCGCCGACTCGATTGCCTACGACACGCACGACGCCGATGACGCCGTCGAGCTCGGCCTGGTGCCGCTAGAGGAGCTCCTCGAACTGCCGCTGGTCGCCGCGGCGGCCGAGCGGGTTTACGAGCGCCACGGCCGGATCGTCGGCGTCGATCTGCGCCGCGCCGTCCTCCTCGAGCTCGTCGACTTCCAGGTCGCCGGGCTCGTCGCCAGGGCGCGGGGCTCGATCGAGGCCCTCGCCATCCGCTCCCCCGACGACGTCCGCCGGGCCTTCCGCGAGGGGGCCGGCCCCGATGCCGGCAGGATCCTCGCCCCGGCTCCCGACATCGCCGCCGGAAAGCGGGAGCTGGAGCGATTCCTGTTCACGCGGGTCTACCGCTGCGAGCGCGTCCTCGCCGTCAGGCTCCCCGCCCAGCAGCGGCTCCGGCAATTGTTCGATTGGTACTGCGCCCGCCCCGAGGAGCTCCCCGGCGGGTTCCGCGGCCGGGCCGACGTCTTTGGCGCCCGCCGCAGCACCGCCGATTACCTCGCCGGCATGACCGACCGCTACCTCGAGCTCGACCACCGCCGCCGCCTGGGGACGGGCTGAACAGGGCAGCGGGTCGCTCCACCCCCCTCAATCCGCACAACCCCTCCAACGGGGAGCCGGCGGGATCCTTCCAGGGGCATGGGGATGGTCGTTTGGCGTGGTAGAATCCTCCGGTTCTCCTCCTGCAAAAGAGCAATCGTCCATGCAGTCCCGGTCGTCGCCGCTGGCCCTCCTCATCCTCCGTGCCCTGTTTTTCATGGTGGCGATGGGGATCGCCGTCCTCATCTTCAGCTCGGAGGGGATGCGGCAGGCCCCCTCCTGGGTGCCGTGGGGCGTGCTCATCGGGATGGCGGTCATCCCGCTGACGGTGATCGGCATCGACTCGTCGATCGAGCGGAAGGACCTGACGGTCATCACGGCGGTCTACTTCGGCATGCTCGTCGGGGTGTTTCTGACGTACGTCGCCATCCTCGCCCTGACGCCAATCCTCCCCCCACCCCCCCGCACACCGATCTTCGACTGGCTCCCGCTCGTCCTGGGGATGGTGCTGTGCTACGTCTGCACGAGCCTCCTCCTCCAGACCCGCAACGACTTCCGCTTTCTGATCCCGTACGTCGAGTTCGCCCGTGACATCCAGGGGATGCGGCCGAACCTCCTCGACGCCAGCGCCATCGTCGACGGCCGGATCGCCGAGCTCGCCGAGGCGGGGCTGTTCGAGAGCCGGTTCGTCGTGCCGTCGTTCGTCGTCGACGATCTCCAGTCGGGGTCGGATGCGGCCGACCGCCAGCGTCGGCTCCGCTGCCGGCGAGGGCTCGATGTGCTCAACCGTCTCCGGGAGAGCAAGGCGATCGAGATCGAGGTTCTCCCCCCCGACGACGAGGTCGATGCCGAGGTCTCCGAAGACGCCCGGACCGTCGCGATGGCCGGAAAGCTCGGCGGCCGGATCATCACCAACGACCCGAACCTCGTGAAAATCGCCGCCCTCCGCAGCATCCAGGCGATCAACATCAACGATGTCTCGGTGGCCCTCCGGCCGACCTACGTCCCCGGCGATCTCCTCACCGTCCGCCTCGTGAAGCCCGGCGAGGAGCACGGGCAGGCGATCGGCTATCTCGACGACGGCACGATGGTTGTCGTCGAGGGAGGAAGGGATCAGATCGGCCGGACGGTGGGTGTGAGTGTCACAAGCACCCTCCAGCGACCGGCCGGCCGGCTCGTTTTCGCTCGCCCCGACGATCAGCGCGGGTGAGGAGGGCGATCCTCCCATCTTGTCCCTCTTGCGCACGCCCCCGCGAAGTTCGCTACGATTTTCCAACGAGGTTTCCCCTGGGGGGGAAACATCCCGTTCCGTTCACCGCCCGGGGCTGAAGCGCCCCTCCCTGCTGTTCCATGGAGATTCGCATGATCCGCATGATCCGTCCGCTCCACTCCTTTACCCACCGCCTCGCGCTCCTCGCCCCGCTTGCCGTCGGGATCGCGCTGGCGCCCTCGGCCTCCCTCCCGGCCGCCGATTCCGGAAACCCGGCCTACGCCGATCCGGCCAAGACCGACGACGATTTCCCGTTCCAGGGGGAGTACTCGGGGGAGGTCCCGGTCGGTGGCGCTCCGATGAAGCTCGGCGTTCAGGCCGTGGCCCTCGGTGACGGCCAGTTCGACATCGTCGTCTTCCCGGGTGGCCTTCCGGGTGACGGCTGGCAACCCCCTACGAAGCTCAAGGGGAAGGGGAAGCGTGACGGTGCCAGTCTCCCCTTCGAGATCACCGATCCGGATGGGAAGACCCACAAGGCGGTCATCAAGGACGGCGCTGTCGTCGCCGCCGACGGCAACGCCAAGCTCCCCAAGGTGGAGCGGAAGAGCCCGACCCTCGGCACGAAGGCACCGGCCGGCGCGACGGTCGTGTTCGACGGCAAGGGGGTGGAGAAGCTCGAGGGGGGGAAGACGACCCCCGATGGCCTCCTCATGCAGGGCGTGACGAGCAAGGACAGCTTCGGCGATGCCACTTGGCACATCGAGTTCCGCCTCCCCTACCAGCCGAAGGACCGTGGCCAGGGGCGCGGCAACAGCGGCGCCTACCTCCAGGGGGCCTACGAAATCCAGATGCTCGACAGCTTCGGGTTGGAAGGGCTCAACAACGAATGCGGTGGCGTCTATTCCGTCGCCGCCCCCGCGGTGAACATGTGCTATCCGCCGCTCCAGTGGCAGACGTACGACATCGACTTCACCGCCCCGAAGTACGACGGCGACAAGAAGACCTCTCCGGCCCGGATGACCGTCCGCCACAACGGCGTCGTGATCCACGACAACGTCGCCGTCAACCAGATCACCCCCGGTGGGACCGGCGGTGACGACAAGCGGGTGAAGGGCCCCCTCCACCTCCAGGATCACGGCAACCCGGTGCGCTACCGGAATATCTGGGTGCAGCCGAAGCCGTGAGCGAACCTCGCTCGGTGTCACTGTCGACGCACGCACCGATCGCCCCGGCGGGCCCTCCCGCCGGGGCGACGGTCTGCACGGCCTGTGCCCTCCTCTGCGACGACGGGGTCGTGCACCGGGTGGAGGGGCGCTTCGAGCGCCTCTGCGAGCGTGGCGCCTACGCGTTCCGTCGCGCCGCTGCCGCCACGTGCCCGGCGGCGACGATCGACGGCCGGCCGGCCGCCGTGGCCGCCGCGATCGCCACGGCGGCCGGGCGCCTCGGCGGCGCCAAACGCGTGCTCGTCACGGGGCTCAACGATGTCACGATCGAAGGGGTGACGGTGGCCTGTGACGTCGCCGAAACGCTCGGCGCGGCGCTCACCCCGGCCGGCGAAGACGCGCGCCATCCGGGGGGACCGACGATCGCCCGTTGTGGCGAAATCACGGCAGCCTGGGAGGAGCTCCGCGACCGGGCCGACCTCGTCATCTTCTGGGGCCATGATCCCGCCGGCTCCCAGCCCCGGTTCGTGGAACGCTTCGTCGCCCCCCCGCTTCCCCACCCCCGACGGACGATCGCCGTTGGTACAACGCCGCTTTTTGATCCCCCCTCCTCCGATCACGCCCACCTGCTGCTCGATGATGACGACGACGACGTCGACCTCGCCCGGCTCCTCCTCGCCTCGATCCTCGATCGCCCCCGGGGCGTCGTCTCCCCACGACTCGAAGCCGCCGCCGCCGCGCTCCGCGAGGCGATCGACACAGCGCGGTGCGTGGCCTTCGTGACCGGCCGTCCCGATCCCCATGGCCTCTCGCGCTGCGGGGTGATCGAAATCGTCCGGGCGCTGTCGCGGCGGCTGCCGGCCTTCGAGATTCCACTCGATGCCCCCCCCCTGGCGCCCAACGCCGCCGGGGCCGCGCTGGCGCTGACGTGGCGGTATGGCACGGCAGCGGGAGCCCTGCGGGCCGTGGCAGGCGGCGCGGCGACGATCCCCCCAAGCCGTCCTGTCGACGCCCTCGGGCTGGTGACTGCCGGAGGGGTCGATGCGATCCTCGCCGTCGGCCGGCTCCCGCCCCGCCTCGACGACCTGATCCGCAGGCAGATCGATCCACGGGGGGTGATCCGAATCGCTCCCGCTGCCCCGGACGGAGCCGGCGAAGGGGTCTTTCTCCGCTGCCGGGAACTGTTCGACGAGACGGGGACGCTCCTCCGTGCCGATGGCCGGACGGTCGAACTGGCCGGTGGTGCCGATGACTCGCTGCCATCAGCCGTCGCGCTCCTCGCGGCGATCCATCAGCAGCTGGTTGCCACAACCGCGCTGGGACCGGAAGGGGGCACGGCATGATCCCATCGCCCCCCCGACCGCGCTTCGTGCTCCGTGGCGGAACGATCCATGATCCGCTCCATGACCGGGACGGGGTCGTCGACGATCTGTGGATCGACGACGGCACGATCGTGCCCCGGCCAGCCATCACCGCGGGGTTCGCCGTCGTCGATGCCAGCGGTCTGGTCGTCATGCCGGGGGGCGTCGATCTCCACAGCCACATCGCCGGCCCCAAGGTGAACCTCGGGCGGCAGATGACCCCGTCCCCGACCGGGCAGGGCCACGGCGCCGTCCCCACGATCGGCGCCACCGGCTGTCTGTACGCCGCGCTCGGCTACACGACCGTCTTCGACGCCGCGATCGCCACTGGCGCTGCGCGCCTCGCGCACCTCGAGCTCGAAGACCTCCCGATCCTCGACAAGGGAATCTATCTCCTCGCCGGCGACGACCGGAGGGTGATCGAGGCGGCAGCCCGCGGAGACGACGGGGCGTTGCAGAGGCTCATCGCCTCGGCCATCGATGCCGGCCGTGGCTGGGCCGTGAAAGTGGCCAACCCCGGTGGCAACCTGTTTTGGCGTTACGGCCGCCGCGGCGATCACCACGATCTCGACACGCCGCTGCCGGGACTGACGCTTTCGCCGCGGGGGCTCCTCGATCGGCTCGCGACGGCAATCGATGCCCTCGGCCTCCCCCACCCACTCCATGTCCACACGGCCAATCTCGGCCTCCCCGGCAACTGGCGCACGCTCGAGGAGACGATGCGGACGTTTGAGGGGCGGCGGGCCCACCTCGCGCACGTCCAGTTCCACAGCTACACCGGGGGAGACCTCGACGAGGACTCGTTCGGGTCGGGGGTCGAGCAGCTCGCCGAGATATTCAACGGCCAGCCCGGCCTGACGCTCGACGTCGGTCAGGTGTTGTTCGGCGACACCGTGGCGATGACGGGCGATTCCGAGGCGGCGGCCCATCTGGCGCACGCCACCGGCGTTCCCTGGGCCTGCCACGATCAGCATCTCGCCGGGGGCTGCGGCGTGATGCCGATCCGCTACCGCGAGAAGAGCCTGATCCATGCCTGGCAGTGGGCAATCGGGCTGGAGTGGTATCTGCGGCTCGCCGATCCGTGGCGCGCGGCGCTCTCCACCGATCATCCCAACGGCGCCCACTTCCTCGCCTACCCGCTCCTCATGAAGCTCCTCGGCGACGAACCGTTCCGGCGCGAGGCCTTCGCGCGGATCCACCCGGCCGTCCGCAACCGCAG
>Ga0114972_10000301_pt1 | contig 36470 bp, 28 predicted proteins | sample M_140807_EF_Meta_FD_87354 | JGI IMG/M metagenome (GOLD analysis project Ga0114972, IMG submission 87354) | Freshwater microbial communities from Lake Montjoie, Canada to study carbon cycling - M_140807_EF_MetaG | ecosystem: Environmental > Aquatic > Freshwater > Lake | place: Lake Montjoie... | reverse complement strand
CCCCTGCTCATCACCAGCTACATTGCAGTGGGGAAAGCCTACAAGGACCGCGAACACTCGCAGGGCGTCACCTGTCAGGGAGTCGTGGAACAGGTCGCGGACAAAATCGACCGCCTGCTTTTTGAACGCTACGGAGATGTTCAAGCCTTCGTTTTTCATCCCGGTGCTGCCGACAAACCCGAGGTGATTACCCAGACGGCGGACACCTTCACCAAGATGTACGGGTTTTACGACCTGATGATGATCGCCGACGCCGACGGCAAGATCATCGCCGCCAACTCAGTGGACGCGGATGGCAAGCCGATTGATTCGGCCTCGCTGGTGGGCAAAAGCGTGAAGGGGGAACCCTGGTTCGAGGACTGTATTTCAGGCAAGATCAAAGACGGCGAAAGCTACACGGGCGACCTGGCCGCCGATCCGTTCGTGGCCCAAGTGTACAAATCTCAGGGACTCTCATTGAATTTCTCTGCTCCCGTGCTGAACGCAGAGGGCAAGCCCGTCCGGGTCTGGAGCAACCGCGTTTCTTGGGAACGGTCCGTCCGGGAGGTGCTCTCGGGGTTGGATAAAATTTTTAATACAGGTCTGAAGGGAGAAACCGGCCGCTCTTCCATTGAGGTGCTTTCGAGCAAGATGCAGGTTCTTGAGGAGTTTCCCAAGTCGTCCGTGGGCACCGCCGGTGGAGCCCCGACTGTCAGCCTCTCCCAACTCACCGGGAAGAGCGGCTTCTTCCAAAACTCGAATGAGTCCGGAGAGCGCGAAATCGTGGCGCACGCGCCCTTCCCCGGCTTCTTGACCTACAAAGGCCAGGGCTGGCGTCTGGTGCTCCACAATCCTCTAGACACTGCCATGAAGGAATCCAAAGCCCTTCGAGACCCCTTTTTTTTGATGCTCATCGGAGCGTCCATCGTTGGTATCTGCCTCGCGACGCACCAAACCGTCGGCTTTTTCCTAATCCGCCCTCTCGGTGGTCTCACCAGCAAAACCCAGCGACTCTCCGAGGGCGACGCAGCGTTCGACCTGCCCGAGGTCCGGCGCACGGACGAACTCGGTGCTCTCGCCCGTGCCCTTGAGATCTTCCGCCAGACGTCCGACAAAATCCGGACCATGACGGGTCACACGGCGCTCTCCGTGGACGAAGCCGGCACGGCCGTGGGTCAGATTTCGGATGGTGCCAGAACGCAGACTTCCCAGCTGAACCTTGTGTCAACGGCTCTCAACGAGTCCTTCAGCGCCATCAAACTGGTGACGAGCAACGCCGTCCGCGCCCGCGAGCGCGCGGAAGGCGCCTCGCACGCCGTGGAAACCGGCCAGAACGCCGTGGGTCAGTTGGTGCCGATCGTCGAGGCCATTGCCCAGAACAGCCGCAACATCACCCAGATCACGCAGGTCATCGCGCAGATCGCCAACCGGACCCACATCCTCTCGCTCAACGCCGCCATCGAGGCGGCGCGCGCGGGAGAACACGGCAAGGGCTTCGTGGTCGTGGCGCAAGAAGTCGGCAAGCTTGCCGAAAGCTCCGCTCAGAACGCCAAGCAGATCGCCGACATCGTTGAGCAGGCCTCCACCGACTCCCAGCGCGGCAAGGTCGCCACGGAAACAGTCAGTGATGCCATGGCCTCCATCGCCACCGGCACCAAGGAAACCACCGAAATGGTGCGCTCGATCGCCGTGGCCATGGACGAGCAGCAGGCCACCCTGTCCCAGATCAGCGGCAACATCAGCGAACTGCGCAACATCGCGATGGCCAACTCCGCCTCCTCGGAGGAGATCACGGCCACAATGATCCAGCTCTCCAAGCTGTCCAACGACACCCGCCTCCTGGCTGAGTACAAAACGGTGTAAAAGCAACCATTTCGCGGCGGCCTGTCCCTCAAGTGCGGGCCGTCGGCGTCCGGTTTCCCACCCTCACCTCCTGCCCCGAAGCGCCCTGGCGCACTCCCTCCTCCCTCAGCAGCCCGACTTCAGCGCGTCCCAAACACCACCCCATGCCACTCGAGGAACAACTCGCCGCCGCCCTGCTCGAAAGGGTAGGCATGCGCGCAGACATCACCGCCTCCAAAATACGCGCCCTACTTGAAAAAGCACCCGATGCGTCACGCGCCTCCTGGGTGGGCCATCTGCTCGCATCGCCCCCCAACAGCGTCGAGTGGCAGCAGTTTATCGAGCCCTTCCTTATCCACGAAACCTACCTCTTCCGGCACGAGAATCAGCTGGAGTTTTTGGTGAATAAAATTCTCCCGGACCTCATCGCCGAACGCATGCAAGTGGGGCGCTATGAATTCCGCATCTGGTGCGCCGCCTGTTCCTCTGGAGAGGAGGCCTATACCGCCGCTCTGTTGCTGCGGGACGCCCTTAAACAGTCCCGCGAGGCCGCAAAACACGACTGGCGCCTCAGCGTGATCGGCACAGACTTAAGCGCGGAAATTTTGCTCAAAGCCAAAAAGGGAGAGTACAGCGTGAACGCAGGCCTCAACAGCTTCCGCGATGTCCCCGCCTTCGCTCGCCATCATTTCCCTGAAATTTTCGAACGTTCGGAAAAGACCTGGGTCGCGGACGACGCCCTCCGACGCATCCTGACCTTTCAACAGCGCAACCTGGTATCCGACCAAGCCCCGGTCTCTGACGTCGACTTGGTGATGTGCCGCAACGTGCTCATCTATTTGGACGCCCCGAGCGTGCAGAAAGCGCTCACCTCCATTCGAGGAGCTTTGCGCGCGGGTGGCGTCATGGTGCTCGGCCCCGCGGACATGCTCAAAAACCAGGAGGGTTGGGAATTGCTCACCAACCACAAGGCGATGTTCTGGAAAAAAACCGCTCTCCCCAGATGAAACTCCGCATCTGTCTGGCCGTTAAATCAACCTTCACCGCAATAGCCCTCCGCAAAAGTCTCGCGGAGGATCCGAACGCCCAGGTGCTTGGCGAGGAGCGCACGTGCCCCGCCGTTGAAAAGCTCCTCCTCAGCAACGCGTCCGCCCTCGCTGTGGTGGACACTGATTTGCTCGCCGAACCGGACGCTGCTGGACTCATCACGCTCCTGTCTCAGCGTCGGGAACCCACCATCCTCGTCAACGCCCGAGGCACCACACTGCCCCCCGCGCTGGCAAATAAGAGCTCCATCCGCGTCCTTACCAGCCGCAGGCCTGGCGAACTCGATATCGGCCACATTCAAACCCTGCTCATTCCTGCTCTACGCACCGCGCGAGAAGCGTGGGTGCAGGAGGGACCCGCAGGACGTGCGGGCCTTTCCTCCAGCCCGTCTCCTTTTCTGTCGCAGGCCCTGCAGGCTGCGCCGCTGGCCCCCCCGAAGCGAGGCGTGGCGGAACTGATCGTGATTGGCGTTTCCACCGGCGGTCCCACGCTGCTCGTGAAAATGCTGAAGGATCTCATCACTCCCACGATCCCGATGCTCATCGCCCAGCACATGCCGGAAAGCGAGACCGCAGGCTTCGCCAAGCGTCTGACCGAGGAAATCGGGCATTCCGTGGTCGAAGTCAGCGCGGGGCCCATTGCCCAGACCGGACGCATCGGTCTTGTGCAGGGCGGGAAGGATTTTCAAATCCTGCGCAACCCCAGCGGCAGCTTCCGATTGAAGGAGGCCAAGGTTCCGCACAACCCATTTCATCCCAGTATCGACCACCTGCTGCTCACCGCTGCGGAAGCGGAGATCGCCGTCCACACAGTCATTCTCACTGGCATGGGGCAGGATGGTGCAGCCGGTTCCCTCGCCCTCATGCGCCGCGGTTACCCTGTGATCGCCCAGCGCCCTGAAACCTGCGCCGTAGCCGGCATGCCCTCCGCGGCGATCAACAATGGTGCCGCACAACAAGTCCAGAGCCCCGCTCAAATCGTCGAATCCATCAACCGGTGGTTTGCCGCCGCTAAACCCGCGTCCGGAGGCGCATCCGCGTAACCCTCATGAGTGATCAGGACCAGCGCACGCCCTTCCTCCTGACCTCGAAGGATCCCTCCTTCTCAGGTCTCCTCGAGCACCTCTGCCAGCATTCAACCCTGCAGATGCTCACCACCGCTGGGCCTTCAATCACCCTCGAAGCCGTGCGCACCAACGCGCCCGCCTTCGTGCTCTTGGATCTGGACAGCGTGGACGCCGTCGAGGCCACACGGTTGATCATCAAACTCAACCTCGTTAGCCACTGCACGGTCCTCCTGACCGGAGCCGACGCCATTCCGGGAAGCTCAGGGATGGACTCCTTTTTCAGCGCGGGCGCCCACGGCTGCCTGCTCAAGCCCGAGGGAAAAACGAGCCTCGGCCTGACAGGCGACGCCGGTAAATCCTATCTCGCGCAGTTGATCACTCTGCACTCGCAACTTTCAGCCAGGAGGTCGCTGTGAGCGTGGATCCCGGCATGGTACAGGAGTTCGCCACCGAGGTGGCCGAACACATCGACGCCTCAGAGCAAATCCTCGTCGGCGCAAGCGTCGAACAACCGGCGCCCGACGACATCAACCTGCTCTTCCGCAGCTTCCACTCCATCAAGGGCCTCTCCCGCGTCATCGGTTTCGGCGCACTGGAGGGCATCGCCCACGAGGCGGAGTCCCTCCTCGCGACCGTCCGCAGTGGTGCCCAGCCCCTCACCGAGAGTGCCACCAACCTGCTCCTCCAGTCCCTCGACTCGGTCAAACAGGCGCGCACGGACCTCATGGAGGGCCGCGAGTTCAAGTCCAACGACAAGCTGGTCGCCGCGCTCAAAGCCGCCACCAAAGGGGGAGGCGCCCCAGTCGCCGCCGAGGCAGGCTCCTCCGGCGAAGGCGAGGAAAACCCAAACGCCTTCCTCCACGGCGACCTCTACTTCGACCAGGACACCCTCACCGCACTAGCCGAGTTATTTGAAGAACTCCTCCCGGGCATCGCACAGTTCGTCCTCGACCCCACCTCTTCGCCGCAGGAAACCATCCGCGAAGATTTTGACACCCTCCTCTTCGCCTTGGACAAGCTCCGCATCCAGGCCCTCACCGACGCACTCCGGGCCATTTCGGAAAAGGCGGATCCCGACCGTTTTGCCCGCTTTCTGCGACTGCTGGATGGGTTCAGAAACCTGCTCAGCCTTTCCAGCGGATACGCGGAAGTGGTTCTCACCCTCCGCGATTGGTTCGCCGCTTCCCTGCGGGAACGACTGAGCGCCAACCGCCCGGGGGACGCCCTCGATTTCCTCGCCATCCTGCTGCCCAACAACCCGTTCAGCGTCCTGCTTCCACAGTTGGAGCAGGCCCCGATGGAGGACGAAGAGCGCGCCGAATTGACCCGCCTCGCCGCCGAGGCCCTGCTCACCGACCTCGACGCGGAAAGCACTTCCGCCTCCTCCATCAGCGTGATGGTGGCCGACAGAATCCGCGATCGGTTGCAGCGCCCGTTCAAACCACAGCCCGTGGCACTGCGGTTTGTGGAGTCGCGCAAACTCGACATCGAGCGCTTCGCGCGCGTGCACCCGAATCTGGTGGAACGACTCTCCCAGATGCACCAGGCGAAAAACGGGGACTTTTTCGAGGTGCTCATCGAACTGCCTTCGCCAAAGGCCGCGCTGGTGGAGTTTGCGACCAAGGCTGCCCCCGCGCTTGAACCACTCTTCACCGAGAAAGCGACCATCGAGGGCATGCAATCCCTCGCCATCCTCCTCTTTGGAACCCTCACCGAGGAGGACCTGCGCGCCAAGGTAACCGCCTGTTTCGCCAATCCCGACCTGCTCATCCTGCGCAAGCTGGACGGCCGCCAGACCACCGCCCACTTCGGCGTCAAGGTCAAGACCGCTGCCACCGCCGCGTCTTCCGGAGGCGTGCAGGTGCGCGTCCCCGTGGAACTCATGGACGCGATGTTCGGGCGCATCGGCCAGTTTTTCAGCGTTGCCGCGCGCTTCAATGCGATGGTGCACGACAGCCAGGCGCCGGACATCCTCCGCGAACTCTCCGATTACAGCGTCCTCAACGCGCCACAGCTTCTTCCCAAAATCGACTGGCTCATTCGCCAGCAAAACGACTTTGCAACTCTGGAGGCGGAGGCACACCGGCTGATCTCCCTCATCCAAGAAACCACCCTCGGCCTCCGGGTCATCCCGCTGGAAACGCTCTTCAGCAGGTTCCCACGCATGGTACGCGACCTGGCTCAGAAGCAGAAAAAGCTCGTCCGCTTCGACGCACGCGCGAAGGGCATCCGGGTCGACAACGGGATGGTGGAACTGCTGGCAGATCCCCTCATGCACATGCTCCGCAACAGCGTGGACCATGGAATCGAGTCACCCGAGGACCGCATCGCCGATGGTAAACCACGCACCGCCGTCCTCGTCCTCTCAGCCGAGCAACGGGGCAACCGCATCGTCGTCGAGATCAACGATGACGGCCGGGGCATCAATATTGAAAAAGTCCGCGTCAAAGCCGTCGCCTCCGATCTGGTGTCCGAGGAGGAAAGCAAAAAGCTCAGCGACGAACAGATCGCCCGTTTCATCTTCACCCCCGGCTTCTCCACGGCGGACAAAATCACCGACACCTCAGGGCGCGGCGTCGGCATGGACGTGGCCTTGGTCAACGTCACCAAACTGGGAGGCAAAATCGACATCCAGACCCGCGCCGGCAAAGGCACGGTTTTCCGGATCGACATGCCCCTCTCCAAGGCGATCCAGCCCATGCTCCTCGCGGAGACCGGCGTCCAGACCGTCGCACTGCCTGACCGCATGGTGGTCGAGGGCACCGTGGTGTCGTCCTCCGAACTCCAGAACGTCAACGGCCAGCGCTCCATTCTTCTCCACGGCCGGTTCCTGCCCGTATTCAAACTGGTCGAACTTCTGCGCCTGCCCGCCCCTCCTCCGGAAGCCTCCGACCAACTCTCCATCGTAGTCTGCGAGTTCAACGGCAGACGGATCGGCGTGGAAGTGCACAAAATCCTGCGTCGAAATGACATGCTCATTCAGGAAATGCACCCGCGCATTGCCCACCTGCCCGGCATCGGCGGCATCTCCACCCTTGGTACCGACCGCATTGTCGTCGTCATTGACCCCGAAGGCCTCTTCGAACTGGCCAAACGGCACACCTCTTTCGGACTCCGCAGCCACAACGTCCGCGTCGAGGAGGGACACTTCGCATGATCGACCATGTGTCAGCCAGGTGCGCCCAGTTCCGGTTGCTCTTTCCGACCCGCAACATCGAGTCGATCGTGCCGCTGAGCACCGCTTCGCTCACTCCTCGCTGGCCCCTCGCGAGCACGCGCGAACACGCGAGCGCACGTGCGGGATCAGACGCACACGCACGCACGGACGCTCATGACCCTTCAGCTCCGGCTTGCCAGTCCCAACCGGCACTCGACCTGCGACGCCTCCTCTGCCAGCGCGAACCCGAACCGCAGCCCTCCTGCATCCGTCTCGAATGGGTCTCCACCGATTCCGAACGCCGGATCCCCCTCATCGTAGACGCCGTGGACGAAATCGTGAACTCGCCACACGGTCATCTGGAACGACTGCCACTGCTGCCGCGTCGCCTCCTGACGCTCTGCGACGGCGTCTACCACAACCCCGACGGCACCTACCGGATCAGCGTCAAACTGGATGTCGCCTGGCCCATGCACTCTTTTGCGGAACGCAAACTCTGGCTGCGCTCTCTGGTTTCTTTGACCACCGACGCCCCCGCCTCAGCCGCCCCTTCCAACACCCTGTAAGTCCGCCTGATGGAAAACCAGCCCACCACAGCCGCCCATGTTCCCAAGACCGTTCTGGTCGTGGACGACAGCAATATCATGCGCAGGCTCGTCAGCGAAATCGTGGGCATGGACCCGGACTTCAAGGTGGTGGACACCGCGGAGAACGGGAAAATCGCGCTTCAAAAAGTCCGGCTGCTCAAACCCGATGTCATCCTGTTGGACATTGAAATGCCCGAACTTTCCGGGCTGGAAACCCTCCGCCGCCTCGGACTGCGCAGCCCCTCGAAAGTCGTCATTCTGTCCTCCCTCGGAGGCGAAGGCACCCCAGAACGCGCCGAGGCCCTGCGCCTTGGAGCTGCCGAGGTTCTCGACAAACCTTCGGGCTCCGTCAGCATGGACATCAAGTCCAGCCGCGGTTCCGCCGTCATGAAGGCGCTCCGGCGCGTCACCGGCCTGCCCCTGGACGACGAGGATGCTGCCGCGGCCAACGCCCCGGGCGAAAGCGTCATTGAGGCGCCCTCCTCCGAGACAGCCCTCAAAGCCGCCGGCTTTGCCTCTCTGCTGAATTCCATCAAGACCGCCCTGCTGGCCTTTAATGCGGAAGGAGTGCTCACGTACGCTAACGCGCGCGCGAAGACGCTGCTTGAGAAGCCGGACCTCACCATCGGTCAGGCCACCCTCGAAGAACTCTTCGGCGACTACAATGCCCAGCTCGCCGATGACATCCGGGAAGTCCTCACCTCCGGCATGCCCAAAACGGACTTTGTTGTCGACTACGCCACCGAAAGCGGCGACTGGCTGCCCCTACTCGCGTCTGTCTCTCCGGCCCCGGAGCACCTCAAGGATTTTGCCCGCATCACCGTCTGCATTGAGGACACCTCTGCCGAACAGAACCTGCGCCGGGTTCTGGACAAGGTCATGTCCAGCGCCGTCACCGATGCCGTCGTCGGTGGGGAGGATCTGGCACTCGGCGGGAAGCTGGCACCGGCCACTGTGCTGTTCAGCGATGTGCGCAGTTTCACCAAGCTCTGCGAAGGGCTCGGAGCGGAGGCCGTAGTGCACATGATGAACGAATATTTCGCGTTCATGGCCGACGTGATCCGCGGCAATTACGGCGTCATCGACAAGTACATCGGTGACGCCATCATGGCTCTCTTCGGCGTTCCGAAGTCCACCGGCAACGACGCCCAAAATGCCGTCCAGGCGGGCTTTGCCATGCTGCAGGCACTCGACCTCCTCAATGGTGACCGAGAGAAGGAAGGACGCATCCCCTTCAAAATCGGCATCGGCCTGGCCACAGGACAGGTGGTCGCCGGTCTCCTCGGTTCACCCGAACGGATGAACTACACCGTCATGGGCAACTCCGTGAACCTTTCCGCCCGAATTGAAAGCCTCACCAGCCACTACGGCGCACAGCTGCTGGTGTGCAGTGAAACCTACGCGGCCCTCAAAAACCCCTACCACTCCCGACTGATTGATAAAATCCGGGTCAAAGGCCAGAGCCAGCCCGCCGCGCTTTACGAGATTCTTTACGGCCCGCAACCCGACAAGGAAACGGAATGGCTCTCCACCTACGCGGCCGGACGCGACGCCTATGAGGCGGGCCGATTCAAGGAGGGCATCCGCATTTTCGAGGAATCCATGCGGTTCAATCCCAACGACAAAGCCTCCAAGGTGCTGCTCTCGCGCTGCCAGATTCTCTCCGAACACCCCCAGCCCAATTGGGACGGCGTGTGGTCCATGGAATCCAAGTCCGGCTAGTATTCACGCATTCCACCGCCGACCGCTCATTCCCCTTTCACAGCCTCGCCCTCCGTCCACTCCCGCTAACCCACCGCCATGGCTCAACTCAACCTGCTCTGCTGCAAGACCGGTGAATTCACCATCGCCATCCAGCTCGACCGCGTGATCGGTGTGGTGGAAAGCGGACTGCTCACACCTCTACCCTACGCTGGAGACGCCTTTGAGGGACTGGTGGAGGCCATCGGCCAGGTCATGCCACGGGTCAATCTGGCCCAAATGCTGGACACCACCCAGCCCGAAGGCGGCATCCTTGTCGTCGTCATGGACAAAGGCGGCTCGCTGGCGCTGCGTGTTCAGCAGGTCACCTCCATGCTCACCGTCGAGGGTGAACACATCCTCGCCTCGGCCACCCGCGCACGCGCACGCCACGAGCTGTTCATGGCGGACTTCACCCAGCACGACGAGCAGCACTACCTGCTCGACATCGACAGGCTGGCTACTGCGGATTCCCTCAAGGTTCTGCCACCCGATGGGGAGGTCATGCTCGCCGAGGCCCTGCCTCCCGCCATCGCCGAGGAACTCATCAACGAGTCCCATACCCCCTACCTGCTCGTGGAAGTCGGAAGCGAAACCTACGCCTTTGAATCCGCCGAAGTGGAGGAGCTCCTCGTCTCCGGCCCCATCCGCCCAATGCCCGGTGCTCCAGAGTGGCTCTTGGGACTTATCGACCTTCGGGGCAAACCCGTGCTCGCGGTCTCCACGGGTCTACTGCTCGGCAAACAAGCCAACGCGGGCCGGGAAATCTGTCTCCTCACCCAACTCGAGGGCGGCCTTGAAATCGCCCTCTTTGTCGACCGCGCCCTCGGTCTGGAACGTTTCTCGCCAGACCTCATCTATCCCATGTCGCAGGCGATGGCTGGCATCCGCAGTTACTTCGTCATCGGCGAGGACAAGATCGTCGGCATCATCAGTCCTCAAAAGCTGGTGGAGCAGGTTCGCCAAACCCTCACGGACGCCATCCCTGGCGAACCGTGGGCCGCGGGTGAACAACCCGTCGCCCAAGCACCGGTGCCGCACCACCAACTTCTGACGGTGCGCGTGGGCGAAGAACTTTTCGGACTCACGCTGGAACGGATCGAACGCATTCTCGCCTCGGTCCAACTCACCCCCCTGCCCTCCACCGTCGAGCATTTCGACGGCATCGCGGATGTTGGTGACGGCGTCATTCCTGTCATCGACCTGCGCAAGCAGGTGGCTAGCGCAGGGACTCCAGCCACAAACCCGCCCTGCATCCTGACCATGCTTGAAGGAGCCATGGCGGGCATTCTCGTGGACCAGGTGCTCAGCATTCGCGACGTGTCAGCCGACCGCTTTGAAGCCGTCAAGGACGGTTCAAAACTGCCGATATCCCACATTGTTCCGCTCGAAGGAAGAATGGTCTCCGTGCTCACTATCGATCGCCTGTTACCTGCTGCCTAAAGACAGGTTCGCGGTAGGGATACAGACAAATCAGAGCGCCAGACGCTGGAGCTGAAATACGCCTTATCCTGATGCACTTCTGAAAGCTAGGCGCCTCAACCCCCCCTTTCCGCTGACAACTGCTTGTGAAGAAAACCCGCCTCTCGCGCCCGTGTGGTGCCGCCCGGACAAAACCAGCTCCGCAGCCACGCCCTCATTCCCCCTATGAACCGCCAACTGCATTCCTCCACACTGGCCCTGCTGCTGACGCTGCTAACCATTCCACTGCCGACACCAACGAGCGCTGAGGAGCCCTCACCTGCCATTCGCTGGCCTGGGAAGCAGCTGGACGGCTCCGTCCTGCTTCCAAACATGTGGTCCCTGCGCCCCGCAGGCGTTCAGGTCGCTCTCGGGGACTTTCCCGTCAACATTGCGGTCCACCCGGATGGAAAATATGCGGCCATCCTGCACTGTGGCCATTCCGCCCATGAAATTCATGTCCTCGACATACCTGCCGCCAAAGTCGTGCAAATCGTGAAGGTGGAAGAAGCGTTTTACGGACTCGAGTTTGCGCAGTCGGGAAAGCGCTTGTACACCAGCGGTGCGGGCAACGAGGTGATACGGTATTTCGACTTCAACCGCGAGAATGGGAACCTCGGAACCGAAAGCCAGATCGTCCTGCGCAATGCCAAGGAGCGAGGCATCCCCGCAGGCATGGCGCTCTCTGCCGATGCACAGTCCTTGTACGTTGCGAATGTGCTAGGGCAAAAGGTGGCAAGAGTGAACCTCTCGGGGACAGGCGCACCCGTTGTGGACATCGACTTTGGAACAGAGACCCAGCCAGTATCCAATGCAATCAAAGGCGGCGCCCAATCTGCCGACGAAGCCGCCATCACAAAACGAGCGGAGGCAGCACTCGACCCCGCAGATCCAGCTGCGCCTTATCCATACGCCTGCCGTCTGGATGAACGCCGGAATCGCCTTTACGTAAGCCTCTGGGCGCAAGCTGAGGTGGCCGTGATCGACCTCAAGTCCAACGCCGTCGTTGCCCTCTGGAAAACCGAGGAACATCCCAATGAGATGCTTCTCACAAAGAACGGTAAGCTCCTCTACGTGGCCAACGCTCACCGGAACACCGTGACCGTCATAGATACCGATTCGGGTGAAACCACCGAGACCATCTGGGCCGCACTCCACCCGCAGTCGCCGCCCGGCTCGACACCCAATAGCCTCGCACTCACGCCTGACGAGAAGGTTCTCTTTGTAGCGAATGCAAACATCAACACGCTCGCCGTCTGTGACGTGAGCGTGCGCGGGAAAAGCCGCTCGATGGGATTCATTCCCACCGGGTGGTATCCCACCTCCGTCCGAGTCACCCCTGATGGCAAGAAGCTGCTCGTCGCGAATGGCAAAGGAAACACTTCCGGGGCAAACCCAAAGGGCCCTCAACCAGGGGTCAAGGCGCCCCAAGGAACGGTGGTCGAATACATTGGAAGCCTGTTCAAGGGAACCGTAAGTCTGATCGACATCCCACCCCGAGCAGAGTTTGAAACCCGTCTAACCTCCTTCACAGCTTCCGCGTATCGATGCTCTCCGCTGCGTTCCGACAACGCCCCCGTAGGGAAGCGTCCCAAGGGAAATCCCATTCCGGGAGCGCTCGGTGAACCCAGCCCGATCAAGCACTGCATTTACGTCGTTAAGGAGAACCGGACCTATGACCAGATCTTCGGCGACATGAAGGAAGGCAACGGTGATGCCAGCCTCTGCCTGTTCCCCGAACACGTCACCCCCAACCACCACAAATTGGCGCGCTCTTTCGTGCTTCTGGACAACTTTTATACCGAAAGCGAAGTCAGTGCCGATGGCCACGAATGGAGCATGGCCGCCTTCGCCAGCGACTTCGTGGAGAAATTCTGGCCCCTCAACTACGGACACAACAAATCGCGCAAGTACGCGTACCCCAGCGAAGGCCACTTCCCCATTGCAACCCCCGCCGGCGGCTACCTCTGGGACCGTGCCGCAGAGGCTGGCGTCAGTTTCCGCAGCTACGGGGAGTTTGTGGACAATGGAAAAACTCCCGACGACCCCTGCAAAACAAAACTGAAGTCCCTTCAGGGAAAATTTTAACGCTCCCGCGTCCAGGCTGAAGAAATCGTGCCGGGGGGTGAAAAGCACTTAACGCTCCCGCGTCCAGGCTGAAGAAATCGTGCCGGGGGGTGAAAAGCATTAACGCTCCCGCGTCCAGGCTGAAGAAATCGTGCCGGGGGGTGAAAAGCAATTTCTTATCCTTTTTACACTGGGATACCGGTTTGGGTTCTAAAGCAGGACTCTTAGTCCCGGCTTTCACCGTCAGATTTACGATCTATCTTTCACGAGCCAGCGACGGCCCGGTGAGGGAGGCGGATGGTGATCGAGAGGCCTCTGTTTTCAGGCAGCGAGGCGATGGTTTCCCCGCCGCAGGTTTCGATGGCGGTTCGCACAATGGCTAGGCCCAGTCCGCTTCCTCCGGTGTTCCGGCTGCGCGAGCGGTCCAGGCGGTAAAAGGGCTCGAAGATGCGGGAAAGCTCCACCGCGGGGACACCGGGCCCGTTGTCGGTGACCATGATGGAGACCGCATCGGCGGTCTCTGCAGCATAGATCGAGACTTTGGCCTGCGGTCCAGCGTGTACGGCTGCGTTGCGAATGAGATTGCCGATCGCGCGCCCCAACAGGATGGGATCCGTTGACAACTCCAGATCGAGGGGAACGTAAAGTTCGACCTCAACAACGGCCGCTTCACGGGCGATCACCTCGCGCAGTAGTGGCTCCAGCGCGATCACACGCAGTGAGGGGGAACGATTGCCAACGCGCGAGAACGCGAGGATTTCATTCACCAAGGCCGCCAGTTCCGCTGTGTCCGCCTCGATGGACGACAGCCCGGAGGAGTCCGCGCCGGCAAGTTTCATTTCGAGGATGCCGAGGCCGGTGCTGATGCGGGCGAGTGGGGCGCAGATCTCGTGGGCGGCGTCGCCGAGGAAACGTTTTTGCCCCGAGATCAGGTGCTCGAGGCGATCGGCCATGACTTCGATGGAGCGGCCGAGGATGCCGAGTTCGTCGTTGCCCCTAGGTGGAAGGGATAGATTGAATTGGCCTGCGGCGATGCGGTCGGCGGCAATTGTTAAACGATGGAGGTATCGGGTGATTCCCCACACGAACGGGGTCCAGAACGCGAGGCTCAGCAGCAGCACGGCGATGCCGCCCCAGAGCCATGGCTTGAAGTCAAAGAACATGCCCGATCCATCTAGCCGATCTGCACGGATCAGCAACATAATCGGCTGTCGGGGAGGGTTTCTACTTTTCGGGAGGTACAGCAAGACACCAGCCCAATAGCCGTCCCCGTTGTCCGCGCGAAGGAGGAACGCGGGGTGACTCTTTGGGAGGAACACGGAGGGTTTCGTTGGGAGACCGGGCTCGAAATCCTCCTCAGGAGGAGGAGGCCGCTGGGGATCGTCAAGTTCGGGAGGAGGAGGACGACTGCCCTGACCCTCAAAATCGGGCCGAGGGGGACGGTCGGGCCCGCCTCTGGGTCTGTCGGGAGGAGGATGTTGCGGGGGAATGGCGGCGCGCGCCCGAGTCAGCACGTTCGGCGGCAGGGAAATGGGAAAGCTTTCGGCATTCGCAGGATCAAACGCCGCCGCCCTGACTTCCTTCTCGTCGGCGCGCGCCTGGATAACGCGGTTCCACTGCCGGGGCGGCAGATCGACGATGAGGGAGACGACGGTGTCGCCGAAGGAGCCGAGGCGCTCACCTGCTGACCCGCTGAGCAGCGAGTCCAAACCCATGCCTAACTGCCAGCGGACAAACAGGAGGAATGAAAGAGCGAGGATAACGAGATGAAGGATCAGCCAGCCTAACACCTTCATCAGCAGCGGGAGTCGCAGCGAACTCTTCATCACGGGGTGAGCTGGTCGGGGGGGCTTGGTTCATGCAGCTTATAACCGATTCCGCGGATTGTGCGGATGAAGCGCGGGTTCTTGGCGTCGTCGCCGATCTTCTTGCGGAGGGATGAAACGTGGACATCTATCGAGCGGTCGAATATATCGAAACGTCGTTTCGAAACCTCCTCTATCAGTTGTTCGCGGCTAATCACTCGGCCCTTGGACTTGAGCAGCGAGGCGAGGATGGCGAATTCAAGCGTCGTGAGTTCCAGCGGAAGGTCGTCAAGCACCACTGTGTGCGTTTCCTCGCAGAGACGGAGCGTGCTGGCCACCAGTACGCGGGTTGCGCTGGGTTCCATGCGGATGCGGGTCCGGCGGATCACTGCACGCAGCCGTGCCAGCAGCTCGCGCGAGGAAAAGGTCTTTGGCAGATAATCGTCGGCACCGATCTCAAGTCCCACGATGCGGTCGGCCTCGTCGCCCAGGGCGGTGAGCATCAAAACCGGGACGTCGGATTTCTTTCGCAACTCGCGGAGCACGGCGAATCCATCCATGCCGGGCATCATCACGTCCAGAATCACGGCCTCATACGGCGATGCCAGCGCTTCGGCCAAGCCGTCCGGACCATTGTGCCGGAGTTCGACGGCGTAGCCCATGGGCGTTAGGTAGTCGCGGATCAGTGCGGCGAGCTTACGGTCGTCATCCACGACCAGGAGCCTACGATTGGCTTGTGTTTCCATCGACAAAGGTGGTTTAGCCGTCTGCAGGTGGAGCGCCCACAGCTTTTACACAATCTTAATACTTTTGTGCTTGGTCCACACACGGAGCTCACAATTCCGAGGTTTAATGGCAGAGGTTTCCGAACAAGCGGAGCCAACACCAACCCACCCACAACATGAAAACCTGCCTAATCCAACTGATTCTTGCCGCCTTCGCGCTGACCGGCCTGCAGGCACAGGACGGAACCCCGGTCGATCGTCGTCCGCCCACATCGCTGCTTGGCGCACTGGATGGTGACAAGGACGGTGCCCTCTCCGAGACTGAATTTAACGCCCATCGTGTTCAGGCTGGAGAAATCGCACTGGGGGGCAAAAAACGAATTCTTTCCCCTCAAAAACAGCAGGGCCTCAAACAGTTCTCTTACAAAAATGAACTTTTTAAGTAATTCGCAAATAATTACTTACGTTAAAATTTTTTATATGCTTATCCGCTATCTTTCAGTTTTCATTTTTCTTTTAACTGGGCAGATTTTTGCCCAGGTGCCGCAAATTATCAATTATCAGGGGCGTGTTCAGGTGGGGAGCTTGGGTTTTGAGGGTTCAGGACAGTTCAAGTTTGCACTGGTGGACGGCGCTGGAGCCTCGACTTACTGGAGCAACGATGGCACGAGTACGGCTGGCTCTCAACCATCTTCTGGGGTGACACTTACAGTGTCAAAGGGACTCTACTCAGTGATCCTTGGTGATACAGCTCTCGTGAATATGCAGGCTATTGCTTCTGGTGCATTTGCTCATTCTGATGTGCGGCTGCGAGTGTGGTTCAATGACGGAACTTCGGGCTGGCAGCAACTTGCCCCAGATCAGCGCGTCGCTGCCGTAGGGTACGCACTGATGGCCTCCAGTGTGGATGATGGAGCCATTACGGCTGCTAAAATTGCGACCGGCACCATTGGCGCGATGCAGTTGGCGGCGAGCTCTGTGACGAGCACACAGATTGCAACCGGAGCTGTCGGCACGGCCCAGCTTGCTCCAAATTCCGTCACCAGCGCGAAAATCGCCGCAGGCACCATAGGGACAACGCAGCTTGCTACAAACGCTGTGACCAGCACTCAGATTGCAGCCGGGGCAATAAGCTCCAGCCAACTGGCCAGCGGAGCCGTGGCAGCCAACCTGAGCGCAGGTAGCCAGAGTGCGGTGGGAAGTGGGGGCGTGGTTCTGTCCGCTTCAGAAAGTACGGCGCTGGCTGCAGCTGGTTTTGTAAAATTGGGGAGCATGAGTCTAGGCGACGGGTGGCAGTTGCGCAGCAACGGTTCGCCATCGGCGCGAGGCGGGCAAAGCGTAATTTGGACGGGAACGGAGATGGTTGTTTGGGGAGGATACCACACTAGCGGCGGTTATTTTGCCGACGGTGCGCGTTATAATCCGACCACCAATACTTGGACGGCTGTTAATCCCTCCGGGTCTCCTTCAGCACGCTACAATCACTCAGCGGTCTGGACCGGAACGGAAATGATTATTTGGGGAGGCTATAATGGTTCCTGTTATCTGGGTGATGGAGGCCGTTACAATCCGACAACTGACTCATGGAGCCCGATTGCTTCAACAAGTGCGCTTTCGGAGCGGTTTAACCACGCCGCCGTCTGGACTGGTTCGCTCATGGTTGTTTTTGGCGGCTACAACGGGGTCTATCTAAACTCAGGGGCGACCTATGATCCGACAACCGGCGTTTGGGCTGCGATGACTACCAGCAATGCACCCAGCGTCCGCCAATATCAGGCAGCGGTCTGGAACGCAGTCACCAGCGAAATGCTCGTTTGGGGCGGGTACAATGGCTCATCAGCACTTGCCGACGGAGCCGCCTACAAACCCTCCACTGGCGTATGGTCCGCAATGAGTACCACCAATGCGCCTAGCGCCCGCTACTTGCACGCCGCGGTTTGGTCCGGCACCGAGATGCTCGTATGGGGTGGTTATACTGGCTCTGGAGACGTTGCCACCGGAGCAAAATATAATCCCTCCTCAAAAGTGTGGACCACGATGAGTACCACCAACGCGCCAGTCGCCCGTGACTCGCATTCTGCGGCTTGGAATGGCAGCGGGATGCTTGTTTGGGGTGGTGGAACCACCACCGTTTCCGGTTCTGTGACGACTACCACTGCGCTAAGCGACGGCAGTCTTTATAATCCGACCTCCAATACGTGGAGCACCACTTCAGCGACCAGTACCCCTGCGGCTCGCTACGGCCATTCCGCAATTTGGAGCGGGACGGAAATGATTCTTTGGGGTGGCGGCAACGGGTATAGTTACTTCGCCGACGGCGCTCGGTACAATTCCAGCACGGCCACTTGGGCAACTGCCGCTCCAGCCTGTCCTTTGAGCGTGCGCGCCAACCACACCGCGATTTGGAGCGGATCCGAAATGCTGGTGTGGGGTGGATTCAACTCCGTCACCTCTGGGACGACGACCACCTTCACAAACCTCGCAGACGGTGCGCGCTACAACCCGAAAAGCAATGTCTGGACAGTCATGAGCAATGCCAACGCCCCGAGTGCGCGGTACCTGCACTCTGCCGTTTGGTCTGGCACTGAAATGTTGGTGTGGGGCGGGTGCAACACAGTGGTGTCCGGGACTACCTCCACCACCACGGCGTTGAGTAATGGAGCCCGTTACAATCCCACTTCCGACACGTGGACTGCGTTGCCCTCGACCAATACGCCCAGCGCCCGCTACTATCACACCGCAGTGTGGTCGGGTACTGAGATGATCGTCTGGGGTGGCTACAGCGGGACAACCGCCCTCAATACGGGGGCCAAGTATAATCCCACGAGCATCAGTGGTGGGTCTTGGATCGCAACAGGGACTCTCACAGGTGTGCCTTCCGCACGCTCCGACCATACCGCCGTGTGGTCGGGCACTGAGATGCTCGTTTGGGGAGGCTACGGCGGAGCAACTTATCTCAATACGGGGGCTCGTTACAATCCCAGCAGTGTGAGCGCCGGCTCCTGGACTGCCATGGGGACTCTCACTGGCGTGCCCACGGGGCGCTCCGACCATACCGCCGTATGGACGGGATCCGAAATGCTCGTGTGGGGCGGCTACGGGCTAATCTCTGCGGGAAGTGCCTCCACTTCGGATTTGAATGACGGCGCTTATTACACTCCGGCAGTGGGAAGCGCAAAAGATTATTGGACCACGACATCCAGCACTGGGGCGCCTTCCTCCCGCTCCTATCATTCCTCAGTGTGGACGGGTACCGAGATGCTCTTGTGGGGCGGGTACAACAATTACTACCTGACCTCGCTGGGACAGGGAGGCCGCTACGCACCGCTAACTGGGGCTTGGAACGCCACGGTCACTGCCGGGTCCCCAGCTGCGCGCAGCGGGCACACCGCCGTATGGACCGGCAGTGAAATGCTACTGTTTGGCGGCTACAACGGAGGCTACCTCAACGACACATACTCCTACACGGTCGGCAAATCCCTCTACCTTTACCAACGTCCATAACCATCTCCCTTCAATGCTTTTGCGCCTGCTCTTCCCCGTGTTGCCCCTAACAGTCCTCACCGTCTGTGCGGCTCCTCCAGCTCCGTCTCCCGCTGAGTTGGGGAAGCTTTGGCTCGCCTCTGTTCAAGCTGAAAAAGCGCTCGATTATCCGGGCGCACTCAAGCAGGTAAACGGATTTGCACAAAACGGAGGAGACCCCTTCATGGCAGCTTTGCGAGCGGGCTGGCTGCTGTACATCAGCGCCGATTACCACAAGGCCGAGGCCTCCTACGCCAAGGCCCTCCAGCTCCAACCCGGCTCCGTCAACGCCCTGCTGGGGGCCCTCAACGCCGTGCGCGCACAGCTCGATCCCGCCAAGACCCAACGCGCCGCCCAGGCGCTCCTCCAGGTGGAAGGTTCCAACTACAATGCGCTCATGACGGTCGCCGGCATTCATTACGCGGCGGCCGACTATCGCAAAGCCGCCAGCGCCTACCGCCGCGCCTTGGTCCATTACCCGGACGACTTCGACGCTCTCAGCGGTTCGGCTTGGAGCAGCCTCAATGCAGGGGATAAGGCTGCCGCAGTTCTGGATTTCACCCGTTTGCTCAGCGTCAGCCCTGAATATCCCCAGGCTCAGAGCGGCTTTCAAAAAGCAGGCGGCCGTTAATCGGCTTCCCGTTCCCCACAAACCTAATATGGCTAATAATCTTCAGGACTTGATGTTAAACGACCGCGGTTTCGCATTCGATCCCACCAGCGGCGAAACCTTCCAGCTCAGCACCACCGGGCTCCGCATTGTGCGCCTTTTACAACAGGGTCATGGGCACGAGAGCATTCTGGAGCACGTGATTGAAGAGTTTGAGGTCGAGCCCAACACCGCCTCGCGGGATCTTACCGACTTTCTGTCGTCTGTGAAACAAGTCGGCTGGATTTCCTTATGAACCCGCCCCGCCTTATTCTGAGCGGCCTGCATCGTGGCGAAAACCCGCAGCCCGGCGCGGGCCTTATCAAAAGCATTCGCGCGCAGTTTCCTGGAGCCTTCATCATCGGCTTGGTGTACGATGCCATGGAAAGCGGCATCTACATGGTGGACGGGCCGGATCAAGTGTATGCCATGCCTTACCCCACCAGCGGAGCGGAGGCTTATTTTCAGCGACTGGACGAAATTCTGGCCCTTTCCCCAGCGGATGTTTTCATTCCAACCCTCGATGCCGAGATTGAACTGCTTGTGCATTTGCCGGAGGAAATTGCCCGGCGCGGCCTGCGCTGCGTGCTGCCCGAGAAGCTGACGCTCCATCGGCGAGCGAAGGCGAATCTCACCGAATTAGCAAATGTGTGCGATGTTGCTGTGCCTGATACACAGCCCGTTTACGATCTGAGCGGGGCGTTTGCAGTGGCACGGGGGCTGGAGTTTCCTTTGATGGTCAAAGGCCAGTATTACGATGCAAAAAAAGTGCAACACGAGGGGGAGTTGGCCCCGGCTGTGAGTCAGTTGCTGGCGGAATGGGGCGCACCTGTGATCTTGCAAAAGTGTGTAGACGGGCCGGAGTTCAATGCGCTGGGACTGGGGGATGGAATGGGCGGCCTCGTGGGGTTGTGCTGTATTCGCAAGACCATTCTCAGTGACAAGGGCAAGGGTTTGGGCGGCATCACCATCAACGACCCGCGCCTCATTGGAGTGTGTGAGCGGCTGGTCCGCGAATTAAAGTGGAGCGGCCCCTTTGAAGTGGAGGTCATTCTCGACGAAAGACGCGGGGAATACGTTCTCATTGAGATTAACCCGCGCTTCCCTGCTTGGGTTGATTTCCCCTCCCAGTGCGGAGCCAACTTTGCGGGGGCTCTTGTACAACGCCTGTTGGACGGCATTTGGCCCGCTGTACTGCCGACTTGTCCTGCAGGTCACTTTTACCTGCGCCACCAGATTGAGGTGCACGGCCATGTGGATCAAATCGCCGAACTCGCGGGCACTTACGCGTAGCGCAAACCGCTTTTAGCCAAATTTCATGCCCCTAACTTTCTGGCCTATTTTATGACAACCTCCTTTCGACTACCCTATATCCGCCCCACTTTGAAGCGACTCAATCAGGGGCCGGTCAATCCTTTCCGGTTGGGTACATCGCCCTCCTGTCCGGACATCGACGGAATCAGCGTTGCGGAACTCGCCAGGGAACATGGCAGCCCCCTTTTTGTGTTTTCCGAGACCTCCCTGCGCGACGCCTATCGCGTTGCACACCGCGCCTTTTCTCGGCGTTATCCAGACGTTCAGTTTGCTTGGAGTTACAAGACGAATTACCTCAACGCGATCTGTCGCGTGTTTCATCAGGAGGGTGCCATAGCTGAGGTGGTGTCCGGCTTTGAATACGAAAAGGCCAGGCACAACGGGATCGAAGGGCACAACATTATTTTCAATGGCCCCCATAAGGAAAAGGCCGATGTGGAGCGCGCAATTGCTGAGGGGGCGATGATCCAAGTCGATAACATCGATGAGCTGCTGTATCTGGGTGAAATCACCAAAGGCCGTGCCGACCCCCTGCCCATAGCGCTTCGAGTTCACCTGAGTACGGGCGGTCAAACGGTGTGGTCCAAGTTTGGCTTCAGTGGTGATGATGGCGAGCTTCAGCAGGTGGTGCGCCGGATTCTGTCCATGCCGCAGTTGTGTCTGGTCGGGTTGCACTGCCATATCGGCACTTTTATTCTAGAGCCGGATTGGTACCGCATCGCTGCAAAGAAAATGGTGGCTCTCGCCCTTCAGGCGGAAGCCATGGGCGCCGGCCCCATCCGCTACCTGAACATGGGGGGCGGCTTTGCCAGTCACGCGCGCCTGCACTTTCAGTATCTGCCGCCTGAACAGGCCACGCCCTCGATGGACCGGTATGCCGAGGCCATTTGCGACACCATCACCGCGGAATGGCCCCAGGGCCGGACCCTGCCAAAACTCTACTTGGAAACCGGCCGCGCCTTGGTCGATGACGCCGGGTACCTCATCAGCACGGTCGTGGCCGTCAAAAGGCGCTCGCTCCAGGACCCTGTCGCAACGGCGCTTGCGGCCTTCGGCAAGAATGGTCCCGCACCCATGGCAGGCGCTCCGTCCCAGAACGCGCTGGTGCTGGATGCGGGAATCAACCTGATGTACACGACCACCTGGTATCAGCCGAGGATCCTGCCGGTGCGTCCCTGTCTGGACGCTCCCACGCCCACGACCGTTTTCGGTTGCCTGTGCATGAACATTGATGTGCTGCGGGAAGACGCCCCCCTTCCCGGCCTGACTACAGGCGACCAGGTGGTCATGCACCCCGTTGGCGCCTACAACCAGACCCAGTCCATGCAGTTCATCACCTACCGGCCAGCGGTCGTCATGACCGGTCCCGGAGGACAGGTGCACCTCATTCGTCGCCGAGAAAATCTTGAATATGTACAAGCGATGGAGGTGGTTCCTGACCATCTCCAAAGTCTCGAGTAAGGGGATTGGTTTTTAATTTTTATGTTTTTCATCCCTGAAAAAGAAGCTCCCGCAGAGGCATCCTTTGGAGACACCTTGTTGAGGGGCGTGCCTAGGGCTTACGCGCTGCTTTTCTTTTCCGGAGATGTGCGACTGGGCTGGTGGGTGCTTGGGCTGACGTTGCTCTCCACCAGAATTGGTCTGTGTGGGTTGGGGGCGGCGGCGGCGGCGGTGGCGGTGGGGTGGGTTTTGGGGTACGACCGTTCGCACTTGCGCAACGGATTTATGGTGTTCAACCCGCTGTTGGTGGGTCTCTCTGTGGGGTGGTTGGATTATTGCCATGCGTTCTCAGCCCCTGTGCTCGCGTTGCTTTGGAGTGCGGCGGTGCTGGGCGGGTTCTTTGTTTCGGCGATGCTGGAGGCTTGGGTGGGGTGGCATTTCGGCGTATCCGCTCACAGCCTGCCTTCTGTGGCGGTCAGCTACGCCGTTTATCTTGCGGTACACCACCTGTATGGAGCGCCCATACCGCCGCCCGCGCCTCAAGATGGATGGTTGAGTTTTCCATTCCAACCTTACGAAGTTTCTTTTCTCAAAGGGCTTTGCCAGAGTTTCGGCTCTATTTTCTTTCAGTCTCAGCCTTTGCCGGGGCTGCTACTTTTGGTTGCCTTGGCGTTGCTCTCGCCGCTGACAACACTGGTGGCGTCCGGGGCCTTTGCCGCCGGTCTTTTTGCGCTCAAAACGCTCGGGCTGCCCCCCAACGCGCTTCAAATGGTAGGCGGTTTTAATCTGCTGCTGTGCGGGATCGCATTGGGATCCAGCTATTTTGTGACGTCTTTCTCCAGCGTCCTGCTGGCGCTTTTGGCCTCGGTTTGCACCGCAATCCTGGGAGTGGCGCTGGCATCGGGGCTTCTCAATTTTCACCTCCCGCCCAGTGCCCTGCCTTACAATGTGGTGGTGCTCGTGGTGCTTTACGCCCTGCGGCAGCGGCTCAAGGCGGGTGGCTTGGTGCCGTCTCCCACACCCGGGTTGCTTCCGGAATCCACCTCCCGCCAGGTGCTCCTCCACTCGAGGCGCTTCCCCGACTTGAACACCCCGGCCCTGTGCGTGCCCTTCGACGAAGCAAGGGTCGTCACCCAGGGGTTTTCGGGCAAGCTCACCCACCGGGGTAAATGGCAGCATGCTCTGGACTTCGAGGCCGGCGCTGATGGCGGACGGCACACGGGTTCAGGAGCGGAGCTTTCTGATTACCACGTGTTCAACACTCCGGTGCTTGCTCCAAGCGGGGGGCTGGTTGTTTACACAGAGGCGAGTATTCCCGACAACCAACCTGGGCAGAACAACCCTGATCAAAACTGGGGGAATTGCGTCATTCTCCACGCTGAGTCTGGTTGGTACGTTCTGATGGCGCACTTCAAGCAGGACGGTGTGGTGGTTTCTGCGGGGCAGCTGGTTCAGCGAGGGCAGTTGTTGGGGTACTGTGGCAATAGCGGGCGTTCCCCTGTGCCACATCTTCACCTGAACATGCAGGTGACTGGCTTCCTGGGTGCAGCCACGCTTCCCTTCTGCCTTAAGCATTTTATTGAGGAGAGCCCGGGTAAGGCGCCTCTTTTCCGCACATCGGGCGTTCCTGAGAGTGGAGCCGTTGTGCGTTCCTCCAACTCGGATACTTCGCTTCGGGAGCTTTTTCAGGGCTGGCTTCCTGGCGAATACCGTTATCGGATCACCGGCGAGAAGGGTCAGACGCACGAGGAAAGTTTGCGTTTGGATTTCGACGAAGCGGGCAGGTTTCGCCTACGCTCCAATCGGTACGCCGCCCGCTTGACTGCGTTTGTGAGCGAAGGGGTGTTTTTTTGCACAGAGTTTAGCGGTCCAAAGCAAAGTATGCTGGCTTGGCTGGCGGCTGGCTTGGCGCGAGTGCCGTGCATCAGCGAAGAGGGAGTTGGGTGGCTGGATCAGATTAGTAGCGTCCCGTTTCGGCCGCAGGTTTTGCGCTGGTTGTGCGATATTGGGGAGCCCTTCTTCGGCCCGTTTTTGTTGCCTTACCGCTACCGGTTTGGGAATGAAACGGGCTGCTTTGCGGTTATTGCGGAGGCTGCCGCGGTCCATCCGCCGCGCCAGTCTCCACGGGAAGTCGCGTGTAGTTTGCAGCCTCGTAAGGGCGTGGTTCGCATGACGGTCAGGCTGCACAACGACCGGACATTTCTCGCGGAGCTGGTTCACTATCAACCTTTCGCTTCGTGAAACGAACCGCTTCTCTGTTTTTCTTGAGTCTTGCAGCCACGGGTCTTTGCGCCGAGGAGTCCGCGCCGATTGCACTCCGCGAAGGGCCTTCTGTTCCTGTAAAAGTCCGTACGGAGGAGACCGTGCCCCCCCAATTGATGGCTTCCCCTCCGCTGGGGACGCCCTTTGTTGAACAGGCGTACTGGGCCCCGGTGCTAGCCGCCCCTCACACCTTTGATTTGCACGGTTTCGTTAACCTAAATTGCACGGACAATTACATCACCATTTACGGGCTGAACCTTGAAAAAAAGGGGGTCATGTTGCAACCGCAACTGCTGCTGAGTACTTACCTATACGCCCATCGAACTTCATGGATTAGTGAAGTGCTTCTGACTGGCGGCGCCTGGAGTTCCTGGCATTCACACCCCGGCGGACTAGATCCAGGTCATACTCGAGAAGTGGACGTTTACGGGGGGCTTACCTTCACCGCCGCGCGTTACTGGAAGTTCAGTGTCTTTTACTCCTCCTACCTTAGCCAGACACGGTCTTTCCCCACTGCTTGGGATCTTGCCTTTTCCCTGAGCCTCGACGACTCCCGCTGGCTGAAACTTTACGCACTGCATCCCTTTGTGGAATTGCGTCGCCAGACTGAGGGGCGCATCAGTCTGGGATTTCCCGGCGAGCAGCCAGGATTAAGCCAAATGTTTAAGTGCGGAATTGCTCCTGCGCATCTGTTTCGTAGTGGGATAAAGCTTGAGCTGCCCGTATTTACCGCACTGGTTCCTGGTGGCTTTTACCAGCACTCCGACGGCACTTCGGCAGCTGGCGGGCTCGCGTTTGCAAGTTCTGCCCTGAAGGTGAGTATGCCCGTGCGCGCACTCTCCACGGCACACTCCACCGCGAGCGTTTATGCCGCTACCCAGTATTACCGCTTGGTGAACACCGGACTGCTCGATACCAACCAGTTGTTAGGCAACTCCACCCACCGGGAGCGCGACCTGCTCCAATTCCACGTTGGTATGACCGTCGCGTTCTGAGCCGCTCACTTCCCAGACGATGAATCCGCAACGTCACATTACCCAAAAATGGAACTTCCTAGCCTTTTGGCTGGAGGGCTTTGTGTTGTTTGTTTGGATTGGCGTGAGCACTATTTTCGCGGGGGGCAGCAGTGCCAACTACTCCCTTCCCAGTGACGTCTTGGATGCTGGTGGTGCGCATGCCACGAGTGCCAGTTGCAGCCACGACGGAAGTTTGGGAGGTATTGTGGGTATCGCAGTGTCTCCTACGCAGACGCTCAGCGCAGGTTTCCTCGCTCAAATTGAGAGTTTGACGGCGAGCCTACCTGCGAACTTCTCCATCCTCAACCAACCACCCGTGGATGTCAAAATCGTGAAGGGTTCCGCTGCTTTCCTCACGCTTTTGACGACTGCAAATGAAAGTGATGCGGTGCAGACCTCCTACAGTCTTGTGGGGACAACAAAGGACGGGGGGACTGCCTCGGTTGTTGCCGGGGGCGTTGTGCCTGCCACCGGCATCTTGAGTCTGCCGCTGCAAATGCTCTCGGATTCCAGCCTCTCGTACGCAGTCCAATTTTCCCGCACCTATCCCGACGGAAGCACATTAACGGTCCAAACCCGATCGTTTAACGTTGCATTGCGCACATGGACAGAAGCCGTCGGCACTTACACGACGCTTCTGAATGATGTAAACAGTCCCGATATTTTAGCCGATGGAGCCCAGGCGCGCGGGCTGCTCACCCTTACCGTCTCCAGATCAGGCACCGTCTCAGGCCGCATCGTTTATGTGGAAGCTGCCGCTCTCTCCGGCGCGCCCTCTCCGGGAATGCGCACTTACGTGCCGGCGACCCGCGCCTTTGCCGGGCGTTTACTCCCATCCGCCACCGACCCCTCTAAGCTCGTTTGCTCGCTTAAACTTGGCTCCGGGACGCAAGCCAACCGGCAGTCGCTTGACTTGGAATTGGACTTTATGGCCAATCAACCCACCCTGAAGGCGACGGTTACGGACAATATTTCTGCCAGACTGGGAGTCTGTGTGAGCCGTGCGGAACTTTGCGTCCCATCTTCGGGTGCAGTTCCCTCCGGAGTGGTTGGTCGTTACATCCTCTCCGCCAATTCCTCCACCGGAAATAATGCTTACACGCTGGTTCAAGTGCTCGCCTCAGGCAGACTTTTGTGGACCACCCGACTTGCGGGTTACAAGGGTAGCGGTTCGGTGGGTCTCGTCGCGGGAAACGCCACCAAACTAACAGCCCCATTCTTTGAGTCCCGCCTCCTCATCGGCAATACACTCCTTAATTCCACGATCCTGCTGGGCGGCTTGAACTTGACTCTCGCAGCCGACTCCATTTGGAGTGCCGCCTTCAGTCTGGGGGGCGTTTCTGACAAAATCGAAAAACAGTCCAGCTACCTTTCCGGAACGAAGGTCGCGGGCGTGTTCACCCCAGTTTACTCGGACGTATCTCATTTCACCGGCGTAGGACTCCTGGATTTCAGTGGGCAAAACTATTGCCCATGGAGCAGCACGGCACTTGCCACCCTCTTTCCTACATCCACCACTTGCATGCTCGCCGTAAATGACACCCTCACGGATGCCGCCGCCGCAGGATTCAATTGGGCAGTCACGGTCTCGAGTACGGGGTTGGTAAAAACCAGCGGTATTCCGGGCGAGGGCGTTTTCCCGCCTAATTTAGTCTTGCGCCTAGATCGGAGCCGCGGCGAATGGAGTGGTTACTATATTTCAGAGAAAGTGCGACGCACCCTGGTTGGTGCGGCATTAAACCTACAGACGGTTCGCGGCAATGGTTGGGTGGAAACCGGTGCCCAGATGGCGCCTAGCACTGCCCGTTGGCAGCTTTCCCCTCAGTGATCGCTGAAGGGGAAGGCGGCTGTGCGCGCCGCCCATTGGCTTTCGATTCTGGAGTAAGCCTCCATTCAGGATGACCAGCGGAAACCCTTTTATTTGTCGGTCTGGCTGTTCTGGACGCTTACCCCAAGTTTCTTACCGTCGCCCTGAAAGGTCGATGGAATAGCGGGTTGCCCTAACAGGCACTATAAAACCCTCATGGCGGCAGTTTTGAGTTCACCGCCGAGAATCAGGGAAGATGGAAATACGGAATTTTGACCATCATCCCAGCCATAGTCCGAGGTTCGCTTGATGCAGGAGATTAGGGCATCGAATAGTCTATTACCCCGGAGACGGCTTCTGGTTCTTTGATCCGAGAGTCGACGCTTTTTGCCCAACAACCGACAGCAAGGTCGAGCTTCTGTTGAGCAACTACCTTGTGAAATGCGGGGAGTCCTTGGAGCCTTTCGCTGACACACGCCTGTTGTTCACTGAACACAGACGCCCTTCGGTTCTGAATCGAATCGTGAACAAGGCCAAAACCGTGCTGGAGACTGACCACCGATTCTTCGAGGGGGCGAACTGTCAAACGCGCTACATTGAAGGAAACCGTGTCCTTGCGCTCCTTGAACCCTCTCCGCAGTTGTTTCAAAAGTGCAGTGGCACGGCAGGAAGGTGCCTTGATGAGCGTCAGTGAGGTCCATCTTGCCTATGCGACTTATTGCGATCGCAACAATTTTCCCAAGGCTGAGTATTCGGTGTTTAAGGCCTCAGCAGGAGAACTGATATACGAACGGTTCCAGCTACGCCTGCGCCACGACATCAAGACCGACACGGGAACCTCGACCCATGGCTGGAAGTACGTTGCGCTTTTGCCTGAGCACAGTGAGCCATCTGGAAAAGCCGCTGCGGCAGCTTAGTCTCGGAGCCGAGGTTCAAAATGGTCCGTTTGGGCCGCTGAATCAGGCATGAAAACAAGTTCGAGGGCCTAAACCTCGGGGGCCTAGTCGCGGACTCCTTCGATCTTCGGAAATGCACCGCCCAATTTTGCATGATGCGCCACTGCTCCACTTTCAGTATACCAGCTGATCGTACTGTCGGGCCTGATGAAAACCACGCCCGGCTCTATTCCAGCGTGGGCAGCCTCACTAATACGAGCTTCGGTGAGTGCAGCCAGTTCGAGCCACCGGTTTTTCAATTCAGTAGGAGCTACCAACACACCCATTTCCTTGAGTACAGGCGCATCAATCCGGGCATTGCGTCGCATCCATTCCAGCAAACTCAAGGGCGTGAAGCCTGCGTCTTTGGCGCAAGCAGCCCAAACAATGGTGTGCAGAGGAATGGTCGCTGAGGCATGGTTTACCAAATCGACCAAATCACGCGCCTCCGCTCTTGCTGCCATCGCCAGCGCCTTGTTTGTCAGAGCGTCAAAAGGATGTAGTTTCCAATGAAGAACAGGATCCTGTTGGATCGGGAAAAAGCGCCAGGCAGAGTCCTGTGCCCATTCGACTTTGACCGATTCGCCCAGCTTGGATGCAGTTATTCTGCGAAACAACGGCCCCCACAGCTGTCGCTCTACGGTGAAGCCGGCTTTTTCAAGACACATCACGTCCAAGTCACTCGCCTTGATTACGGCCTCCTCAACGTCGTGGAAAATGTCGATGTCCTCGCTGAACCGGGGGGAACCCGGAGCGTAATTAAGTGCTATGCCTCCCGCAATGTGACTCTCTGGGGATCGGTTTGCGGAAATGGCTTCTAGGACCTCAGCCTGGATCGCTGTTAAAGGCATGACTCAATCTCCCTAGCCGTTTTCCAAGCATTGAGGTCACCGTGCTGGCGAAGACGCTGAATCACGAGCAGGACATCCCCGACAGTTTCAACCTCCGCATCAGGAGAACGGAACCAAAAGCATTGGGCATGATACCGCTGCACGGCAGATAAGGCCAATTTAATGACTTGGGGTGAGGCCAACGCGTCGCTGGTTTCCAAACTTTGCGTCATAAAAGTTTTTTATTCCAAATGGCTTTCCTTAAATGATTTCCCGACTTCAGTTTGGGTTTTGTTAAGGTCTTACTCCTCTCGACTGCTAACGTCATGCGGATAGCCCGATGAAGACCTTACAGCACAGGCAGCATCGCCGCAGCCTTTTTTAGGGCGTCCTGACCGACGTGCGTGTATTGGGCGCTCATTTGCTCACTGTCATGCCCCACGAGCTCCATCACGGCGGCTTCCGGTGCGCCCGCCTCCTTCATCATGGTGACTGCCGTGTGTCGCAGGCAGTGAAAGCTTAATTCCCCTGTCACACGAACTCCTCCACGCCCAAGCACCCAAACAGTAACACGCCGTTGTTTTGTCACTTTGTCACCTATCACAAAAAGGCCGACACATAAAGGAATGCGCTACCGCTCTTCATCAGATCAAAGCCTTTGTTGATGTCTTCCAGCGGCATGGTGTGGGTGATGAGGTCGTCGATGTTGATCTTGCCTTCCATGTACCAGTCCACAATTTTGGGCACGTCGGTGCGACCGCGAGCGCCGCCAAAGGCCGAGCCTTCCCACTTGCGCCCGGTCACCAACTGGAACGGCCGGGTGCTGATCTCGGCCCCCGCTTCGGCTACGCCGATGATGATGCTGCGGCCCCAGCCCTTGTGGGTGCATTCCAGTGCCTGGCGCATCACCTGGGTGTTGCCGATGCACTCGAAGCTGTAGTCGGCGCCGCCGTCGGTCAGTTGAACGATGGCGTCCACCACGTTCTCGACCTCCTTTGGGTTAATGAAATGCGTCATGCCAAATTTGCGCGCCATGGCCTGCCGCGCCGGATTGATGTCAACACCGATGATCTTGTCGGCACCGACCATCTTGGCGCCCTGGATCACGTTCAGGCCAATGCCGCCCAGCCCGAACACCACCACATTGGCGCCCGCCTCGACCTTGGCCGTGAACAGCACCGCGCCAATGCCGGTGGTGACGCCGCAGCCGATGTAGCAAACCTTGTCAAAGGGCGCATCCTCACGGATTTTGGCCAGCGCAATCTCGGGCACCACGGTGTAGTTGCTGAAGGTGCTGGTGCCCATGTAGTGAAAAATGGGTTAACGCTCCCGCGTCCAGGCTGAAGAAATCGTGCCGGGGGGTGAAAAGCAATTTCTTATCCTTTCCTTTTCTAGCTGGAAATCGCCTCCAGAAATGTTATTTCCGATCAAACCAGCCATGTCTCCTATTCTGATGCGCAAGACAGCCTCTCTTTCTGTATGGTTGACTATTCCCGCCTATGTTTTGAGCGGATTACAGGTATCGGGTGCTGAGAATCTAAACAGCCTCAAGATTACCGAGGTGGTAAAATCGGTAACTGTAATTGACGCAGCATCCAAACGCGAGGTCCCCGCGAAAGCAAACGGAACGCTAGAGGTTCCAGATATCCTTTCAACCGGCGCCGATTCGCGTGCCGAGATGCTAGCGAGTGACGGAACGATAACCCGGGTAGGCTCAAACACGGTGTTCTCGTTTTCGGCAAATAAGCGGGAAATCAATTTAGAAAAAGGCACCGTCTTATTTCATTCGCCAGTCGGCAAAGGAGGTGGCGCAATTAAGACAGCCGGAGCAACCGCCGCTGTTCTTGGGACTTCTATTATTGTGACCGCGACTCGCGACGGCGGCTTCAAGCTCCTCGTACTGGAAGGAAAAGCAGAGGCGAAGCTACCTAATGGCCGGAGTATTTTAGTCAGGGCGGGAGAGATGAGTTTTGTCACACCAGGCAGTATGAATTTTGGACCGGTTATCCCTTTCCGCTTACAAGCTCAAGTTGCTACGTCTGGGTTGGTAAATGGTTTTAAGGCACCGTTGGCTTCGATTCCTAAAATAGCGGCGTCAATCCAGGTCCAGGAACGAGGGGTGTTGAGCGGGAAGTTTATTCCAACGAACCTTCGCGTCTCTGATAAGACGATAGTGGAAGACTCTCGGATAGCTGGCCCAGATCACGGACCCCAAGGACAAGGCCCTCAAGGTCAGGGACCGCAAGAGCAAGGATCTCAAGAACAAGGACCACAGGGACAAGGACCACAGGGACAAGGACCACAGGGACAAGGACCACAGGGACAAGGCCCCCAGGGTCAGGGGCCTCAGGGACAAGGGCCCGTGGGACCTCCCCCGATGCAGATGATGCCTTTGATTCCCATCGCAGGTTTGCAAAGCTCCTCGTTTCAATTACCCTTTATTCAATGGCAATCGAATCCAAGCGTATCGAGCACGACCAGTCTGGATAGTTTAACAGCGGCATTACAAATAGATAACTCAATCAATGGACCCCTTGATTCCACTCAGTTGTTTATTTCGTCGGGTGCGTCTTTGCCCGAGATATTACGTAGCTTGATGGGCGGCTTCTTCGATACGGCGAAGCTGTCCTACTCTATCTCTCAATTTGGCGTCTTTGCCGGCAATAACATTTCAGTGCTTGGTGATGCGAACTTCAACGCAATCACCCCGACCCCGATAGACCGCGTTTTGATTGCAGCCCAAGGCTCCGTTACAATGAACGGCGTGAACTCGGCAGATTCGTTTTTTGCGCAACCGCTTGCCAAGATGGATGCGTTACTTGGCGGGCCTGTTACGTCTCCCGACGTGAATTCTAGCTTCAACGTGTTAGCCGGCACCGCAATTACGCTCAACAATAGTCTCATTTATACGCTGGCTCCGTTTGCTGCTTTCGGTAACGGAGACTCCGCCCCCCCATCGATGTCGCTCACTAACTCCTCTATTCTTATGGCTGGGGACAATCCGGGGGGGAGTAGCATGTATTTTAGTCCTGTAAGCTTCACTGCCACGGACTCGAATATCGTAACGGTGGGAAATGTTGCTATTGGTGGAAATACACCGCAAGGGACCCCAGTCACCCAGAACGTCACGATTACCAATTCCCCAAATTCGAACACTCCCACTTATTATCATGCTGGTTATACGGTGGGTTCGGTAACAAACTCTGCCCCATCTACACCTGGATCGTCCTTTAATGTTTCGGCGGTCGATACAATATCCATTCTTGGCACTCCGAACTCGTCGATCAACATGGGAGCCAGCAGCATCAATATCGACGCGAGAACAGTGAACCTGAAGGATGTCGACTTTAAGGCCGGATCCAATGTTCGCCTTGTTTCTGGGGATGGAACATTAGCGCCTAACCCGAATACGGGCGCAGCGTCTATTGCGAGGAAAGTAAATTTTGTTAGCAATGTTAAATATGGTGGAGCGTTGATGGGAACAAACTTACCTCCACAGGTGAGTATCAGCGCTAATGGACGTTAATAGAACACCAAAAAAGGCTCAAGCGTGAACCCGAATAGAAAATCATTAAGCGTTCTGGCATCAGCCCTAGTGCTTTTGCATTTGCAGGTCGGTGTTTGGGGGGCACCAGCTTTGGACACTGCGACACAGCAGGTTCAAAAAACAGATACTTACCAAAAGCTGATGGCTGTACCGGCTCAGCAAGCGGTACCTACCTTGTACAAAGACGAGGATCAAGACGTGGGAGTGCAATACATCTTACAAACGAAGCCGGTCCGGCATTGGCTTGAATCTTTTACGGATGTGCACTTCGGATTCACCAATAACATGGATCTCACGGAGAATGCCAAAACAGAGACAGCTTTGATGATCTCTACAGTGCAGGCGGCTTTTGCTCCGGATGCCCTGGAGTTAAAGAGCGGGAATACGGTTTCGGCAAAGGCTGGCTACCGGCATCAAAAATTTAATTACGGAAAATTTACTAACAAAGAGTCGACGCTAAACGATGCGGATTTTGACGTAAGCACGTTTTTCTTCCAAAGCCGTTACTTAGCACAGGAACGTTGGATCACGACTTTAGGGGTGGATTACAACAGGCTGTTGACTGGAGATAAGGGGGAGTACGACGAGTTCTACGATGAATACGTGCCGAATTTGAATATCGAGCGTCGATTTAAGATGGGGGAGAAATCGATATTAACAGCTTCTGGCGGCCTTAATTATCATCTATCCCATGTGGATCCGCCACAAGGCAATCGCAATGATCGGATTGATGAAATACTCATGCTGGCCTATTTACGGGAGATCACGGGAAAGCTGGTTTTGCAGCCTTATTATCGGGTACAATTCACACAATACACCCAGAACCCCAATCGTCAGCGAAAGGATATTGTGCAAACGATAGGCGCAACTGGGATTTATAGCATTACAAGTAACGTTTCCATGCGCTTGGATGCCTCTTTCGAACAACGCGACTCCGAAGATCCTTCGATTGCCGATTACCAGAAGTTCGACGCCGGGGTAGCGACTTCCCTACAAGTTCGTTTTTGAAGAGCCGTTAAAACGCGGCCCGTGATTCATATGGCAACCGCATCTGGTTCCGTTCCCCTCCGGTGCGCTCCCTTCATTTACGAAAGACGTCTTCGTAGAACTTCATCCCGCTCACGTGGTCGGCGGGAGTATCGCTGCCGATGACCAAGATCTGCCGAAGCGGAGGGATCACATAAGAAACATCGCCCGAAGAAAGCGGGACAACGGCGTTACCGCTCGGGACGTTCTTTTTTGCGTCCCAGCTATCCCAGTTCAGGTATTTGTCGCGCTCCACCATGCCGTTGGTGCCCAGGTGGAGGGAATATTTCGAGTGGGTACCAGGCACTTGGAATGCCGCATTCACCTGGGCGCCTGTCGGGTTGTGAACGAGGGTGTAGGACTTGCCGGACGCAGTGTAGGTGAAGGCCACGAGGCCGGGACCTGCTTGCAGCGTCTTGATCGAATCCGCTGGAGCGGAGGTGGCCGGACGCAGCTCGACGAGGCACCAGTTTGAGTCCCCCGAGGCATAGTCGCGGCATTTGTCCCCCACTCCAGGCTCTTCCACAAACCGGAGCAAGGCGCGCATATTGTCGTTCCCCGCCAAGCCTCCCTTCTCGTATTTCACCTCGAAATCCCGGTAGGAAGTTTCCAGCACGCGCAGGCGTAGATCGCCGTAGGTGTGTTCCCATTTGCCGGTGGAAACGAGTTCCTTTCGTACGCCCCACGGGGCGCGCCCGCTGACAAAATTGAACATCGTGGACATCCGGGCGTCCTTAACGGCTTCGGTTGCCGTGATCCGCATGAGACCGACGGCGCGTTCGCCAGTAACAATCCAATCCTGAATGTTGGAGAAAGGGAGAGGTCCCCAGTTCTCGTTCTGACCAATCCGGCGCGAGGTCATGTATTTGACGGAAACGGCGGCGGCTTTAACGCTCCCGCGTCCAGGCTGAAGAATTCGTGACGGGGGTAAGCTCTTAGGACTCCGTTCGGACATCATCACAGCTGGCGTCCGTGTTTGGCGCTTGCAGGTGGAAGCGCCCAGGGCTTTCCGGAAGGGATAACAACGGTGCAGGGTAACGCATTTGGTCAGGTGCCAAATTTGGCACCTTTGCGCTGAGTCCAACTCTGGGGCTGATCGCGCCTGTTCTGGGCCGGCCTTTCAAGAATTTCCATTTTCCGGTTTTCCGCGATTCCGAGAGCATCAGTTCATGTGAACTGAGCGGAAAATGTTGGGTTCAGAGCGTCGGCTATCCCAGTGCTTCAATTCCACCTCCGGAAACCTGGAAAGGCGGAAAATCGGAAATGTGGTCATCATCCCAGCAGGCGGCAGGCGAGTGGACGCCTCGGACGCTATTTTCTAAGCCTAACGGGATAGAGTCTAATAATAATGGTGGGGCGTAAGAACCCGCACCTTTGGTGCTTTGGCTTTCCGTGGGCTGAATGAAGTTGCGACATAGCGTCCGGAACGTCCGAGCCATTTGAACGGTGCCGTAGATTGTGAGTCTTCCGACACCGTTCCTGAGGCTTGCACCCTCAGTTCCTATTTCTAGTCCACCTCGACTTCCCCATCAGCGCAGTATCGTGGCCTCGGCTTGCGTAAGGGCCTGACCTCGGTGACCTTGACTGAGTTGGAATTTCCTTGAATCCTGGCCTCGACGTATATCGTGGCTTCTTCTCCGATCAGCCTCCGCACTGCTTCGAGACGCTCATCATCATTTTTGCCAAGGTCACCCCATTTTTTGCGTTTCCATGACCAGAGCACTTGCCTCAAGAGACCGGTATTTTTGCGTGGGAGCCATTGCTTCACAATCCATCGGCAATTTGTGGATTGGTGATCGGTGAGGATCCACTCCAACTGGTAAGATTTATTGGAATTGGGAGTCGTCTGAACTGAGTGCAACTTGGCCGTGTAGTTTCCGGGTTCAGGGTCATTGCGATCGCCTAAGTGACTGCCTTCAAAGACGAGCGAGGGTTTGATAATTGCCATAATTTTACTTGTTAGTTTAAGTTTTAACGTTGTTTTGTTTATATTTTCTTTGCAGTGGCTGGATGGCTCGGGGTGCCCGTTTGAGCTAGGCTGACCTGTTTAAAATGGCATGCGAGCCCCCCACAGTGGGTGGCAGACCAAAATGGTCCACCACCCCGTTTCCATCCTGATCCGGCATTCTTTAAACGCTATCCCTCATGGGATTAGGTGGTAGGGCTGGGTAATTCATAACCGCCTGTTTTTGCGGTACATTGAACTTGCTGATGTCGTTGGTGAAGCGTCCGGACTCGAGCCCGATGCAGTTAGAAACATCCTCAGCTAGTAGTCCTTTGATCGTTGGAACCTCTTCAATCGGAACTTCGATCGGCTTATTCGCCTGTTGCCCCACTGGAGGCCATTGACGCCTCACTGTTTTTGAAAAACGGGGGTAACTCCCGAGGTTCATCACGGTAGAGGACTCTTGGACCTTAAATGGGTGTACCGTTAGCTTCGACGGAATATGGGCCTGACGCTTTCCATCGCCCGCAAGCGCTTGAATCACTTTGCGGTGCTCTGCGTCCTTCTCGTACTTCACGCAGCCGAATTTTTTGTCAGGAAAGATGATCAAGTGATCGCCTTTACGATCCCGTCCATCTTTGGCACATGCTGGGCAACGTGCGGTAATTTTGCCATCAGGCTTCTCTGACACATTTTCTAAT
>Ga0114972_10000299_pt1 | contig 36571 bp, 9 predicted proteins | sample M_140807_EF_Meta_FD_87354 | JGI IMG/M metagenome (GOLD analysis project Ga0114972, IMG submission 87354) | Freshwater microbial communities from Lake Montjoie, Canada to study carbon cycling - M_140807_EF_MetaG | ecosystem: Environmental > Aquatic > Freshwater > Lake | place: Lake Montjoie... | reverse complement strand
TGCGTGCCAGCAGAATCTTCTAAGCCAGAAATGGCTGATTGCAGTCCATCCTAACGCGAGACTGCCCCTGGAATCAACTGTGGTGCAATGGATCTGGGTAATTCAGCAAGCCCTAAATATATTTAAAGAATCATGCTTCATTTCCCCAGCCAGCCGGTATCAACCCGCTACCCCCGCCTTAGTCCACCTCCCATTCACCTCATTCCAATTCACCAGCGACCACCAAGCCTCGATGTAATCAGGTCTGCGATTCTGATACTTCAGGTAATAAGCATGCTCCCACACATCGAGCCCCAGCAGAGGCATACCCCGTTCGATGCCGGGCAGATCCATAAGGGGGTTGTCCTGGTTGGCGGTGCTGGTGATCGCCAGGCTGCCGTCGGCTTTGCGAATCAGCCAGGCCCAGCCCGAACCGAACCGTGCCGCCGCCGCCTGGTTGAACTGGGTTTGCATGGCCTCCAAGGAGCCAAAGTTTTTGTTGATCGCCGCCAGCAGCTCAGGGGAGGGTGTGCCCCCCTGACCCTCGGGCGCCAGCACCGCCCAGAACTGGCTGTGGTTCCAGTGGCCGCCGCCGTTGTTGCGCACCGCCAGCGGGAAAGCTGAGATTTGGCCCTGCAGGGCATCAAGGCTCAGGTTCGCCAGGGCTGGATTGGCGGCGATCTGGCCATTGAGGTTGGCCACGTAGGCGCCGTGGTGACGGTCGTGGTGGATCGTCATCGTGGTGGCATCAATCGCTGGCTCCAGGGCCGTGGCGGCATAGGGCAGCGGCGGCAGGCTGAACTCGGCCCGGGCCGGCAGGGCAGTGCCAAGCAGCAACCAGAGCGCCGTCAGGCCGGCCAACAAGGGCCTGGCTAGCAATCGAAACAGCATGGCGGGGCAAGCAATGGGGCCGAATTCTGGCCTGTCGCCTTCGCGAGTTACTGCGTAGCCAGGTGGCAAGGGGCCCTGCTGGCAGGTGACGAAACTCCAGACCGGGTTTAGCCTTTGCTGGCATGGCTCGTTCAATGAAGAAATTCGTTTACTGGATCATGGGCGATCGGGCCGGTCGGGTGATTGTCGGCAGCTGGAATTGGCTATGGGGCAGACCCGTCGAAGCCGGCGGCAAAGTGGCGGTGGCCGTAGCGGAGGAATCCCTGATCTCCATGCAGGAGTCGGTGCAGAAGCTGGCTAAGGCGGTAGCCATGCAGGTGGGCGCCTACGAACGGGCCCAGTCCAAATATCAGCAGAAAATCGGCGAGCTCAAGACCTTTGAGCAGCAGGCCAGCTTGGCCCAAAGAGCTGGCCAAGAAGATGGCGCCCGCTTGGCCATGACTCGCGCCATTCAAATTGAAAAATTGCTTCCCTCCCTCGAACAGCAAGTGCAGCAGGCGGCTGCTTTTGTCGGTTCGTCCAAGGACAAGCTCAACCGCGAACGCATCAAGCTGGAGCAATACAAATCCGACATGCAAAACATAAAGGACCTTGCCGAAGTCAATTCCGCCCTCGAATCGATTGCCAAGGTGAATAACGACTTCGATATCGGCTCGGCCCGTTCCAGCTTTGATGCGGCCAAAAATGCCGTCGAAGGTCGCCATCGCACCAGTACGGCGCTGGCCGAACTTTCCGAGAACCCCCAGGAGAAACTGGCAGCCGACCTGGACCAGCTCACCCTTGATGACCAGGTGTCCCTGCGTCTCCAGGCCCTCGACACCCCTTTCGCCCCCAAGCTGCCTGAGGCCCCCCAACCATGAAAGAACCCTCCTCCGGTGGTTCCCGCAAGGGCCCGCCACCGATTGTTTTCCTATTGCTGGGTATCGGCGCACTCTGGCTGTTGTTTACCCAGCTCCCCAAACTGCTCGGTTCGCGTCCCAGCCTCCCTGCTATTCCCGCCGGTGCCTCCTTGCCTGGTGGCGGTGGCATCGGCAGTGGTGCAGGCGGTGGCATCGGCACCGGCCTGGGCATCTTGGCGCAGCGCTTTCCCCAGGAGGCCAGCGTGCCTGCCGGCACCACGATCAGCATCGATGGCTCCACCAGCATGGTGTTGATAAATGAGGCCCTTAAAACAAGCTTTCTCAACTCCTATCCTGGCACTGTTGTCAACACCGCCGCCACCGGCTCCGACAATGGCATCCAGGCCCTACTGGGAGGCAGCGTCAACCTGGCGGCCATCTCGCGCCCTCTGACAGCGGCAGAACAATCCAAGGGACTGGAGGCCGTGCCGGTTGCGCGCGATCGCATCGCCATTGTCGTCGGTGCCAGCAACCCCTTTCGCCGCAGTCTTTCCAGCAGCCAACTGCAGCAGATCTTTCGGGGCGAGATCAGCAATTGGTCTAGCATTGGTGGCCCAGATCGCCCGATTAGGGTCCTCAACAGGCCTTCGGTCAGTGGCACCAACCAGGCCTTCCGTGAACTTGTCCTAGGCGGTGCTGACTTCGGCAAGACGCCCAACATCACCACCTTGGACCGCGATGCCACAACGCCGCTGCTGCGCTTGCTCGGCAGCGATGGCATCAGCTATGCCACCTTTGACCAGGTGGCCGATCAACAAACGGCGCGTGTTATAGCCATTGATGGCAGCATGCCGGATGCGGATTCTTATCCTTTTCAGCGGTCTTTGTTCTATGTCTATCGCAATCCTATTGATCCAGCCGTAAAAGCGTTTCTTGGTTTTGCGCTTTCCGCTGATGGCCAGTCTCGCATCAATGCCGGTATCAAAGGGCCCTGATTAATGTTGGGGCATAGCCTATCCATTATGTTCTCCAATCTGCTGGTCGCTTTTGCAACTGCATTTGCTTTGCCAGCCGGCACCAGCCTGTGCCCAATCATCCTGGCGCATTCTATCTTTGATGCTGCCAATGATACGGCCAAAAATGCTGTCGAAGGTCACCATCTCATCAGTACAGACAGAGCTGGCTGAGTTTTCCGATAATCCCCAGTAGAAACCGGCGGCAGACCTGGACCTAGCTCACCCTGGATGACCAGTTTCCCCTGTGCCTCCAAGCCCTCGACACCCCTATCGCCCCCAAGCAGCCTTAAGCCCCCCTAACCATGAAAGAACCTTCAACCGGTGGATCCCGCAAGGGCCCGCCACCGATTGTTTTCCTATTGCTTGGCATCGGCGCCCTCTGGCTGCTGTTTACCCAGCTCCCCAAACTGCTCGGTTCGCGCCCCAACCTCCCGGCCATCCCCGCCGGGGCCTCCTTGCCCGGTGGCGGTGGTGGTGGCCCTGGCATCGGCGGTGGCATGGGTATCGGCATCGGCCTGGGCAACCTGACGCAGCGGTTTCCCAGGGAGGCCAGCGTGCCGGCCGGCACCACGATCAGCATCGATGGCTCCACCAGCATGGTGCTGATCAATCAAGCCCTTAAAACAAGCTTCCAAAACACCTATCCCGGCACCGTCGTCAACACCGCCGCCACCGGCTCCGACAACGGCCTCCAGGCCCTGCTCGGGGGCAGCGTCAACGTAGCGGCCATCTCGCGGTCGCTGACAGCGGCAGAACAATCCCAGGGCCTGGAGGCGGTGCCGGTGGCCCGCGATCGCATCGCCATCGTCGTCGGTGCCAGCAACCCCTTTCGCCGCAGTCTCTCCCGCAGCCAATTGCAGCAGATCTTCCGGGGTGAGATCACTAATTGGTCCACCTTTGGCGGCCCCGATCGCCCGATTCGGGTCCTCAACAGGCCTTCAGTCAGTGGCACCCACAAGGCCTTCCGTGAACTTGTCCTGGGCGGTGGCGACTTCGGCAAGACGGCCACCATCACCACCTTGGACCGCGATGCCACAACGCCGCTGCTGCGCTTGCTCGGCAGCGATGGCATCAGCTACGCCACCTATGCCCAGGTGGCCGATCAACAGACGGTGCGTGTTGTGGCCATCGATGGCAGCATGCCGGATGCGGAGTCCTATCCCTTCCAGCGGCCCTTGTTCTACGTCTATCGCAAGCCCATCGACCCAGCCGTCAAGGCATTTCTTGGTTTTGCCCTCTCCGCCGATGGCCAGTCCCGCATCAATGCCGGCACCAAAGGGCCCTGAAGAAACCTGAGGGTTGCAGCCGATCGCTGACCACCCCGCAGTCCCGGCTGGGATCCGACAGCCTGGGGCCAACGTTTAATGAAGTTGGATGGCCATTGATTCCGCCACCCCGGCGCCGCTGCCGACCACACCAGCGGTCAGCGGAATGCTCGAAACCCTGGCCTTTCTGCGGGATCGGGATTTTTCCCGTTCCCGCTTCGAGCGCTATGGCGATGTCTTTGGCACCACCTTGTTGGGGCAACGCACCGTCTTCATCCGTGGGGAGCGGGCGATTGCCGACCTGTTCGCCCAGGGGGATGCCGTCGAGGGCTGGTGGCCGGCAAGCGTGCGCAACCTGCTGGGACCGTTGTCGCTTGCCAACCGCAACGGCGCCGACCACAAGGCGCGCCGGCGGGTGGTGGGTCAACTCTTCGCCACCGTTGCCCTCAAGCGCTATAGCCCCGCCATCGTGGAGCTGGTGGACGAGTTGCGGGAGGAGGTGCAACAGGCCGAGGCTCCCGTGGCCCTGGTGCCCAAGCTGCGGCGTTTCGCCTTCAGCGTCATCGCCACCACCGTGCTGGGGCTCGATCCGGTGGACCGGGAGGCCCTGTTCGGCGATTTCGAGATCTGGTGTGGGGGCCTCTTCGCCCTGCCGTTTGCCCTCCCCGGCAGCCCCTACGGCCGGGCCCTCCAGGCCCGCAAGCGGTTGCTGGGCCGCCTCGGCGCCGTGCTCGCGAAGGCCCAGGCTGCCGCCGCCGCAGGCCGGCCCCTCAACGCCGGCGGACTTGATCTGCTGGCCGGTGGCCTGGATGAAGCCGGCCTCCCCCTGGCGGATGACGATGTCGCCGAGCAGTTGCTGTTACTGCTGTTTGCCGGCTACGAAACCACCGCCTCCTCCCTGGCCTGCCTGCTGCTCACCCTGTTGCAGCAGCCCAAGGAACTGGCCTGGTTGCAAGAGGAACTCGAGAGCTTGCCCTGGCCGCCGCCGCCCGGGGAGGCCGTAGCCGCCTACGACGCCCTGCGGGCGCCCCGGCTCGATGCGGTGGTCAAGGAGGTGATGCGGTTGACGCCGCCGGTGGGTGGCTTCTTTCGCCGAACGCGCCAGCCCCTGGCCTTGGCCGGCGTGCTGGTGCCCGCCGATCGGGTGGTGCAGGTGAGCATCGCCGCCAGCCATCGCCACGGCAGGGCCGTGGATGATCTGGAGGTTTTTCGCCCCCAAAGGCACCTGGCTGGAGAACCCCCGGTCAGCCTGCTGCCCTTTGGAGGGGGGGAGCGGGTTTGTTTGGGCAAAGCCCTGGCCGAACTGGAAATCCGGCTGCTAGCTGTGGGACTTTTTAAGCCCCTGACCCTGGTGCTGGAGCCGGGCCAGGACCTGACCCTGGCGACGATCCCCAGCCCCTCCCCAAAGCAGGGTCTGCTGGTGCGCCCGCAGCGCAGTGCCAATCTTGCTGATCCCGTTGCGGTGGAGTGAGCCATGCCGGAGCCCTTGCCCATTTCCGTCCCCGTGCTGAGCGAGGCGGAGCGCTGGAAACAGGACCGCGCCGATGACGCGTTGTTTTACGCCGAGCCCCGCTTCGTGCAGCACCTCGATGGGGCCTTCCGCAACCGCCTAACGGCCCTGTACGCCGAGCGCATTCCGCCGGATGCGGTGGTGCTGGATCTGATGGCCAGCTGGGTGAGCCATCTGCCGGATGAGGGCCGCTACCGGGAGGTGATCGGCCATGGTCTCAATGGCAGGGAGCTGGAGGCCAATCCCCGGCTCAATCGCCATTGGGTGCAGAACCTCAACCTGGATCAACACCTGCCCCTGGAATCCAGCAGTGTCGATGCCGCCCTGATCGTGGCCGGTTGGCAATACCTGCAACAGCCCGAAGCCGTGGCCGTCGAACTGTTGCGGGTGCTGTGCCCCGGCGGCCAGTTGATCGTCGCCTTTTCGAATCGCATGTTTTTTCAAAAGGCCCCGCGTATCTGGACCGATGGCAGCGACCGGGATCGCCTCGCTTTGGTGGCCAAGGTGCTGGTGGCCCAGGGATGGCCCAGGCCCCAGCTGATCGCCGAGGACACCCGGGCGGAGGGACCCCTGGGCTGGCTGGGCGGCCATGGCGATCCCTTTTTTGCGGTGATCGCCACCAAGCCGCAGGGGTAGGACTGCCGGCCGAGCCCCGTTCCCCACGCTTAACAGTTCGTCACACTAGGCTGGGACGAAAGCAGATTCCCGTGAACGATTTTCTGGCCGTCATCTACTTGATCTGTTTTGCGGCTATTGCCGGCGGCGCTTTTGCCTTAATGACCCAGAGCCTGAGGGGGGCTTCCCAACCGCTGCGCCCCAGCCGCCATCCGGAGGCTCCGCAAGCCGGCGAGCCGGTGATGTATGTGGACCTCAATCGCGAGCGGCTCGAACAGCTTTATCAGGAGGTTTCGTAGGTTTTCACCGCAACGGCACCACCTTCATGCCGATCGGCGCCAGGGCAATCAGGGCCAGCTTGATGTGCTGAATGCCAAAGGGGATGCCGATGATCGACACAAAACAGGCCACCGCTGAGGTGAGGTGGCCGAGCGCCAGCCACCAGCCTGCCAGTAGAAACCAAATCAGGTTGCCGATCCAGCCCAGGGGCCCCGTACCGAAATCCATCTGGCCGTTGAGTTCGCGGCGACTGACGGCCACGGAGCCAAAGGGCCAAAAGGAGAAGTTGCCGATCACGAAGCAGGCCCGTGCCCAGGGGAGGCCAACGATGCTGAGGGCGGCCACCAAACCGGCCAGCCACCAGCCCAGACCCATCACAAAGCCCCCCAGCACGAACCAGAGGATGTTGAGCAGAAAACGCAGCATGGGCTCGGTCCTTCTGCCCACCAGCCTGGCGGTTTGCGGCTGCGTTTTGTGGCGTGAAACCCAGCCTTGCCGAGTTCAGACCAGAGCGGACCGCCTGCTAAGCGGCCGCGCCTAGAAGAGGGGTATCGACACACCCGTTAGGTTAAGGATCAGGTCGTTGAAATCAGTGTCGCTGATTCCTGAGGCGATGGCCAGATCTTCAATTCCGAGGGTTAGCTTGTCGCTGTCGGAATTGAGGCGCACCATCTGGGTTTGGCCCATGGGATTGGCGGCCGCATAGGAGGAGAAGATCGTAGTGCGGCTGCTGTCTTGGAGCAGCAGCACGCCATAGCGCTTCTGGGTGTCGAGGGGCAGGTTGTTGAAGACGATGCTCTGGCGGTGGCCCGGTAAGTGGTTGGCATCAATCAGCAGGTCTTCGTGCTCGCTGCGGGCCAGGGCCGCCTGCAGATAACCCGGATCACCGGGGAGGAGATTATCGACCAGGCCGGTGATGGCATCGACCGAATAGAAGCCCAGGCTGTTGTTGTAACTCGTCAGGCGTTGCACTTCCAGGGAAGCGGGCACGGGCAGCAGGGTGGGGTCGTTGCCGCTGGCCTGCCAGAACACGCCTGTTACGCCGCCCGCGAAGCTGGCGGTGACCTGGTTGCCGTTGACGCTGAGGTTGAGCAACGCCAGAGAAACACCATCGCGGCTGGCGGTGGGGGTCCAGGCCTGGGCGCTGAGGTTGGGAACGGCGGTGATGGAGCGGCTGCCGATGGCCTTGCTTTCGGTGTTCTGCCAGCCGTAAGCGAGGGCATTATTGGGGTTGATGGAGCCGCTGCTGCCGGCCTCGGCATCGCTAAGCAGGGCCTGGCGTGTGGCGCCGGCCACGAGAGCGAAGCTGACATAGCCGGCGCTGCTGTCGGCCCGCCAGCTGGTGAGCGGGGCATCCTGGAGGAAGTGCACCTGGTTAGTGTTGACGAGCTCCACCGTCGCCGCTGGTGCCAGCTCGGGACCCAGCACCGAGACGATCGGCCCGTTGACGTCCGCCTCAAAGTTGAGCTGCAGCTGCACACTCACCTGCTGATTGGCGCGACGATCGTGGTCGAGCGGTAAACCCTTGTAGGGCTCGCTGGCGGCCATGGAGTTGGCGTCTTTGCTGAAATCGCGGATCGAGAAGTCGCGACTCTGCGTCAGCGTGGTGCTGTCGGAGCTGGGGCGCTGGCTGACGCGTAGCCGCAGATTGGCCAGCTCACCCGGGTCATTGGAGTCGGCGCGGAACGTGAGCAGTCCCGCGCTGCCGCCTTCGCTGGGCGTGAGCGTGAAGGCGGTCAGGACAGGGAGCGAGACGTCAGCAGCCAAATCGTCGAACAGGGGCTCGATGATCAGGTGCTGCTCCTGCTGATTGCGATCGGACACCTCCTGCACCTGTAGGGAGACCGTCGGGCGGAGCAGATCGGTGATGGCTTTGGAATGGACGGGAATCGTGATGGTCTTGCTGGTCTGCCCCGGGGCGAATACCAGACAACCCATCACGGCGTCGTAATCCTTGCCGGGCAAGGCCAGGCTGTTGAGAGACGACGAGCTGTATTGCACCACCTGGGTGGTGGAGGCAATGGAGCGGGAGATGCGGAAGCGAACCAGACCCTCACTGGCATCGTTTCTGTAGGCCTCGAGGGTGAGATTATCGCCGAAGGCCTGACGGCTGACCACAGCGCTCGGGACGACGGCTGGGGCGGTTGCCCCTGGCGGCGGCACGGCCGCCATGGACATCGGGACGGCCGCACTTGGCTGGGTGTCCGATGCGATGGAGTCGGCGATCTGGACATGCTGGCCCAACCAGGCGTCCGTGGATTCACCGCCGGGGGGACGTACCAGAAGAAGGGCCGGATTGGAATTGGTGGAAGTGTTCTGGGTCCCGCCGGCATAGGCGGCGTAGGCGGCATAGAGCGATCCTTCGAAGTTCGTATCGAAGGCGGGGTTGCGCGCAAACTCGTTGGTGAGCACGAGTAAATCGTTGGAATCAGGGGTAATCAGCAACAGGCGTTTTGCGTTGCTAGCATTAATCGCTTGTGCATCAAAACTAAGCTGGTTAGCCCCATAAGCGATCGAGCTGATTTGTTCGATATTTCTCAGCTTGGTACCCATGAAGTATTGGGGCGTAGAGATATCAAGTCGGAAGTCATAGGACTGATCTAACAGGCCTTGGAGCTGGAGCAGATCAACACCCTCGCCACCATCGATGCGAATGAAGGCATTATCCGTGATTGAGATCTGGTCATTACCAGCCCCGGTGGTAATCACATCAGCGCCGCCGTGGCTGAACACCTTGTCGTCGCCCTGCAGCGTGTAGAACACATCCGCCAGGGAAGTACCCACAAGCAGATCGTCGCCTGAAGTGCCCACTTGGGAGGCAATGCCGAGCCAGTCGCCGCCGAAGAGGCCATATTGGACACCAGCATTGGCATCGGTGCTGCCACGGCCGGTGGGGTCGTCCTTGTTGACGACGCCAACCTGGATGGCGGTGGGCTCGGAGATCAGCAGATCGCTGAAGCCATCACCATTCAGGTCGACGTTGCCATCGATCGAATACCCACCCACGGACCAGGCTCCGTCGCCGGTTTGGATCCAGTTCTGCAGGGGATCGAGCGGGGCTTCGGTCGCCTCGCCGGGGCTGAGATTGTTGAGCACCAGCCCAGAGCCCGATAAAAGGCTGTAACTGAGCAGCAGTCCCCTAGGGCTGCTGCTGAGGCCGAGGTTGGCCGCCGAACCGGGATCGTTGAGCGATTGCGCCGTCCAGTTGGCGCCGTTGTTGAGGCCATTGGCGGGGCTGGTGGCCAACACCAGGGCGGTGCTGGACCTGGCGGCCGCCCCCCCCTGGTAGGTCAGATAGGTGCTCCCCAGGTAGCTGGTGGCTGCCAACGGACCGGGGGAGGTCTGAGCTGAGCCCTGGCTGTCGAGGATGGGCACATTCACCGTCCAGGAGGTGCTGCTGGCGGGCGTGCTGCTGTAGTTCTTTAAAATGGCACCGTCGTCGTCGGCAACGGCATAGACGGCCAGCTGCTCGACGCCGTTAACGCTCTCCGCAACCAGCGTGGCTTCGAAACAGGGGTCTCCCGGCAGGATCACGGGGGTGCTCCAGCTGTTGGACTCCGGATCCGTGAGGGCGGTGATGGCGATGCTGTTGGAACTGGTGATGAAACTGATGTAAACAGTGCCCTTGAACACCGCCATCGACAGCGATTGCGCAAAGACTGCGCTAGTCAAGAACAGATTGCTGGTGATTGCCGCCGGCAGGTTCTGCCAGTCCGACCAGCTGCGGCCACCGTCCAAGCTGGTGCACCAGCCCAGGGTGGTGGAATTCTGGATCTGCGTCGCCATGGTGATGACGCCGCCGGAGCGGGCCAGCAGGGGACGGGCGCCGGCTGTGAAGCTGCTCTGGGGCTCCCAGCTGTCCCACTGTTCGATCACCGAGGTCTGCACGAGGCTGCCGGTGGATGGACTAGTGATCCCCGCCAGCAGCATCTGCGGGGGAGCATTACTGCCGCTGCCATAGGAAATGGCTACGTTGCTGGCCATCTGCGCAGGCACAGTATCAATCAGCACACTGCTGAGACTGTCATCGGGACCATGTGGAATGAGCAGATTAATCTGGAGCCCGGTACCCTGGAAATAACTAAGACTGAGCCCTTGCCCCGATGTGGTGAGTCCGACGCCGTTTTGGAAGCCGGCATCGAGCAAAGCCTGGGCCGTCCACTGATTGCCGTCGTTGACAGGGCCATTTGCATAGGCCATAAAAATCTCGGTGCTGGGGCTTCTGGTAGTGCCCCCCATGTACGCTAAATAGGTGCGACCAAAGGCCTGACTCGCCGCAATCGGGGACGAGGCGGTCTGCACGCCACTGCTGGAATAGAGCACATCCGTGGTCCAGGATTCACTGGAGCTAGGGGTGGTGCTGTAGGCCTTGAGAATGCCGTTGTTGGAATCGGACGAGACGTAGTAAACCGCCAGCTGCTCGATATCGTTGATCGTCTCGGTCGTCAGCGTGGCGAACCTAACCGATTGGCCTGGAATCTGATAGGGCACGCTCCAGTTGTTGGTGAACGTGTCAGCGAGCCCGAGGGAGGTGATATAGAGATCGTTGCTTGTGAGCGCGATATAGCTGAGATACAGGGTGTTGTTCACCACCGCCAGCGAGGGGGGGACTTCTGTAGAGGCATTTCCTGGGATTGTGGCCCAGGGGCCCCAGTTGAGGCCGCCGTCCGTGCTGTAGGTCCAGTTAATCGACAGGGAGGAGCCTGCTTCGTTGGTGTCCCCCATCACCGCCATGTAGATGTTGTTGCCCTGGCGCACTAGGGCCGGCGTATTTGCGGAGGCGCGTCGGTCGACGGTGGACCAGGGGCTGACCAGATCGACCAACCGGGTCTCGACGTTGGATGCGACGGCAGCCAGCAGCGCCGTCTGCCCCGCATCGCCCTGATCCGCCAGCACACCGATGCCCAGAGGCGCGATCCCCGACAGGCCGATGGTCTCACTCGATTGATAGTGAAGGCCGCCCGTCGGGTTGAGCGGAGTGCGCAGATCAGTGAAGGCAAAGCTGTTGTTGCGAACCTGGAACAGCGCCCCATCGAGCAGCACGGGCTGCAGCGACGGGTCGAGCGTAACGACGAAGTCCTTGACGCCCTGCTTCAGGGCCTGCAGGTAATCCGTGAGACTCTCGTTAGCGCTCCAGATGACGTTGTTGGCATCCAGATATTCGACCAGCTGGGTGTAGAGGTCGTTGGCATTGCTGCTCGGCAACAGCGTCAGGAGCACGTCGTCGGTGCCGTTGCCGTTGAAATCACCGACTGCCCGCGCCGCCCACACCTGCCAGGGCGTCCCATAGGCGTCGTAGAGGATCGCCTGATCGGGATTGGGGGAGAAATAATCGAGGCGGCCGTCGGCATTGAGATCACCGAAGCTGCCGCTGGTGCTGCCGACCGCCAGGGAGGCGGCGGCCAGCAGGCTCGGAGCCCCTGCCGTGGGGGTGGCACCCTGCAGAAACACGTTGTAGGCCGTGGCGAGGTTGCTGGCCAGGAAACTGTCGGCCCCGGCGATGCTCTGCAGTGCGTAGGTGGCCGTGCCGGGAGAGCCGATCGAGGAGGCCAGCTGCTGGGCCGGGCCCAGGCTGGAGAGGGTCAGCTGGTTGGGGCCGGTGCGCCTGGCCACCGGTGTGGTGCCGCTGAGGCTGAAGGGAGCCGCCACCTGCACCTGCTGCTTGGTGTCCGTGACATTGTTGAGGCTCTGGATCTGGCTGCTGCTGCCAGCACCGCTGATCAGGCGCAGGCCGGTGCCCAGCGATTGGCTATTGACGCCTGTCTGCACCACCACGTTGTTGGCGCTGACCAGCAGGTCCGCGTAGCCATCGCCATTGAGATCACCCACCGGAATCAGGGTGGAGCCGGTCTGATCGGCGCTCAGGGTGAAGCTAGAGGGCCGCTCCTGAACGATGGCCGCCTGAATGCTCTGCACCTGACTGCCGGCTGGGGTGAACAGGCTGGTCTGCACCAAATTGCCGTTGGCCGCGTTGTTGATGCCGGCGCCAATCAACGCCACGCCGTTGCTGTTGGCCGCATCAACGCTGTTGTTGGTGCTCAAGATAGCGATGTTGGTGTTGCTCAGATATGGCCCGAGGTATTGGGTGTTGGTCCCCGGCACCTGGGTGACCAGCGCATTGAGAGCACTGGGATCGAAGCCATTGCTGTAGATGGACGAGCCTTTACTGATCTCGCCCGTGGAGTCAATATTGACCGCCGTGACCAGAATATCTTTGGCCGAGGTGTTGATCAGCGTGATGTTGCCGAGGTTGGCGATCAGGCTGGGGCTGGCGTTGTCGTTCGGATCCGCCACGAAGGTCGGCGCCCAGGGGCTGGCGACGGTGCTGGTCTGCACCGCGGAGCCGGTCGAGGAAGCGCTGGGATCGCTTCCGGCCAGTACCAAGGTGCCAGCACTCTCAACTAGCACACTCACATTGGTGTTGCCCAGGGAGCTGGGCAGGCTGATGCTGAACGGCTGCGCATAGGTGAGCTGACCGGTGAAGCCATCGACGGTGTTGGACTGCAGCTGCCCGCCCGTACCGCTGCCGACCAGCGTCAGCACCGACGAGCTGCTCTGGCCGCTGACGCTGGTGCTGGCGGCAGGCAGGGTCGTGGGCAGCAGGGGAGTCGTGCTGAGCACGATCGGCAGTTCCGGGTTCCAGGGCTGGATCTGGCTGGATTGGATCTGGGCAGCGCCTGCGGTGTACTGGCTGCCCACCATCACCAGCTGGCGGGAATCGCCGTAGCCGGGTGCACTGATCAGCGTGACGGCGTCGCCGTTCATGTTCTGCGGCAGCCACTGACTGGTGGTCTGCTGGATCACCAGGCTGCTCGGGCTCCAGAAATTGGCCAGGCTGGTGGTGGCGAGGCTGGGGGAGCTGCTGCCGCTGTCAAAACCGCTGCTGTCGATGCCGGCCAACACCAGGTTGGTGCTGGTGGTGCTGAGCGGATCGCTGAGGCTGGCCAGGCTGGTGATGCCGGCAGGCAGGCCCAGGCTGGTCGTCTGCAGCAGGATCAGGGGCGGGGGGCTGCTGCTGCTGCTGCTGGTTTGCGGAGCCAGCAGCGCGGCCTGCAGCATCCCCGGCTGGCTGGCGCTGAGGCTGGTGAGTGTCAGGCCGCTGCTGCTGCCGTTGAGGCTGTAGGAGGACGGGTCGGCGGCGGCCCCCGGCAGCACGAGGCCCTGGGTCGACCAACCCGTTCCTGTGTTGTTGGGGGTGCTGGTGGTGGCGATGCTGATGGCCGTGCTGCCGCTGGCCTGATAGGCCAGGTAGGTCTGGGTGCCGATCTGCGCGGCCGTGAGGCTGGTGACCTCCTGGGCGAGGGCGGTTGCCGAGCTGCCGCTGCCCGCCTTGAGCGCGATATCGCTGACCCAATTCGACGTGGTGGTTGAGGTGGTGGTCGAGGGGATCAGATAGGCCTTCAGCAGCTCGGAGCTCGATGTATCAATCGAATACACCGATAGCTGGTTCTTACCGCTGATTGTTTCACTCACCAGGCTGAAGGCACTGGCCGCCGGCTGACCGGAGACCAACGCGGGGGCTGTCCAGTTGTTGCCGCTGCCAGGGGCGGCATTGCCCACGGTGTTGATGTTGCTGTTGGCGTCCAGATAGCCCAGATAAAGGGTGCCGTCCACCACCGCCAGGGAGGGCTGTACCGGCGCATCGCTCGTCAGGGTGACGTCGCCCACCTGCTGCCAGCCAGCCCAGGAGGTCCCGCCATTGCTGCTGGAGGTCCAGTAGAGGACGGTGCCCCCCTGGACGGCCAGGTACAGCGTGGTACCTGAGAGCGCCAGAGCGGCAGTGCCGGAGGCGAGGACTGCTTGGGCAGGCGGGGCCAGGGCCGACCAGCTGGCGCAGGAGGAGGGCGGTGCCAGCAAGCTGATCTGCAGGGTGCCAGGCTGGCTGGCCAGGCCGTAGCCGAGCTGCAGGCCGAGCGCATCGCCGGTGAGGCTGAGCGGGCCCTGGATCGCGCCCTGCTGCGACAGGCTGGTGACGACCTGCGTGCTCCAGCCGCTGGCGCTGTTGACGTTGGGGGTGCTGCCGTCGGAGCTGAAGCCGTTGGTGGCCGGGGTGGCGATCTGCGCCACCAGGCCGCCGGGCACGGTGGAGGTGCCGGCCTGCTCAACCGTGTAGGCCAGATAGGTTTGGCCGTTCACCTGGCTAGCCGTCAGCGGCCCGCTAGCCGTCAGCGGTGTGGTCTTACTGCTACTGCCGCTGCCGAGCTGCACCGGGGCGCTCCAGGAAGTGCTGGAGGTGGGTTTGGTGGTAAAGGTCTTGTTGATCTGGTTGGTCGTGGGCGCCGTGTAGTAAGCCGCCAGCTGGCTGGTGCTGCCGGTCCCACTGCTGCTGGGGATCGTCTCGACGCAGAGGCTCAGGAAGCCGGCCAGCTGGGGCTGGTTGGTGCTGCCGCTGGTCAGCTGCTGCACCGTGCTCCAGCTGGGGCTGGTGCTGGTGGGATCGGCGAGGGTCGTGATGTTGATCGTGTTGGTGTCATCCACGAAGCCCAGCACCAACTGACCCTGGTACACCGCCAGGGCGGGTTGCTGCAGCTTTGGTGGGGCGGCTGGGGCGGCGCCAGCGGAGGCCGGATCCACCGCCTGCCAGCTGGACCAGGTTGTGCCGCTATCGCTGCTGAAACTCCAGTAAAACCAATCCTTCTGGTCCGGACTGTCGCCATGCATGGCCATGTAGAGCGTGTCTCCGTCGCGGGCCAGGGCCGGCGGCAGCTGCAGGTTCTGGCTGTTGCTGCCCTGCAGCTCCAGTTCCGGGCTCCAGAGGTTCTCCAGGCTGGAGAGCGCGCTGAGCGAGGTGCCGCTGGCCAGCAGGCCCGCCAGCAGCAGATCATCGGCGAAGGCGCTCTGGCCGTTGAGGAGAGCCACGCCATCGAGGCCCTCCGGCAGCGTCCGGCTGCTCGTCTGCTGCACCGACAGACTCAGGCCGCTGCTGCTGAGCTGGGGCACGAGCAGGGCTGCTGTAAGTAGATCGGGCTGGCTGACGCTGGTGACCGCGAGCGTGAGGCCTGTGCTGCCGCCGCTGAGGCTGAAGCCGTCGAGGGCGGAGTCCGTGGCGGAGTCCGTGCTGAGGGTGAGGTTCTGGGTCTGCCAGTTGGTCGCTGTGTTGCTGGTGTTGGGATTGGCGGCGAGGGTGACCGTGCCGTTGGTGACGCTGGGGCCTTGGTAGGCGAGGTAGGTCTGGCCATTGACCAGAGCGAGGCTGAGGGGGCCCGCGGCGGTAAGCGCCGCAGCGCTGGAGCCACTGCCGCTTTGGAGCACCCTGGGGTTGCTCCAGCTGGGGGGCGTCGCAGAGGGACTGCTGCTGTAGGTCTTCTCGATCTGCTGGTTGGCCGCGTTCACGTAATACAGCGACAGCTGCGCCGTGGTGTTCACCGTGGCACCGTCCGTGATGATCGTCTCGCTGATCAGGCTGGCGGCCGACACGCCCTGCACAATCGCCTCAGGGGTGCTCCAGCTGTTCGAGAGGGTCGGGGTGCTGTTTGCCGTGATGTAGGCGGTGTTGCTGGCGTCGAGATAGCTCAGATAGAGGATGTCGTTCAGTACGGCCAGGGAGGGCTGGCTGGCAGAAGGCAGCGGCTGTCCTTGGCTGGCACCAAGCAGCAGCTGCCAGTTGCTCCAGGTGCTGCCGCCATCGCCGCTGCTGGCCCACCAGAGGCCATCGCCGGCCTGCGCGGCCATATAAAAGATGGTGCCGCTGCAGGCCAGGGCGGCGGGGCCTGCCGAGGTGGCCGCTGAGAGGGCGCTCAGGGGGCTCCATGGCTGTGCCGCCAGGCTGGTGGGATCGACACTGCTCGTGTAGGCACTGACGGCGCTGCTGCTGGCGGGAATGCCGACCAGGATCAGCGCGTTGGCCGAGCCGCTCTGGACGTTGACGCTGGCCACGCTGCTGATGCCATCCGTCAGGGTCTGGCTGTCCGACTTTTCCAGCTTCAGGCTCAGGGCGGTGCTGCTGAGCGTCGGCGCCAGCAGCTGGCCCTGCAGCTGATCGGGCAGGCCAGCGGTGATGGCCGTGAGCGTCAGGCCCTCGGTGCCACCGCTGATGCTGAAGTCGTTGAGCCCCGACGTTTTGGCATTGTTGTTGTTGAACGTGACGCTCTGGCTCTGCCAGTTGGTCTTGCTGTTGCTATTGCTGTTGGCCGAGATGGTGAGCGACTCGCTGGAGGCGCTGCTCTGGTAGGCCAGGTAGGTCTGGCCGTTCACCTGGCTGACCTGCAGGGGGCCGGCGCTGGTGAGCGTCTTGGAGCCGCTGAGCGTCAAGGGGGTAACCCAGTCGGGTGTGCTGGATGACGGCTTGGTGCTGTAGGTCTTCTCGATCCCGCTCGAGGTGACGTAATAAATCGACAGCTGTGTCGTGGAGCCAATGGTTTCGCTGACCAGGGCAGCCGAGCTGGCCTTCGTCTCCACCAGAGCAGGACTGCTCCAAACGTTGGCGCTTGGGACGGCGTTCGACATCAGGTTGATGTCATTGCTGTTGTCGAGGTATTCGAGGAAGAGGGTGCCGTTCAGCAGCGCCAGCGAAGGTTGCCCCCCCGAGGCAGCGGGCGTGGCGCCGGCCACCTGCTGCCAGCCGCTCCAACTGCTGCCGCCATCGGCGCCCGTGGCCCAGAACAGGCTGATGCCGGCCTGCAGCACCATGTAGACAGTGTCGCTATCGCAGACCAACGCGGCTGGACTAGCCGATGCCCCGAGCGTGAACGCGGTGCTGGGGTTCCAGCTCGGTGGCTTGGTGCCGATGGTGTCGACCACCAGCTCGGACGGCTGGCCCGCCAGGCGATAGCCCAGGCTGAGCGTGGTCTCGCTGCTGCTGAGCAGGATTGAGCCCAGGGGCGGGCTGCCGGCAGGGGGGGTGACCACCGTCTGGGTGGTCCAGTTGCTGCCGCTGTTGCAGGCGGGGGTGTTGGAGGCGGGGGTGTTAGAGGAGTACGGGACCAGACCGTTGGTCGTGGTGGCCAGCACGATCGACGGACTCTGGGCAGCGCTTTTGCTGGCGGCCGTGTCCGCCTGATAGGCCAGATAGGTCTTGCCGTTGAGTTGGGCGGCCGACAGGGATCCCGTGGCGCTGAGGGCAGTGCTCGTGGTATCGCTGCCGGCCTCGGACAGGGAGATGGGCGCGCTCCAGTTGGAACCGGCGGCGGGCGTGACGCTGAAGGTCTTGCCGATCTGTCCGGCGGCTATGGAACCGCCGCTGCTGATGAAGTAGGCCGCCAGCTGATTGCTGCTGGCGAGGGTTTGGTCGCCGCTGCCGGCCCCGGTGCTGGAGAGCACGGTTTCGGCCAACAGGGCCACGGCGCTGGCGGCCACGCCTGTGGAGCCGCCGATCCGCGTGGGGGCACTCCAGGTGTTGGTGCTCGCGTCCGTCAGCGACGTGAGCCAGAGATCGCCGTTGCTGATGAACGCCAGATAGACGGTTTCCTGCGCTGCCGTCCCCTGCCACAACGCCACGGAGGGCTGTCCGCTGATCTCGTAAGACCCATTTGGATTATTTGAGGGGCTGAGCTCCTGCCAGGGAGTCCAGCTGCTGCTGTCTGCGGTGGTGATTTTCGAGCGCCAGTAGACCGCATTGCCACCCATGGAGGTGAAGGTGTAGTCCGTCGTCGTGGTGCCAGCCGTGCTGCTGAGCTGGCTTTCCCAGACGATCGGATTGGCGCCTGACAGGGGGCTGGACCAGGCGGCTGCTTCCGCCCCCAACAGATTGATCTGCAAGTTGCCCGAGCCGGTGAGGTAACTGAGATTCAGGCCACTGGCACTGGTGGTGAGATCGAGATTGCTGATACCGGATGGGGTGCTGATCGTCTGGGTTCCCCAGCTGAGGCCGTTGTTGGCGATCGGGCTGGTGGCCAGGGTGGTGGTTTGGGTGGTGGGACTAGACGTGCTCGTGGTCTGGTAGAGCAGATAGGACTGGCCGTTGAGCAGGCTGGCGCTGAGCGAGCTGGCCTCGCTGGTGGTCAGCGGCGTGGCGCCGGCATCGGCGGCCAGGGCGATCCCCGTGACCCAGGTGGCCGGGATGGTGGTGGGTTTGCTGCAGTAGGCCTTGTAGATCTGGCCGCTGCCGTCGCGACTGACGCTATAAACCGCGAGCTGGGTGTTGGCGCCGACGGGCTCGGCGATCAGCTGCAGGGCACTGGCGCTGGGGCCGGAGAGCAGCGTGGCGGAGGTCCACGTGGGACCGGACGCAGCCGAACTGGTGGGATTGGTGGTGGAGATGATCTCCATCACACCGGCGCTGTTGACGATGCCCAAAAAGAGGCTGGTTCCCACCAACGCCAGGGACGGCTGCAGGCTGGAGCTCAAGCCCGAGATCTGGTTCCAGGAGGTCCAGCTCTTGCCGTTGTTGCTGCTGGAGCTGTACCAGAGTTTCGTGCTGGTGGTATCAAGAACAACTCTGTAGATGGAGATGCCGTTGACGAGTTGGACCGGTGCCGACAGGGCATCGCCGGAGGGCAGGGTGGGCCCGTTTTGACTGCTCCAAGCGGTGGCGCTGGGGAGCAGCAGCAGGCTCTGCAACTCGGAGGCCTCCGCACTGCTTCCGTAGGTGAGACCCAGGCCTGCGGCGCTACCGAACAGGCTGATCGTGGTGGCCTGGCCAGGGTTGGCTGGGCTGTTGGGCGGGGAGCTGGAGCTGGAGTTGGGGTTGGTGTAGGCGTTGGTCCAGGAGGCGCTTGCGTTGGGCGTGGCGCTGGTGAGCAAGGCAATGGCGTCGGCATCGGTACCGGTGGAACCGATGCCAGGCTGGAAGGCCAGGTAGGTCCGCCCCCCATGCTGACTCGCACTCAGCGGGCCCGAACTGGAGAGGGGCACAAGGGTGCCGCTCGCATCAGTCGCGGCTAGCGGGATGGCTGAAAACCAGTCGTTGGCCGTGGTGGGGGAGGCGGTGCTGCTGTAGGCCTTGAAGATCTGATCGGTGCCATCAGCCGTGACGAAATAGAGCGCCAGCTGGCTGTTGAAGGCGATGGTTTCGTTGCAAAGAACGGCGGAATTCGCGGTGATGTTGGGCAGGAGATAAGAGGTCCAGCTATTGGCACTGACCGGACTGGAGTAGAGGGTGATGGACCCGTCGGTGGGGTTGAGGCAGGAGATAAAGACGACGTTATCGATGACGGCTGCCGACGCCAGCATTCCCGAGTCGTCCCCCAGGGTCTTTTGAAAGACACTATTGATATAGACAGCGACGCCCGAATCGGTGCTGATCGCCTCCACCAGGCCGCTGCTGGACTCGGCCAGCGCGACAGGCAGCGCCGTGGACACGCTTGCCGAGTCCCAGGTTGGCACTGCGGGCTGCATTAGCTGCAGTTGCAGGTTGCTGGGGCGGGTCGCATCGATGTAGCCGATCGTCAGGCCATTGGCACCGCCGCTGAAACCGATTCCCGATCCGGTTTCGGCCGATCCTCCAGCACTCTGCTGGGTGAAGGACCAGGCGTTGGGATCGTTTGGGACGGGGCTGGTGGCCAGGATGGTGGTCTCGGTGGTGGGACTAGCCGCGCTGCTGGTCTGGTAGAGCAGATAGGTCTGGCCCTTGTACTGGCTCGCCATCAGGCCGAAAGCCTGGGTCGTGCTGTTCACCTCCACATCCGCGATGGCCAGCCCCGTGGTCCAGGAGTTGGTGACGGTCGGGGTCAGGCTGAAGGCCTTGCTGAGCGTCGCGGCGTACGGCTCTACGCCGGAAGAAGGGGGAGGCGGCAGGTAGTAAACCGCCAGCTGGGTCGTCGGCTGGCCGGAGGCCGTGCCGGCCACAACCTCCGTGGCCAGCACCGCTTCGGTGGCCGTGACCTTCACCCCACCGACCGCCGGAAGCTGAAACGGAGTGCTCCAGGTCGTACGGCTGGCGGGGCTGGTGAGCGAGGTGATGTTGATGGTGTTGGTGCTGTCGATGTAGCTGAGATAGAGCACACCGTTCAGCAGCACCAGCGAAGGCGACCCTCCCGTGGATGCGGGGGTGGCGCCGGCCACCTGCTGCCAGTCGTTCCAGGCGAAAGCGACGTCGGACTCCTCGGCGCTGTTGGCCTTGCCGCCGGAGGTCCAGTACAGGGAGCCATCGGAGCCGACCACCGCGGTGTAGGCGATCGACTTGCCGTCCCAGGCCAGCGCGGTGGGGCTGGCGGGGCTCAGCAGTAGATCGCTCCACGTCGTGGTATCGACGGTGTACTGGTTGATCTGCAGTTGATCGGTGTTGCTGGAGGTGCCGTAGCTGAGCGTCAGGCCGGTGGCATTGCTGCTCAGACCCAGGGAGCTCTTGCTGGAGGGATTGCTCTGCAGATCCAGCTTCTGCAACACCCAGGAGGAGCCATCGAAGGCATTGGCGCTGCTGGTGACATACACATCCGTCGAGGGGGACCCGCTGGTCCCTCCCAGGTAGGCGATGTAGGTCTGGCCGTTGAACTGGCTCAGGGCCAGCGGCCCCGAGGCGGTTTGGTTCTGCAGGTCACTGGCATCGCCATATTTCACCGCTTCCCCCGCGCTCCAGCCGCCGCTGGTGGGTGAACTGCTATAGGTTTTGAGGATGCTATCCGTGCCGTCATTGGAGACGTAATAGACGGAGAGGACCTGGCTGCCCTGGTTGTTTTCCGTGATCAGGCTCAGCTGGGTCGCCGACGACGATGGGATTTGATATGGCGTGCTCCAGCTGTTGCTTGTCGCAGTCGTGAGCGAAGTGATGTTGATGCCATTGTCGACCGAGTCGATGTAACCGAGGTATAGCGTGCCGCCCACCATGGCCAGGGAGGGAGCGACGAGAGTTGTATTATTGCTAGGCAGCTGCTGCCAATCGCCCCAGCTAGTGCCATTGTCCGCACTGCTGGCCCAGTAAATGTAATCACCTAGATCGTAACGAATACCGCCAATCATCTCATAGTTATCGTTATTGCCTTGCACCGCCATGTAGACGGTATTGGCGGCCGTACCCTGCACGCTGAAGCTGGCAACTGAAGTCCAGGCAGCCGGTGGGATCGCCGCTGCTGACGACGTTTGCGGTGTCGCTGTCATATTGAAGGCGCTGAGTTTCAGCGTCGGCAGCGACACGTCCGCCGCGAGAACCAGAGGTGTGTATTCGACGGCGCTACCGATAATCGGGGGGGATGGGTTTGTGGCCGTGGGGGTAAGGGTGAAAGCCGGCAGGCTCTTATTGCTGTTGTAGTAGGTCACGCCGGCGGCGGTGAGCAACACCTTGCCGGTGCTTAGGGTGTAATGGGTCGTGTCGCTGAGGGTGACACTGGTGGAGAGGGTGCTGGCGCTGACGCTGTAGCTGGCCACCTCGGAGTTGCTGCTGACCCCCCCGCTGGTCAGCACGGAGGGGGTGATTTGGAGCACAGGCAGTCGGGTTGCCGTGGTCTGGATCACCACCGGCGAGACGGTGAGCGACGAGGGAAAGTTCTGGCCGCTCAAGGGGGAGAGCGTGAAGGACGGCAGGGTCTTGTTGTTGCTGTTGTAATAAGCCACCCCGGCAGGGGTAAGCAGTACCTGGCCGACATTTGCGCCGGTGCCGAGGGCATAGTTGATCGTGTCGCTGAGCACCACATCGACGCTCTGGCGCGCCAGGGCCGGGGTGCCGGGCGAGGAGCCACTATTGACACCCGTCCAGCTGTTGCCGGTGTTGATGGCGGCGACGAGCACATTGTTACTGGCCTTGGTGGCGAACAGGCTGGCCTTGGGCGTAGGGGTGAGGCTGGCGGACTGCAGCGTGGTGTAAGGGGTCCAGTTGGTCCCATTGATGGACTGTTGCAGCACCAGCACTGGCAGATTGCTGCTGTCGACATCCGCGTAGCTGAGGATCAGGCCTGAACTGTTGCTGGTGAGCCCCACTCCGCTCGCGGAGGGCTTGCTGGACTGGGGGATATTGGCGGTGCACCCCCAGCTGTTCAGAGTACTTGGATTGTCGCTGGTGCCGAGATAGATCGTGGTGCTGGGATCGGAGGGAGTACCCCCCTGGTAAGCGATGAAGGTGGTTTTGACGGACTCCAAGTAGGTGGCCACGATCTGGCCGGAGGCCGTCTGGTTGGGAATCTTCTCTGATCCTGTCCAATCGTTGTTGTCGGTAGGGGCCGCCTTCTTGATAGCGGTGCGGTAGATATTATCGTTCGTTCCGAGATAGTAGATCGCCAGCTTGTCCCCCTCAAACACCATGCTGAGGTTGAGAGCATATTGACTTAGCTGATAGACAGTCGCCCAGCTGCTACTGGCAGAGCCGTTGGCCAGGCTGGTGATGTTGATATCCGTGTTGGTGCCCACATAGGCCAGATACAGGTTGTCATCGAGAATCCCCAGGGCCGGCGCCACCTCCGTGGTCATGGACGTGGGCAGCTCCAGCTTCGTGGACCAGGTGACGCCGCCATCGCTGCTGGAGCTCCACCAGATGTGGTTGTTCTCGTCCACACTGGCGGAGTAGGACACACCGGTGTTGCTGTTGTACGCAAAGGCGGGGGGCGCCACCGCCTTGTCCGTGCTGAGGCTCTGCCAGCCCGGCAGGGTGGTGCCCAGGTCGACCGTGGCAAAGTTGCCGCTCGGCTGGCTGATGGTCCAGCCGGTGTTGCCGCTGTTCGGAAGCTGCACGGTGCTGTTCAACCAGACCGCGTTGCTCGGATCCGCCGGCGTGGGCACGGCGTTGAGCCAAAGCTGGTTGGCCAGGCTGCCGTTGTCGCGCACATTGACCATGAGCAGCGTGCCATCGACACTCACCGGCACGCTGGCCAGGCTGGTGCTGATCCCGTTCAGCACGGTGGCCTGCCACAGCAGATAGTGCTGAACGCCGGCGGGGGGGACGAGGGCGCCGCCGCTGTTGAGCGGGGCGCCCGCCAGCGGCATGCCGTCCAAGCCGTACAGCTCCAGGCGGTTGAGGGTGACACTGCCCTGGGTGTTGTTGTAGGTCAGCGCCAGCCCCGTGGGGGTGCAGCTGAGACCCACGGAGGCATCCGTGGCCACGCCATCGGAGCTGTCGAAGCTGGAAACCACCTGCAGGGCGTTGCCATAGGCGCTGTAGGCGTACACCGTGATGACGCCAGGTGCGGTCAACGCCGCCACCACCAGCTGCTGGCCCAGATAGACGGCGCTGCAGGCGCCTGTGGCCGCAATCAGCGAATCGACCATGACGCCATAGGGCTGGCTTTCGGCCGGAACGGCCAGGGGCGGCGTCCAGGGCTCGATGTCCACCAGGCTGGTCTGCACTAAGCCGCCGCTGCCAGCCGTGTTGATGCCGGCCAGCAGCAGGACGTTGCCGCTGCCACCCGTGGGGGAGATCACGCTGATCCTGTTGGTGAAGCTCGGGGGAAGCGCGAGCGTGGTGGGGGCCTGGACCGTCACCGCGCTTGTCGATAGGGGCGTGAGCTGGCTCAACTGCAGGTCGCTGGCCTGACTCGCATTGCCGTAGGTGAGCGTCAGACCATCGGCATTGCTGCCCAGGCCCAGCCCCGTCACCAGGCCGGGATTCAGCAGGCTCTGGGCCGTCCAGTTGTTGCCATTGTTGAGATTGGCAGGGCTGCTGGTGGCGAGATAGATCTCAGTACTGGGGCTGCCGATGGTGCCGCCCTGGTAAACCAGATAGGTCTGCCCGTTGTACGGAGCCGCCACGATCGGCCCCGACGCCGTCTGCACGCCGCTGCTGGCGTAATAGATCTGCTCGTCGCAGGTCCAGTTGTTGTAGGAATTAGGGGTGGTGGAGTAGGCCTTGAGAATCCGACTGGTGGGATCGTTGGAGACGTAGTACACCGCCAGCTGCTCGGTGCCATTCACCGTTTCGGCAGTGAGGGTGGCGTAGTTGGCGGATTGGCCGGGAATCACATAGGGGGTGCTCCAGCTCCAGTTCCAGCTGCCCGTATCCCTGAAGGACGTGATGTTGATTTCGTTGTTGCCATCGCCCAGATAGCACAGATAGAGGGTGCCGTTCACCACCGCCAGGGACGGCGGCTTGATCGAGGTCATGTTGCTGGGGAGTGCGCTCCAGGGCTCCCAGCGGGCGCCCCCGTCTTGGCTGCTGGTCCAGTAGATCAGGTTGCCACCGCTGTTGGCCTGCACCGCCATAAACAGCGAGTTACCCAGGCGGGCCAGGGCGGGGGAGGCCACGGAAGTACCGCCCTGCACAGGCTTCCAGGGCTGCCCGTCGCTGGGGGTGGTGGATTGGGAGGCCATGAGATTGCCGCTGCTGGCATCCACCCACAGCACGCCCAGCGATGCGCCCTGGTCCAGCAGCTGCGGCGCGAAATGGCTCTGGAAGCCGAAACCTGCGCCGGAGCCGCTGGTCAGAACGGTGGGGCTGCTCCACGGGCTGGTCTTGCCGTGAGCCGGATCCCAGCTGGCCAGCGACAGGTCGCCGTTGGGGTTGACGAAGCCGATGTAAAGCTTGCCCTGGTGGAAGGCCAGGGAGGGGGAGGTGGTGCTGGCGAAGGCGGCGTTGGCGGCGCTCAGGTTGGTCCAGCTGCTCCAGGTGTTGCCGCCGTCGCTGCTCTGGTTGAACCAGAGCGAGGTGTCGCCGCTGCCCACGCCCTGCACGGCCGCGTAAAGAGTGGAGCCCACGGCGATGACGCCGGGACTGGCACTGGTGAGGCCGCCCGCCATCGCCAACCCAGGCAGGGGCGGTTGGGCCCCGTCGACATCGGCACCCACCGGGGCCTGCAGGCCGAAGCCGGCAGAGGCCGGGAACTGGCTGGTGGGGCGCCCGAACAGGATGCCGGTGGTGCTGCCGGCCCCCAGGTTGCCAGCCGCGGCGGAGCCCAGGTTCTGGGCAAGGAACAGGGCAAGATCGCTGTAGCCGTCGCCGTTGATGTCGCCGGCGCCCAGCACCTGGGTGCCATTGACCACCGTGAAGCTGAACGGCCTGGCGGCGGCGCTGGGCAGGGGTGAGCTGCTGTTCTGGCCGAGGAACAGCTGCACCGTGGTGTAGGCCTCTCCCGGCAGGATCGAGATCGCATCCCCGAGGCCATCGCCGTTGACATCCCCAACCGATTGCAGCGAGGCCGGCAGCGTGCTGGCCTGATCAGCCAGCACCAGGCCCTGGTCGGATGCCATCAGGCTCAGCTCCAGATTGGCGTTGCTGGCCAGGGATTTCGTGCCCCAGGTGATCGAGGCGCTGCCGTTGGGGCCGGAGCCCAGGGGGATATCGGGGATGCCGTCGCCGTTGACATCGCCGGCCCCGAAGCGGCCCTGGCCCGTGGAGCCGGGCTGGCCCGAGCCGGGCTGGCCCGAGCCGAGCAGGCTGAGCATCGGCACGGTGACGCTGAGGCCATCGGTCAGCCGCAGCCGGCCGATCGATCCGGGTGCCACGCTGCCGGTGGCGGGGCCTGTAGCTGCAGAGTTGGCGTCACCGCTGGGCAGCAGCTGGTCGCCGCCGAACAGCACGAAGCCCTGGCCCGCACCCGCGGCGGCATTGCTGGCCTGGATCAGCAGATCGCCGTAGCCATCCTCGTTGACATCGCCAAGGCTGAGCAGACCGTTGCCGAAAAGGTCGCCGCTGGCGGCCCCGGCTACTACAGCGCCGCTGGCCAGATAGGCCAGGTACTGGTTGGAGCCAAGATTGATGGCCTTGATGCCGGCGCTCTGGTTGCCGGCCGAACCGGTGTAATCCAGCTCGGTGTCCACCAGATAAAGGGCGCCCGATCCGCCCGCCTGGGTGGAGCCGATCGCCAGGATCCCATTGCTGTTGTGGTTGGTGAGATCGGCGAAGCTGAGGCTGGCGCCGAAGCCCGTGTCGCCGAGGGTGTTCCAGGGGTTGGGGCCATAGAAGCTGGCGCCGCCGTTGCTGCTTTGGGCCACGACCAGGGAGTTGATCGTCTGGAAGCCTCCCGGGCCCTGCGGCTGCAGATCAGCGCCGCTGTTGAACAAATACACCGCGCCGACGGCGGCCGTCTGGAGCGCCTGGTTGTTCAGCTGGGTGGCCGGCACGATCGGGTCCACCTGCAGCGCTTTGAGGTTCTGCATGGTGTTGGAAGCGGCCGCAGCCTGGTTGGCCCCATTGGCCACCGTCACCCACGGGGAAGACGACACACCGTTTGCCAGCAGCTGGATTTTCTCCAGCGCCCCGGCGTCGGAGGGACTGCCGGGGCTGTTGCCGGTACCCAGTTGCTGCTGCACCGCAGAGCTGCCGCCGTAGAGCATCGAGGCCTGCACACCGGGAGCCGAGACGGCGATGCCGCTGCTGCCGTCGACCGCGATGCCGTTGACGGCGATGGCGCTGCCGAAGCGGCTGCCCCAGTAGGTGCTGATCGATGCCCCGTCCGCATCGAGGCTGGTGCTGACGCCACCGCTGCCGACGGCCACCAACTCCAGCATCGTATCCGCACCCGTGTTCCAGAGCTGCGATTCGCTGGCGTACTGGTAGCAATACAGCGCCCCAACCGGTTGCAGCGAGGCCAACAGATCGCTGCCGGAGGGATTGAGCTGAGCCAGGAACTGCGGCGCCCCGATCCAGAGCGTTTGGGACACACTGTCGAAGGCGAGGGCCGAGCCGAAGCGGGCGGTGCTGGTGCCGTCACCAGCACCGCCCGGTCTGATCACGGTGACGGCACCGCCGGCCAGCCTGTTGGTGTTGGGATCGCTGAGATCGAGGCTTCGGGAACCGCCAGCGCTCGTCAGCCGCTGCTCGATCCAGCGGCCGTCGATGACCACCACCCGGCCGCCGCCATTGGCGCCGGGGGCGCCGATCACCAGATCCTGGACGCCGTCGCCATTGATGTCGGCCACCAGCATGGTCTGGCCGAAGTCCTGGCCCCAGCCAGCACTGGCGTCGGCACGGATCAGCAGGCCGCCGCCGCTGCTGGCGTTGCTGGAGGCATTTTGCAGGGGCAGGTTGGGCCCATCGGCGCTGAACGGACTCTCCGCCAGGGCGGCGAGCCAGGTGGCGGGGGCTTGGGCCGCCGTGGTGGAGGGCACGCCGTCCTTGGACTGGCCGGTGTACTGAACCCACACCCGGCCGGCCATGGGCCGGCTGCCCGTGCTGGCGAAGGGCTGGGCGATGGCCAGCCAGCCGTTGCTGTTGCCACTGCCGTCGGTGAAACTGCCGATCACCTGGGATTCACCGAAACCGTGCAGCGGGGCTGAGAGGGCGGGATTATTGGCCGCCGCCGCGCCGTCGGCGCTGCGCAGCACCAGGCCGTTATCGAGGCCAGAGAGCTTCAGCGGGTTCACGTCGAGCAGCACGGCGGTGGCGACCACCGCATCGCGGCTGCCACTGGCGGATCCCCCCCAGACCTCGCTGGGGGCGGCCCCGCCCGGCAGGCTGGAGGTGGGATCGAACACACCCCTGAGGATCGTCAGCTCGGTGCTGATCAGCACCTGGCTCTGGCTGACGTTGTAGCTGCCGCTGCCGCTGGCGGCATTGAAGGGCGATCGGGGCCCGGTGATGAAGGTGCCCGCGGCCACCCCATGGCCGCTGAGCAGATCCCCCACGTTGAGGCTGCCGCTCAGGCTGGAGACCGTGAGCACGTTGCCGGTGATGCTGCCCTGCAGGCTGCCGCTGCTGGGCTGCAGCGTGGTGAGTCCCCCCAGGACGGTGAGCGTGGTCGGGGTCTTGAGAGTTTGGCTCTGATTGAGGGTGTAAGTGCCGCTGCCCTTGCTGGCGCTAAAGGCCGTGCCCACAGCCTTGATGACCGTGCCCGGCAACAGGCCTGGGCCGGAGAGCTGGTCGCCCACCGCCAGGTTGCCGTTCAGACCGGTGACCGTGAGGGTGGTGCCTTTGATCGTGCCCACCAGCGAGCCGAGGCCGGAGGCGAAGCTGAAGCTGGCGCTGGCGGCGTAGCGATCGCCGAGCAGCGGGTCGGAAGCGGAGCCTGAAGCCGGCAGCTGATCTGCCCGGATCAGCAGGGTCAGGGCCGGCGCCTCGGTGGGCACCCGGTAGCGCACGGTGCTGGCGCTGGCCCCGGGCAGGCCCTGCAACTCCTGCAGGGTGCGCCCACCGATCAGCACCTGGTCGGCTCCGAGCTGCAGGGTGATCGGTTCGTCGTCGTCGGGGTCGGTGTTGATCAGGGTGACGCTCACCCCGCAGAGCACTTGGTTGCTGGGATTGAAGAAAACGTTGGCTGAGCTCGTGCCCGAGGCGCTGGTCGCGACCCAGGTGCTGTCGCTCCAGCTGGTGATCGGCACGCGGATCACCAGCCCGTCCTGGGCAGGGGCAGCGCTGGTGCTGAAGGGGGCCTGGGTGGCCAGGGGCTGGGGCAGGGTGCCCAGTGGCGAGGCCGGGGACCAGCTACCGCTGGCGGCATCGAAGCTGGAGCTGTAGGTGGCCAGCGGCGGGGCGCCGGGATCGCCATTGCGGGCGGCGTAGTGCTGGCTGATCGCGCCGGGGATGGTGCCCGGGGCGGGGGTCTGACCGGCGAACGCGTAGCCCATCGAGGCCAGCAGATCGAGGGCATCGGCGCTGCTGGGCACGGGCCACTGCCCGGAGCTGCCACTGGACGGGACAGCGATCGTGAGCGCCTTGTTGTAAAAGGCCAGCTGGTCGATTGCACCGCCGATGTTGTTGGCCAGCAGCACGGCCTGATCGTTGAGATTGATGGGCAAGGGCGCATGGGCCACCGTCTGGTGGGCCACCAGCTGGTTGTCCACCACCAGCGACGCCAGGCCGGAGTTGCCGCTGAGGGTGTCGGGCAGGTAGGTGGCCACGATGTAGTGCCATTGGCCATCGCGCAGGTCTGCCGGCACGCCGCCCTGCGGCTGGGAGACGAGGGAGCTGCCCTGGCCGACATCAAACTGCAAATGGCCGCTGCCGTTCACCGAGACGGCGATGCCGTTAACCAGCGAGAAATTCAGCCCGTAGCCGCTGTAGGTCTCGCGACTGGTGGCGGCCGGCGTGCCGCTGCCGGTGGCTTCGTCGGCGCTGAACGTAAGGTGCACCTTGGCGTCGCCGGTGCTGCTCTGGTAGGTCCACAGCGCCTCGAACATCTGGCTGAGGGCGGTGTTGGTGGGGCTGCTGGTCTGCAGTGAGCTCCTTAGCACCAGGCCCTGATTGAGCACCGCCGCCTCCGGATCGATGCGGATGGCGCTGAGGCTGGAGCTGGCGATGCTGCCGCCTGGCTGGGGGCTGGTGGTGGTGCTGAACTGCAGCTGGGTGGCCGGTGCCCTGGCAATGGTGGCGGCGTTGAGCCCGTCGAGGCCCACCAGGTCGGAGGCGCTGAGGTTGTAATTGGCGAGGAACTGCTCGACGCCAGCGAGGCTGGCACCGCTGGCCAGGTTGTTGATCAGCAGGGCGTTGCTGGTGAGGTTGCTGCCGCCGCTGCCCATTTGGGGGTTCTGATCGGCGCCGGTGGCCCGCAGCGACCACTGCCAGCCGAAGAGCGACTCGGCATCCTGGCTGTTCAGTTCGCTGCTGAGCAGGCCGCGCGCCGCCGCCTGGCCGACGCTGATCCGATCCACCGCGAAGATGGCGCTGAGCAGCCAGGCATCGGGCAGCACGGATGCGCCGACGGCGAGGCTCGTGGGCTGCCCCAGGGCCACCAGTCCAGCGCCGTTGGGATTGGTGCCGGGCTGCAGCTGGGCCCAGAACTCCAGGCTGTAAGGGAGGCTGACGCTGACGGATGTGGCGCTCAGGGAGCCGCTGATCTGGCTGCTGCTGGTGGTGTTGAGGGTGTAGCTGCCGATGCCCGCGGCGTCGACGCTGTCGATGCCGATGATCGTGGTCCCTGGGACGATGCCTCCACCCTGCAGAGGCGTGCCGGCGGCGGCATCGGCGCTGATCCCATCGCCCACCGCCAGGCTGCCCTGGCTGATGGCGGTGACCTTGAGCGTATTGCCGTTGATCGTGCCGCTGAAGCGGACGCCGCCGGCCGTGACCGCCTCGCCAGCGCCGCTGCTGGGCGGGATGTTGGCGGCGATCGCACGGATCGGGGCCAACAAGGTGCCCAGGCCGGTGCTCAGCTGGCCGGTGCCGTCGCTGTTCTGCACGGCCGTGGTGTTGGCACCGGGGAAGGGGCCGGCGATGTTGACGTTGAGGCCCGTCGCCGAGGCGCTGGTGGCGGTGGCGAACGAAGCGACGCTGCCGATGTTGAGGGCACTGAGGCCCGGCTGCAGATGCTCGAACGGCAGATAGAGCACTGGCGCGTCGTTGAGCACGCTCTGGCGGTAGCTTGGCAGGGCCGCCTGGCTCCAGCTGATCAGCGGCGTGACGCTGAGGCTGCCGTCGGCCTGGACCAGCGGTTGGCTGGCGACGCTGAGGTCGCCAATGGCCAGGCCCACCTGCGCGGCGGGATCCCAGGGAATCGTCTGAACCGTGGATTGCCCCTTGGCATCGCTGAACAGGGCATCCCAGCTCCACTGGGGGCTGCCGGCCGCGGTGCTGCCCGGCTGGGCGTCGGGATTGATCCAGCCCGCCTTGATCTGGGTGGGAACGGTGCCGTTCTGCTCGCTGCCGCTGCTGGGCGCCGCCCCTTGGATGGCTGCGATCGAGGTTTCGCACCACACCACCAGGGTGGCCAGGCCGCCGGGGGCGTCGGGAGAGGCCACGGTGTAGGTCTTGAGGTCGTGCAGGACGACCGGATCGGTGGAATCGAGCGTGCCCGGCGTGTAGAGAGCGGCCTGGTCGGGCACGGTCCAGATGCCGTTCTGAAGGATGCGGAAATTGATCCGCTGATTGCCGTAGAACGCCTGCAGATAGGCCTGCAGGTTGCTGCTGTTGTCGCTGCCGGAGGAGGTATAGGGAATCACCGGCTCAGTGGCTTCCACCCAAGCCACAAAGGTGCCGCCGGCGCTGCCCTGGCCGCTGATGACGGCGGCGGCGGGGGAACTGGCGGCGCTGAAAAAGAGGCTGTTGTCGGGGCTATAGAGCGCGCTCGGCGTCAGCTGGCTGGGGCTGACGCTCGCCTGGGGCGTGGTGCCGCCGCCGCTGGCCAGCAGGGAGCCGTTGAGGTAGACGACGCTGGTTTTGGCAGCGGCGCCGCTGCCGCTGGTGCTCACGTAAGCCACGCGGTTCTGCACGGCCCGCACACCCATCGCCGCAGCGAGGGGCAGTTCGTCGCTGAGGCCAGCGGCCAGATAGACAGCGGCACCGGCCTGGCCGCTCTGGGGGCTGAACTGCTCATCGGCCACCAGGTTGTTGAGGCCGAGCGCCTGGGGACTGACCGTGTACTGAAGATTGCCCGTTCCTTGGGGCAAGCTTTCCAGAACAGCCGCAGGCAGGCTGAGGCTGATCGTGTAAGTACTGGCGCCCTGCACCGGCGCGAACAGCAGCGGTTGATCGAGCAACACCTGTTGGATCAAGCCGCCGCTGAGCAGCACGGTTGCGGTCCCCGTACCGCCGGGATTGAGCAGACTCACCGCTGCCTGATCGGCCAGCAGCTGCACGGGAACATCGCGGTAGCTGTAAGGGTTGTTGTCATTGGCCGGCACGGGGGAGACCCCGCCGGAGTCGCCCAACGCGAGGCGCGGGTAGAGCAGTCCGGCGGGCTGTTGCGCCGGGTTCACGGGCACGCTCACCACCCGCTCAATGAACTGGACCTGCAGGGTCGTGCCGAGCTGCGGGTTCACCGTCACCAGCGGCAGATCGGCCAGGGGCAACAGACCGCTGCCCGCCACGGCGGCGATGGGCAGCATCTCCTGGGAGGCCAGATCCAGAACCAGGACCCTGTCGCCCTGCTGGGCACCGCTGCCGCCATAGGCGGGCAGGGCCAGGTAGGCGCCTGGCGTGGTGATCGCGAAACTGCCGGCGTCGATGCTGCCGCCGACGACATTGAAGCTGGCGTGGGCGCCGCTGGCCGCCTGACCGTCAAGGGTCACGCCCAGGATGGGCACCCCGATATAGCTGCCATCGATCAGGCCGCTGCCGGCCGTGATCAGGCTGAGGGGGTAGCCGCTGTTGTTGCTGCCGGCGTTGATGGCCCCTGGAGCCGTGGTCGACAAGCTGAACAACTGCAGTGCGGTGGCCTGGCCGCCCAGCAGCAGCGGATTGGCCGCGCTGGCGCTGTTGAAGGCGGGCAGCAAGGCCGTGCTGCCCGCTTCCGGGGCATAGATGAACGGAGTGGAGGTGCTGGAGGCAGCGCTGTTAAAGAGCGGGATCACACTGCCAAGCGGTAGGCGTGCCTGCACCCGGGCGTCGACCGAGTTGCTGACGTCACCGGACGACGCGCCGTAGGTGAGCGAGCTGCTGGCCACGGCCAGCAGCTCGGCGATGGCATTCCAGCTGGCGCGGCCCGTGCTGGTCTGCGCCAGGGCGGAGCTGGCCGATTGCTGCAAGCTTGCCGTGCTGGGCAGGGGGCTGCCGGCCTGGTGCAGGGCCCACCAGGTGGCAGGACCGAGGGCCGCCAGGGCAGTGCCGGCGAGGGCGTTCTGCTGCGGCAGCGGCAGGGAGCCGCTGACCGGGGTGGCCGGCAGGCCGAGGGCCGCGAGCGGGTTGAGCCAGTCGGGCAGGCCGCTGCTGTCGCTGAGATTCTGCAGCCAGCTCCAGCCGGCGGCGCTGACCGCGTCGATCTGCACGCCGGCGGTTCTGGTAAGGAAACCGAAGGCGGATTGGTTGGCATCCAGGGCGGCGGACTGGGCGGTGCGGCTGGCCAGCAGCGGGCTGGCCAGCTGGCCGGGGACCTGGCTGGGCAGGCCGTAGCTGTAGACGCTGCTGAGCTGCCCTCCGTAGGCCAGGCCCGTGCCACCGGAGTCCAGCGCCAGACTGGCGCGGCTGGTGGTGAGGCCTGGCGCCTCCAGTCCGTAGAGGCCGCGATAGGCCGGTGTGCCGGCGGCGGCCAGTAGGGGCGGACGTTGCCAGAAGGGGGCCTGCCCTGTCGGGGTGCCACCGAAGGTGCCACCGAGGTTAGGTTTAGCCTCAGCCCCAAGCCCGGGCCCACGGGCCTGCCCTGTCGGGGTGCCACCGAGGCCCTCCACCGAGCCCAAGCCGAAGGGGCCCCAGCCGGGCAGGGCCACGGGGCCGGCGGAGCCGCTGCTGATCGCAGGGTCAACGGACCCGCCGCTGAGGCTCCAGCGCGTCGGGCCGCCGCTGGTGAGACGGGAATTTGGGGCAGCCGCAGAGCTATAGAGACTGGCCGAGGTGGGAGGTTGGGGGGTGACGACGGCCGGGCTGGACGGCGTCAGCGTGGCGATGGCGCTGCCGCTGAGGCCATCGATGAGCTGGGGCTGGGCAGGGCTGGCGCCGCCGATGCGGAAGGGAACGGCATAGAGGTCGCTATCGGCCAGAGGGCTGCCGGCCGGCTGCTGCTGCTGCACCACGGAGAAGCCGCCGCCACCGGGCAGGGGGGCGAGGCTGAAGCTCTGGGTGTCGACCGCAGCCGTGCTGAGGGCCACCGGCATGCTCCAGCGCAGCTGACCATCGCTGTCCCATTGGGCCAGGCTGGCGAACAGACGGCCATTGCCGCCCAGGCCGACCCGATAGGCCAGCACGATCCCAGGCTTGCTGCCGCCCTGGTCGTTAGCGACAGTAGGCCAGAGATCCTCCACCAGCAGCGCCTGCAGCTGCTGAGCCCCACTGACAGCGGGAATTTCCAGACCGCCCTGCCAGCGCTGGGCCTGGGCGTTCCACTGGCCCTGGCGGATGGCGCCCTGATCGATCAGAAACGAGAGGGTGTTGCCGTTGCCATCGTTGAGCAACTGCAGCCGGCTGGGGTCGGACATGGCACGGCAAGGAGGGAGGAAATGAGCGAGAGCATCAACCAGACCCAATGCACCAGAAGGGACAGGAAGCCAGATCCGAGCCTGAAACGCTTGCTAAAAAACTTAGGAGGCCCGCCGGGCGGGAGTCACCCTACAAATGTAGGGTTCTGGCTCAGAACGGAGACGGGGAGTGGGGGGCTAGTCGCCCAGACCTCAGCAAACGCAAGCTGTTTTGGTTATACGGCTGATGTTCGGTATTCACTTCCCCGGGTCCATCACCATGGGCGAAGGAGCCCAGGCAAAGGTTGGCACGGGCTGTCCCATGGGGAACCTGCGTAGACGAAGGCAGGGTACTAATTAGAGCTAATGATCAAACTTACAAGGCGACCTCTACGAGATCTTCTTCTGCTACGGAAGCATCCGCATCAATGGTTGTAATTTCTTCATCTAAAGCTTCGGAATCTTTATTAACCACCTCGAAACTGTCATCCACGGTCACTTTCACATCCGCCTCGCCCTCGCCTTCCAGTTTCGAGCCCTCGTCGCCCAGATCCTTATCGGCCAGCTTCTCTTCTGAGTTCACCTCATTGCCGATTCGATTATCGATATCCTGCTTGAATTCGCCCTCCTGGATCTGCCGCTCGGCACGTGCGGCGTCTTCGAAATCTTTCAGCTTGGCGTCTTCGTCTTCGGCCTGGCGCAACTTCCGCCCAATGAGCTCCTGCTCCTCCTGCTCTTCTTGCTCGGCCTCCTTGACCTCGCTGGTCTTGAAGTCGGCGCTTTTCAGCTCCTGCTCCAGCTGCTCGGGATCGCGCGAATCGTTGTTGGCGATCCGTTTGCCCTCGCGATCGATAACCTTATTCTCCTCAAGGTTTTCGATGGAAGAGGCATCGGTCTGCTCGTCCTCCTGGGCAATCTGCTGCAGATCCTCAGAACCGTCCTTGAGTTCCAATTTGCCGCTATCGACTTGGAGCTTAATAGCGCCATCATCTATTTTGGCATCCTCCATGGCCGTCTCCTCGTCGTCCTTCGCTTTCTTGGCTTCCGCCTCTGCCTTGGCTTTTTCGTCCTTATCGCCTGAGAGCTTCTTCTTGATTTTGTGACTCCAATGCCGGAGTTGCATGATGTAAGCCCACAACGGCGGATTCGGTTTCACCGGTGTTGTATTGGAGTGGGAATCCGCATGGGCCACCAAGCTCACGGTCAACAGGTGCGGATCGTGGGCCAGGGAAGCCAGATTGGCAGCAGCAGCCTCGAGATGTTGGGTGGAATTCTGGAGCGGAGGCTTGGGAGTCACCTGCCAACTGATGACGGTGCCGTTGGATTGCTGCTTACCCAGCCTGCTGTCATTGGCCTCCACTGATTTCAGCAGATAGCCGACGCTGAGACTTTGGCCAGAAGCGATTTGGGCCTGCTCAGCCTTCCAAGCATCGGCTTCGGAAATGTCTTTCTGATTAAATTTCTTATAAGACTTGTCAAGGCCATGGTAGGTGGTCCGGTTATAGGCAATCCAGTTATCGTAGCTTTCACGATCAGCCGCCTGCTGTTGCAAAGTGAGTTGCTGCCAGCGGCTGGTGCGGGAGACCCCAGCGGCCAGGGAAACGCCAAGCATCTGATTTTTATGGAGAGATTGCAGGGTTTGGAGATTATTCTCGGTAATTTCATAGTGACCGATCTTTTCGATCAGCTCCCATTTGTGGATTTTTTTCTCCAGCGATCGTTCAAACACCTTGATTGCACGCACATCCTTCGCGATAACACTGTTAGAATTCCTAAGCAACCAATAGGTCGCCAACTTGTGAGCCTGCGGATTCGATAGCACCATCTCAACCGAGCGCAGCTTGGCCGCCGCGTCAAGGCGATCGGCTTGCATCACGGTGATCAGTGAAGCGTTCTTGGCAATAAAGGTACCCAGGTAATGGTTTAACCAGAATCCTCCGAGGATGTCGTCGAAGATCCTTTCCCCGGCCTTGTCGTGGCGAATTTCCTTGGAGATCTTGCTACCGGTCTTTGCTGATTGGAAGGAGCTCTGCAGGGCCGTCAACAACTTGCCACCAATGTATTGCCCCACATTTAACCAATCCTGAGCCACGGCATAGGCATAGCTCCCGGATTTATTGGCGTTGCCCTTGAAGAACTTCGTCCACTTCTTGCGCTCGGAGAGAGCTTCGGCATTGTAGGCCTGCAGCGTGGTCTTGATGATGCTGGTTTTGTGGCTGCGATTGAGATCCTTGAAGGCTGCGATCGCCACCAGCACCTCCTTACGACCACGCTGACCAAGACTGTTGTAAGCCTTGTAAGCCCTCAGGAGCTGGCTGATGTCAAGGTCATATTGGCGCAGGGTCCAGATCTTGATCTTCTTGGTTTTGTGTTTTACATTGGAAATCTCCTTCAGAATTTCATGGGTCTTCTTATGCACAAAAGTATGAACTTGGGGCTTGAGCTTGGCGCTGAATGAGGCCACCCGGAGTTTCGTGGCCGCCACTTTTGCCTGCACCTTGGCGCGATAGGTGGCGTTTATTTTGTACTTGGCAACATCCTTAATCAGCGTTGACTCATCGCCCCGCAGAGAAGACCGCTTGCGCTGGTAGGCCGCGAATAGCGCTGCGGTCTGAGTGGGCTTGAGGTTGTTAAACTGAGTGTCAACAAAACTCTTGTGCTGATGCACAAAGTGGCGCCACG
>Ga0114972_10000297_pt1 | contig 36662 bp, 24 predicted proteins | sample M_140807_EF_Meta_FD_87354 | JGI IMG/M metagenome (GOLD analysis project Ga0114972, IMG submission 87354) | Freshwater microbial communities from Lake Montjoie, Canada to study carbon cycling - M_140807_EF_MetaG | ecosystem: Environmental > Aquatic > Freshwater > Lake | place: Lake Montjoie... | reverse complement strand
GGGGGGCTGCCCTGCGCGTCATGGGTTTTTCCTGCGAGGCCGCGATCAGAAAGAACTATAATCGCAGGCCGCAACGGCTCTTGTCCATGAGCCTTTTGGATTCATGCGAAGGGCAGCAGCTACGTCTGGGGGCTCGCTGCTGCGTGAGACGCCGACACTCAAAGCCGTGACAGGCTCAAGCCTGTCCCACTTCTGGCGGTTTCCCGGCAGCAGCATCTCAAGGATTTCGGCCTCGCCAGCGACGACATGAGCGGATCTGGAACCTTGCCAATGAGGAAGAGTGCGCGATCGTCACCAAGGGCAACGCTTTTCTGGCCCGGGCGACGACACGTTCGTCCATGGGGGCGTCTGATGGACGGGCTGACCGATTCAAACAGCCAAGAATGACTGTTGTCTTGGAAGGCTGGGCAACCTGCCCGGGCCTTGCGGTCGTTGATTTGGTCGGTCGCCGCTGATCGCGGTGAGTCTGCGGCTCGATCCGTCTGTTCGCGATTTCCCGGTTGTCCTCGCGTCGATACCACCCGTTAGGGTGGGTGTGCCGCCTGTGCGGATTCGGCCGGTGAACGGGGGAATGCCTTCGGAAAGGGAGTGTGTTATGCGGATTTCTATGGGCCTGGCTTGCGTCGTCGGCCTTCTCATCGTGCCATCGTCGGCATGCCAAAGGGAACTCCGCTCGGAAGAGATCTTCCAGCCGGTCGATCTGCGGCAGGTCGAAGAGGGAGACCGCCGGTTCTACCTGTCGGGCATCGTGGGATCGTCCTGGGGCACGCTGACGGTCGACGAGCCGCCGTCGGTCAATGAACCACTCTTCACAGCCGGCGGCGCGGCCGGTATTGCCTTCGAGCGGGTAAGCGGCCGACTGCGGCTTGAGTTCGAGGGGCGTTATCGAGATCCGATCGGCCAGGTCTCCGGCAGCGCGGATGCCGTCTCCAGCGTGCGGGCCGCCGATGGCTGGTCGACCATGGTGAATCTCTGGCGGGATCTCGACCTCACGGAACGGCTGGGCGTCTACGCTGGTGGCGGCATCGGCGCCGGTGGCTACCGCTTCGCCACCAACTCGGAGTTTCCGGCAGCGAACGTGGTCGCCGCCGGTGCCGACAGCGTGAGCAGTTTCGCGTGGCAGGCCGGCGGCGGCGTACTCTGCGACCTCACGGAGCGGGTCGCGCTGGATCTCGGCTACCGGTTCTTCTCGATCGGCTCGGGTTCGACGACGGTCACCAGCGTCCAGTCGGGCGTACCCCTGGATACCATCGGGGTCACCTCCGCGTACACGGCCAGCGAACTGCTGCTCACGATCCGCATCTACGAGCCGTTTCGCCGCTGGCGTTGATTTCAGAAATCACTCCAAGCGACGTGTCTCCTCGCGATTTCTGCGCTCGGAACGCCGATTACGCATTCCTGATCGCAGCATGATTCTCCGGGTACAGAATGGGGTTGAGTCGCCCTTCTCTGGAACCCGCTCATGACGCCTGTGACGTTTTTCTCACGGCGTGGTCGCGTCACCCGCCGGCTTCGTCGCCGGTCGGCCGCCGTTGCCATGGAGCAGCTCGAATCGCGGGCGCTGCTCACATTCACGATCCCGCTGGTCGACCATACCGGGCTTGCCGACTACACGCTCTACGCGATCGGCTACACGACAAAAGACACGCCGACGCGACTGACGACGACTACCGGTAGCAACATCGGCAGGTTTGATGCATACGGCCAGGCACCCTCGACCGGCACCATCGATGGCATCAAGATCAACCGGCCGGCCAGCGGCCCGATTCCTCCGGTGACGGGAGGCATCAGCGAGATCACGCTGGCGTCGTTAGACAACCTGGATGGCGGTGCCATCTTCGTCGTCGCCGTCCCCGATTCCTGGGGCCAGCCACCCTACGTGACCTACACGGGTTCGGGGAGCAACGTCACTCCTCCGGGATTCCCCAACAACAACTGGCCCGGCGTGCAGCCCTCATTCGTCTACACCGAGCTGGAATTCACGAAGCTCCAAGGCTCCACGTTGACCATCGACTCAACGCAGGTGAATTTCTGGTCGATGCCGGTAACGGGCACGTCCGCCACGCTCGAACTGGGGCAGCCGACCACGCTCCTGCGAAACAAGATCCTGGATGCATACACGCCGTTCATCAACGCCGAACAAAACCTGCAGAGCCCTGCCAAGGCCGCCCTGAAGAATGCCTACCAGAACCTGTACAGCGCCAGCCTAGGTTGGATCATCAGCCCGCTGAGCTACGGCATCACCAACATGCCGATTCCGTTCCAGACCGCCTGGAATGACGACCTCCAAACGTTGTTCGGCGGGCCGGGCCAGCCGGGAATGAAGAATATCCGGACATATTTCCCCGGTGAGAATGATTTCTGGACAGGGAATGCGCAGGCCAAGCCCGATGGCAATGGGGGCTTCAACCACTCCCTCCGGTTTATCAAGGACGGCACCAAAGGCACCGCCGCAACCGATTGGTTCGAGATCGACAGCCCGCTCAACGCGACGAGCGTGTCGCTCTACGGATCGGCCGGCTATCAGGTGTATGGCTGCACCGGCACATTTCTGAATCCCAGCGGCTACGTCGGGGCGGGCACGCCGATCGGCACACAGATCGTGGCGGCCCTCAACCGCGGTGTTGCCCTCCTGCCCGCAGACGGCACACAAGGAGCGAACTCACAGGTTTGGAGCACGCAGACGAACTGGTATCCCGCCGGGCAGAACTACAACAACTACGCCCGCTTCATGCACGTGGCGAAGACGACGGATGGCGATCGGATATTCGAATACGGGCCGTCGGTCACACCGGTCGTCGACAATCAGGGGGCCCTGATGGGACCGGCGTACGGATTTCCGCAGGACGAAAACGACCAGAATTTCGTGCCTGGCAAGCCGCAGATCGGCGCCTATCCGGTTCCGTTCGAGTTTGGGAGTCTTGCCGACCCGGCCACGGTCACGTTCTCGTTCGGCCCCTGGGGCACGGTCGTGCCCTCGGGACCGGTCGTCGCCGGCACGTCGTTCGCGGTCAACGAGAATGCAACCGACGCTCCGCTCACGTGGCCCGGCGGGCCGCTTGCCGGCTTCACAAACTCTCCCGTCACCGCGACGCTGGCGCTTGCCAACGGTCTGGCCGGGGGCACGCTCACCTGCACGACACAGGCAGTGACGGGAGGCACGATCACGCCGACGGGCTCCGCGGCGGCAGGCTGGCAGGTCCAAGGCACGCAGAGCCAGCTGAACGAGTATTTCACGAAGGCCGGTGCCGTCACCTTCACGCCGGTGACCAACAGCACGGCCTCACAGCGGGTGACGATGTCTGCGGTCGCCGGCTTGCAGCATGCCTCGGGAACAAGCGTCGTCACGATGATCCCAGTGAATTCCGGTCCCGTCGTGAACCTTGTGCCGGCCTCGTTTACGACCAGCGAGGCCACGCAGGTGTCGCTCGCCTACACGCTCGCGCCCTTTAGCGACACCGACCCGACCATCAGCGATGCGACCACGTTCCGGGTAACGGTGACGGCGCCGACGGGGACGCTCGAGGCGACAAGTACGAGCACCGTTGCAGTCGGCGGCTTGCCCTCGGCCCTGACATTCACTCCGGTCAGCCTCGGCGGAACGAACGCACTCGCCGCACTCAACCAGTATTTCGTGGCCGGCAACGTGAGATACACGCCACCTGCAGGCTCGCTGGCCCCGCAGACGCTCTCGACAAACCTTGTCGACACGCTGAACAGCAAGTCGTCGAACGTTGCCACGACCCAGATCTTCATCGGCCAGCGGGGCACGCCGCTCATCAACGTGCCGATCGCCTTCTGGGTGCAGGTCGACCGTCGGAGTAACCTCGTGTGGCCCCGGGGGATGACGCCATTCGTCGACGCCGATTCGCGTGCGCTCACTGTCACGATGGCCGTGACCGGGGGCAGCGGCAGCCTCGGCGCCACGAGCCGCGATGGCGTGATGGTGAGCGGCGTTGGCAATCAGCGCACGTTCACTGGATCGGTGCGGAATCTCAACGCATTCTTCAAGGCCGCTGGCCGGATCACCTACACGACTTCCGGTGGGAGTCTCCTGCCCCGCACGCTCGGCATCTTCGCCTCCGACGGCATCCACTCCGCATCGGCCTCGAGCGCGATCCTTGTGCAGGGCCTGCGGCCGGCGGGCCGGCCAACGATCAATGCCGCGACGAGCCTCGGGCCGACCGGCCGTCGTCAGCCGCTCGTGATCACGTACGACCAACTCGTGGCGGCTTCCGGCGCCGGACAAACCGGCTTCCGCAGCATCGAGTTTGTCCTCGACCGTGTCTTGTCGGGAAAGCTCGAACTGTTTGACGAGAACCGTTGGCAGCAGGTGCCGCCGAAGGGCTGGCCGACGGCCCTGCAGATACCGCTGCTGGCACCCGGTGGCAGCATTCGCTGGACACCGCCGGCCAACACGAGCGGTCGGTTGGCGGCCTTCCGCATGGTCACGTGGGATGGCCTACAGAAGTCGCTGGCGTCGCAGGTTGTGGTCAACATCTCCTGAAACGGCACCGCCTCCAGAGAGTGAATCTGGCAGTGCTTTTACTGACCGCCTCCGCGACGGCCTTGCCTCTCCCCCTCGAGCTCGACCTCTCGAAGCTCAGGGGTGTATCGGCCGTCGAAGTGAGTCCCATTGATGGGAACATCTCTGCAGGTTCTAAGGAAGGGATTGTTCGCAAGCACGGCTGGCAACTCGTGAGCGTGGGCTTCGTGGGTTGGCGGTGTGCGTATGGCAGAGAGGACACGAGCAATAGCCCTCGCACAATGCTGACGATCCTCTACTGGTTGCTGATGATCCCGATCGCCATCGTGGTGCTCTTCCGCGTGACGGCGTTCTGGGCGGAGGACGGCCCGGGCACGCTCTTCGGCGCCCTCAGGACCATCGTCGTGATGGGGCTGGCCGTCTTCCTCACCTACGATGTCTCCGGGTATCTGTTTGCCTGCATGATGCAGGACCCACAGTTGGGCATCGCCTTTCCACCCGGCTACCACTACTGGAACTGGGTGCAGGAGCCGCAGAGCCTGAAATGGCACGTGCTCGGCTTCGTGCCGATGATCCGCTACCTGCCCGTGATGTTTGCCCTCTGCGCCGGGGCGATCGTGCAGGTCGTCCTCTGGAAGATCCCGTTTCGCACGGGCATGATCGTCTTGCTCAACCAGTTGGTGCTCGATATCTGCGCGATGGCGATGCTGTCGCTGGTGTTCAGCTTCTTTATCAGCGTCCAGGAGGGTGCCAAGGCCCATCCCCGACACGCGGCCGGCGGTCACGCAAACGGTCGTTCCGTGGCGGCGCCGGACGGCCTTCACGCGATGCGACAACGCATCGAGAGCCTTGGCGCTGAGGAAGGCCCGCTCGTGCGCCGGCTGTGGCGGCGGTGGGAGTCGATCAACAAATTGCTGCGGCCGGTCTATGACCGCTTGCAACCGGCCATGCGACATCTGCCGCTGCCCGTGCGGGATTTCCTCACCGGCGGCGGATGGCTGATCGTCATTCCCGGCGCGATCGCGTTGCTGTGGTTCTGGCCCAGCCTCCGGCCACGACGCGGGCGGGGTGTCTCGTCAGCGACGGATGCGCAAACACCCGTTGAGCGTCGGCCGGACGGGTAGCCGCTGGGGGAGCAACAGCCAAGGCTGCTCCGGCTCGATGCCGCCTTCGAGGTGTCGTGGGAGCGAGGCTGTTCGGTGGAATCGCAGAGCCTCCGGCGGCGTGCCCGCAGCGGATGGTTTGCCGCCCAAGGGCCATTCTGGCACGCCAATTGCCCTTCATTTCTTCATGAGGACTGGTGGGCACGCCCATCCGGCCCACGAATCCTGCGGGGGCCGCATGTTGTGCAAGGAATCCAGACCATGATTCCGAAATTTCTGGTGCAACGACTGTTCAAGAACGCAACAGCGGCCGCCGCAAAATGCGGCGCTGCCAGACGGGAGCGTCGGCGGCCACAGGCCTCCCGGCGGCTGACCAACGGCTCCGGTGGCGTCGAGCAGCTTGAATCACGGGCTGTGATGGCGGCGGATGGCCGGCACATGCAGGTCGGCATGAACCTCGAGAACGTGGTCGATTGGTCCCCCGCCTGGACGTTCACCGACGTCTTCCAGGCGTCGCGAGGATGGATCACCCACGAGGTCAACACGGCGACCGGTGCGATGACCTGGGATGTCGGCGCGACCAATCCGGTTCGTGTCGATGCCAACGGCAACCCCACGATGCTGACCAGCCGGGTCAACGCCGGCGGCCAGACGCTGCGGCAGATGGCGGGCACGCTCATGTTTCGCGACATCGACGGCGCCTACCCCGGCGGCACGTACCGCGCCGAGTGGGATGGCACGGGCGTCGTGTCGTTCGGCTTCGACGCCCGGGCCATCGCCACCGGCCGCACCGCCGACGGCCACAATTTCGCCGACCTGCAGGTCACGCCGAGCGGCAGTGGCATCTACATGCGTGTCGAGCAGACGAGCCCGACCGATCCGGTACGCGGTTTCCACATCTGGATGCCGGCCTGGAACGGCCAGAGTTTTGCGGGCCAGCGCTGGCAGCCCGGGGCGGACTTCTCGCCGTTCCATCCGCTCTACCTCCAGCGGCTCCAGCCCTTCGGCGCGCTGCGTTTCATGGGCATGCAGGAGACCAACACCTCCGACATTCGCACCTGGGCCGACCGGCGCGACACCAACGACATCCGCCAGGGCTCCGGCATCGAGGGCTCGCCGAGCGAACCGCTGGCCAACGGCATGTCGGTGGAATACATGGTGCAACTCGCCAACGATCTCGACGCCGACGCCTGGTTCAACATGCCGCACATGGCCGACGATACGTTCGTGCGCAACTTCGCCACCTACGTCCGCGATCATCTCGAACCCGGCCGCAAAGCCTACGTCGAGTGGTCGAACGAGATCTGGAACTTCGGCTGGGGCTTCGAGGCCTCGCAATGGGTGATGGGGCAGACACGGCTGCCGCAGAATGCCGGGCTCGACAACTGGCAGGTCGCCGGCCGCGAGGCGAAGCGCGACCTCGACATCTGGTCGAACGTGTTCTCCGGACAGACCGACCGCCTCGTGCGCGTGGCCGCCGGCTGGGCGGCCAACGACTGGGTGACCAACCGGGTCGTCGAGAGCATGGGCGGCTCGTTCGATGCGATCGCGATCGCCCCCTACTTCAGCCCCAACGACGACCAACGCGGCTCCTACACGGCGGCCACCACGGTCGACACGATCCTGGCCGACACGCGGGCAGCCGTCGCCGAATCGGTCGGCTGGGTCCGCAACCACCAAAACCTCGCCAACACCTGGGGAACGACGCTCGGCCGCGACATCAAACTCCTCGCCTACGAGGGCGGTCCGCACATGGACGGCCGCGGCGGCCCGTACCAAAACGCCTTCTACGCGGCGGTCAACGATCCGCGCATGGGCGACATCGAGCGCGACTACCTCCGGGCCCTCGACGCCGAGGGGATGGATCTGTATGTCGATTTCCAGTTCACGGGTCAGGCGGGCGCGAGCCCGTGGGGCGACTTCGCCAAACTCCATCGGATGGACGAGCCCCTGGAAACAGCCTCCCGCTACAACGCCGTGGTCGCGGCCGCGGACGGCTCGCTCTGGTCGGCGACGCCCGCCCCTGCCCTGCCCGTCGTGACGATCACGACCGTGGATGGCACGGCGGCCGAGGCGGGCCTCGATCCGGGAACGATCCGGTTCGCGAGAGCGGGAGGCGACCTGACCTCGCCGCTCACGGTGAACTTCACGGTCGGCGGCACGGCGACGGCCGGCAGCGACTACGGGCGACTCTCCGGCACGGTGACCTTCGCCGCCGGTGAAACCACCGCCGACGTGACGATCCTGCCGCTCGACGACGTCGCGGTCGAACGGCCGGAGAGCGTGACGGTCTCGCTCGGGCCCGGCACGGGCTACACGCCCGGATCCACCACGCGAGGCGAGGTCGCGATCGCCAGCGACGATCTCGCGGTGGTGCCGGTCGTGAGCATCGCCTCGGCCGCGGTCATGGAAGGCAATGCCGGCAGAAGGCTGATCTCGTTCATGCTCTCCCTGTCGGCGGTGACGACGGAGACCGTGACGGTGCGCTGGTCGACCGCCAATGGCGGCGCGACCGCGGGCCGCGACTACCTCGCGACGTCGGGCGTCGCCACCTTCCGACCTGGCCAGCGGACGGCGACGGCGAATGTCTGGGTGCTTGGCGACCGGGCGATGGAGGGCAACGAGACGTTCCTCGTGAATCTTTCCTCGCCGAGCAAAGCGACCCTTTCCCCCACGGCCCGCACGGCCACGGGGGTGATTTTCAACGACGACGGGCTGTCGCGGGCGGCGCTCGCCGCGGCCTTCGCATCGCTCGACGCGTTCAACGCCAGGGCGCGGCGCTGAGCCGATCTCGGCCGTCGAATGACAGGTCGGCGGTGCCGCCCCCCTACCTGGACCCCGGGGACAATTCCGTGATCCGCACGTTGCGATAGCGGATCATGCCTTTCAGGCCGCCGTGAATCTGCAGGGCGATCACCCCGTCGAGCGGGATCGTGTCGTCGGGTTCGGTGTAGTCGAGCAACTCGATGCCGTTGATCGAGAGCCGGATCCGGCGGCCTTCGGCGCGGATCGTGTATTCGTTCCAGCCGTCGTTCCCGAGCGCGAGCGCCTTCTCCTGAAGCTCTTCTGGCGGCACGGCGAGCATCTTGTTGCGGCGGCTCTCGTCGTAGAGCCCGCCGGTGATGCCCGGAGCGATGTCAGCCTGGTAGCCGCAGACCTCATGGTGGGCGGGCACCCGCCGGGAGCGAAACTGAACGCCGGCGTTGCAGCCGCCCGTGCAGTCCATCCGGTATTCGAGTTTCAGCTCGAAGTTCTCGAACTCCCGATCGGTGGCGAGAAACTCGTTGCGCGGCGCCGCCGCGTCGGGGCTGCCGGCCACAATCGTTCCCGTCTCGATTCGCCAGGTTTTCGCCGTGTCGCCATTCCAGCCCGTGAACGACCTGCCGTCGAAGAGCGGCACCGTCTCGACCGCAGGGGCCGTCAGCGGGAATGCCGGGATCATGACAATCGTGGCGATGACGACCGCGTCACACCGAAGGGAACGCAGCATTGACAAACCATTCTCCGAGCGCGCGGCAGACGGGTGATACGCAGTTGCGGATGCAAGGTCCGGGGGCACTGGGGCTGGAAGCGGGCTTTGCTCCGGGTCCATGAAGCCCCACCACCCGATTGCTCGCCGGCCGGAATTTCGCCGCCGGCGCGAGCGACTGGATCATACCCCCCGGGGCCTACGTGAGGAACCCGCAAGGCTTCATTCCTCGCCGATCTGGATGGGAGCGGACCGGACCCGGGCGGAGGTCTGTTGAAGGTAGCTGCCGAGGACGACGAGCGACATTGGCCTCGACCAGTGCATGACATGCCGCTGGGCCGCGTAGCCCTCCCACAGCCGGTTGATCGAGCCCGCGGGGAAATACGGACAATCCGAAAGCGTAGCGATGGCCGCAGTGCACTGATCCCGCAGGGATCCGAAGATCCATTCGCCGATCGGAAGCGCAAAACCTCGCTTCGGCCGCGTGAAGATGTCGTGGGGCAGGATGGCACCTGTCGCTTTTCGCAGCAGGTGCTTGGGCTTGGCTCCCGGCGGCTGCTTCAGGCGGCTCGGGAACGCCGCCACGCTGTCGGCCAACCACCGGGCCAGGAACGGCACGCGGATTTCGAGCGAGTGGGCCATGCTGTTGGTGTCGGAATCCCGCAGCAGCGTGTTACCCATATAAAGGAAACACTCCACCTGCGACACGGCCCGAAAGGGATCACGGCCGGAATCGCTGAACGGCTCGAATGCCGCAGGTGGAAGAAAATGTCGGGTGAGTCCGAGTTCACTTGGATCAAACCCGAGGCCGCGGAGGCCGCTTTCGCTCGTGAGCCGGCGGAACTGGCTGGCCAGTTCGAGCGTCGTCGTGCCCCCCGAGACGAGATCGATCGCCTTCGCCCGCTTGTCTGCCGGCAGGGGTGCAAACGCCACCTTGGCTGCCGCCCGCCGCAGACCCGCCGGCACGAACCGCAGGGGTCGGAGCAATCGCTCCACCTTCGCCGCCCGGGCAAAACTCGGATACCCACCGAAGAGTTCGTCGGCCCCAAGTCCAGAAAGTGCGACCGTGGCTCCTGCATCTTTCACGATGCCGCTCACGACGAACGTGTTGAGCCCGTCGATGCTCGGCCGATCGGCCGCTCGGAGCCACTCCTGCCACTGGAGCATGATCCAGTTGTCATCGAGGATCGTCTGCTGGTGCACGGTGCCGAGGCCCCGGGCTGTGGCAGCCGCGTCGGCGAGTTCGTCCTGTCCACCGGCGGTCTCGTAACCGACCGCAAACGTGCGGACCGGCGACTTATGGTTGCGGGCCGCGGCGGCGAGGGCCGCCGAGTCGATGCCGCCCGACAGAAACACGCCCAAGGGCACGTCCGAGATGCACTGGTCGCGCACCGCCGCGTTGAGCTGCATCTGCACGGTGCGCACCGCCTTCGCCTCGTCGACGGCCGCTGCCTCCGCAGGAAACGACCAATAACGCCGTCTCTGGGGGGGACGGGCGGCGGCGTCGCTGCCGATCCATTCGCAGGCGCCTGCGGGAAACGACTGGATCGCTCGGTGCACCGTCAGCGGATCCTGAGGCGCGCCATACGCCAGGAACGACGCGATGCCGGCCGGGTCGAGATCGTCGGGCACGAGTGCCGAGGCGAGCACGGCCCGCACCTCGCTGGCGAAGACGAACGCCCGCTGAGCCCGAGCCACATAGAGCGGCTTGATCCCGAAGGGATCGCGGGCCAGGAGCACGCGGCGGCTCTTGGCGTGGTAGAAGGCGAGGGCGAACATGCCGTCGAGCTCGTCGAGTGCCTTCTCGCCCCAGGCAACGAGCGCGTGGAGCAGGACTTCCGTGTCGCCGGAACTCCGCAAAGTGACTCCGAGCGACTCGAGCTTCGCCCGCAGCCAGCGGAAGTTGTAGATCTCGCCGTTGAAGATCAGGCAGTCGCCTGTTTCAGGATGGAGCATCGGCTGATGGCCGGCGGGCGTGAGGTCGAGGATCGCGAGCCGGCGAAACCCAAGCCCGACGGTGCCTGCCGACGGCCCGGCCGCATGCAGCCCGGCAGCGATCGGAAACTCCTCGTAGCCCGCGTCATCGGGTCCGCGGTGGACCATCGCGCGCATCATCGAACGCACCGCTGGCTCCACCAGCCTCGGATCGGCAGCGACGGCCCCGGCGATTCCGCACATCTTCGAGCCCCGGACGCCCCGCTCTGGGAGAGCAACGAATTGGACATCCAAAGTGTGCCATCCAGGAGGGCCGATTCATAGCGATGTGACGAGTTGGGGATTGGAGGGACGTGGGCCCCCGTCAGAAAACAGACTTCTGCCTTCCGCCCAGCGAGCGTCGGAGGGTGGAGGAGAGGCCGATGAGCCATCTGCCTGGTGGATCGGACTGGTGGCGTTGCCACGCTTCGCGGACGATCGGCCGAAGCGGTATCCTGACGGGCCGCCCTTCTGACACGGGAAAAGGAAACCCGCGGATACCTCGATGAAGACCGTTCTCGCCCAGGCACTCACTTCTGCCATGCTCGCCTCGCTGCTCATGCACGCCGGGTCGGCATCGGCTCAGTCAGGCCGCTTCGAGGGTCTGAGCAGCCTTCCCTTCTCCGAAAACCGGCCCACCCGGGAGACCGCGCAGACCCTGCGGGACGAGCTGCTGTTTCAGCGGGCGACCCAGACCTATCTCTGGGCCATGCCACTGATCAACACGCTCGGTATGAAGGTCGGCTCGGAAAAGGTCTTTGGCGCCGGCTACGACGTCCTTCCGGTCTGGAAGAAACGCCTCGACGGCAGGACCCTGATCACGACCCCCAACTCCGATGTCATCTATGCGATGGGCTACCTCGACCTCGGCCGAGACGGCCCGCTGGTGTTCGAGGCTCCTCCCAACCTCCAGGGCATCCTTCTCGATGCCTGGCAGCGGCCGATCCCCGTCGATGGCGGCAGGTTCTTCGGAGACGTCGGCCTGCCGGGGCCAGACGCCGGCAAGGGTGGAAAGTTCCTGCTGCTTCCTCCCGGCTACGAGGGATCGGTGCCGGAGGACTGTTTCGTCTACCGTTCGCAGACCAACACGGTGTTTGTCTTCCTGCGGGCCTTCTATCAAGACCCGAAGAACCTCGGGCCGGCCGTCGCGCTCATCGAGCAGTCGAGAATCTATCCGCTCAACGGCAGGGAAACCGCTCGGCCGATGCAGTTTCCCGATGCCTCCGGCGTGCCGGTCAACATGCTGCCGATCAGCGACGGCACCGCCTTCGACGAACTCAAGAAACTGGTGGACGGCGAAGGCGCCAATCTCGCCGACTCTGATTCGCTCGGCATGCTCGCATCGATCGGTATCGCCAAGGGGCGGCCGTTCGAGCCCGACCCAAAGACGCGAAAGATCCTCGATCAGGCAGCAAAGACGGCCTTCAAGATGAGCCGGGTGATCGGCTTCGAGGAGACGGTCGCCGGCCGCTCCCTGCGGATCTATCCCGACCGCCGATGGATCAACCCGATGGCCGACGCGACACCGCAAAACCTCTCGGGGCCCTTCGACCTCGGCTGGCGGCGGGTGGCCGGGGGCGATCTCGATCTCGATGCCCGGATCTGGTTCTTCACCAACTACTACTCCGTCAGCCCCGGCATGCTGTCTCAGACGCCGGGCAGGGGCGCCAAATACATGATCGCCTTCGTCGACAGCCGGGGTGTGAACCTCTCGGGCGGCAGTAGCTACCGCCTCCGTCTGCCCCGCGACATCCCCGCCGCCAACTTCTGGTCGGTGACGCTCTACGAAGCCGAGAACGGCTCGGGCCTCGCCAACGGTCAGCCGTTTCCATCGCTCGGTTCACGCGACGCGCCGGCGGCAAACGCCGACGGCAGCACGGACCTGTATTTCGGCCCCACGCTGCCCGCCGGCCAGGCGGGCAACTGGCTGGCGACGGTGCCCGGAAAGGGCTACTTCGTCGTCCTCCGGCTCTACGGGCCGACCGAAGCCGCCATCGACAAGAGCTGGAAGCCCGGCGACATCGAGAAGGTGCAGTGAGCGTGCAACGCCATGATGTAGAGCCCCACTGCAGGAAGGCGATCATGACGACCACTTCGAGAGGACTCGCCCTCGCCACCATAGTCTTCACCGCTCTCGCGGTTCCCACGGCAGAGGCGCAGTTTCTGCCCACCACGGGGAGCGTCACCTCGAGGCTCGGCCCGCTCGAACTGGTGAACGGCTACCCAACAGACGCCACCGTCGAGAAACTTTTCGACGACATCGACTCCCAGCGGGCCTGCCAGGCCTACCTCTGGGCCCTGCCGCTGATGGCGATGCAGCAATGGCAGAGCGAGCATCTGACAAAGTTCGGCGCCGGCAGGCTCGACTATGTCGACTACCTCACCTTCGAGGACAAACTCGGCCTCCTCACGGCCAACGCCAACACGCCCTACATCATGGCGTTTCCGAATCTCAAGGAGACCGGCCCGCTGGTGTTCGAGGTTCCCGCCGGCCCCACCGCAGGCGGTTTCACCGATTTCTGGCAGCGGCCGATCACCGATTCCGGCCAGACGGGGCCCGACAAGGGCGCCGGCGGCAAGTATCTGATCCTCGGTCCCGACGACCCGGAGATGAAGCCGGAAGGCTTCTACGTCTACCGCTCGCCCACGGTCAACGTTTTTTCCGCCCATCGAGTGCTCGATCCCGACCTGGCCAAGGCCAGGCTGCTCATCGGTGGATTGAAGATCTATCCCTACAGCGGGCGTAAAAACCCAGCCCCAACCCGCCACGTCTCGCCGGCGGGTCGGCCGTGGAGCGGGGAGCAGCCGCGAGGCCTCGCCTACTGGGAAGGCCTTGCGAAGATCATCGAGGAGGAACCGGTCCACGAACGCGACCGGATGATGATGGGAATGCTGCAGCCGCTGGGGATCGAGAAGGGCAAAGCGTTCAGCCCGACCGAGCGACAGAAGCAGATTCTCATCGACGCCGCCCAGACCGGCGAGCTGATGGCCCGGACGATCGCCTATCGGAAGCGGTTCGAGGGGGCGAAAGTCTGGCCGGGCAGGAACTGGGATATCTCGCTGTTTCTCGAGGAGACCAACCAGGAGGCCCCGCACCACACCCAGCTGGACGAGCGGACGAGCTGGTTCTACGAGGCCGTCGGCGTTTCGGTGGGGATGATGGGCCGCGCCGTCGGCGTCGGACAGGTCTACCTCGAGTCCGCGAAGGATAGCGCAGGAAACTGGCTTGACGGTGCCAAGACCTATCGCCTCACGATTCCGAAGGATGCTCCGGTGGCCCAGTTCTGGTCGGTCACCGTTTACGACAACGAGACCCGCTGCTTCGTCAAAACTGGACTTCCGCCCGATCGTTCATCCCGCGACGCCATCGTCAAGAATGCCGACGGCTCCGTGGACATCAGGTTCGGCCCGACGGCTCCTGCCGGCTTCCCCGAGAGCAACTGGATCAAGACCCTGCCGGGCAAGGGATGGTTCAGCTACTTCCGGCTCTATGGCCCGACCCAGCCCTACTTCGATCGCTCCTGGACGCTGCCGGACTTTGAACTGATCGAGTAGAAGCCCGGGGTGGCTGTCACCAGCAGATGATTAGAATACGATGGTTCGTCTGGGAGGGATGCGAATTGCTCATCGATTGGAGACCGCTAGCCGCAGGCAGCAAGACCATGCTCACCCGCTTTCCTAGAATCGCAGCCGTCCTTGCGTTGGCCGCGCTACCTGCCGCGGCCGGTGAACCGCCGGTCATCCCGCTCTGGGAGAACGGTCCACCCGGCTTCGAAGGCCGCAAGGGCGAGACGGAGGTGATCGACAAAGGCACGATCACGAACATTCACTATCCGACGCTCACGGTTTTCCTCCCGGAGCCCGGGCGGGCGACCGGCGTGGGCATCGTCGTGGCGCCCGGCGGCGGGCTCGCGAAGCTCGGCTTCGAGGGAGGCGGTGTCGAGCCGGCACGCTTTCTGGCAGACCAAGGGTTCGCGGCGTTCGTGCTCAAGTATCGGCTGCCGCGGGAGCCGGGTGTGCCCTACAAGTTCGAGGAGCATTCGCTCCAAGACGGGCAGCGGGCGGTGCGGCTCGTGCGTTCGAAGGCCGCAGACTTTGGCATCAAGCCCGAGAAGGTCGGCATGCTCGGATTCTCCGCGGGCGGCGAGGTCGTCTCGATCACGAGCTATCGGCCGGGGACCGGCGATCCGCAGGCGACCGACCCCGTCAACCGTCTCGACGGCCGGCCGGCGTTCCAGATGCTCGTCTATCCGGGGCCGCTCGGCATTCCCTCCCGGCTGCCGGCAGGCTCGCCGCCGGCCTTCATGGTGATCGCCGCCGACGACCCGCACACGAGCGTCGTGATCAACCTGATGAACCTGTTCCGCGAGTCGGACATCGATTACGAGGCCCACGTCTACGCCCGGGGCGGCCACGGCTTCGGCGTGAAGAAGTCGGTTCGCAAGAGCCTCGAGCATTGGCCCGACCGGATGATCGACTGGCTCCAGGACGAGGTCGTCGCCGATCCGCCGCTGCTGAAGTCGACGAAGTAGGATCGTCCTCAGGGCAGGTCAATTCCCGCTCAAGGCCTGCTGCGGCCCTGCGACTGGATCTGCTCGAGCGTCTCGAGCATCCTCCGAACCCGCTCCGGATGCTCCCTGGCGACGTCCTGCTCCTCGCCGAGATCGGTCGCCAGCTGATAGAGCTGCGGCTGCGGAACGCTCCGGGTCTGCTCCTGCGGGTCGGCGGTTTTCTTCTTCATCTTCTGCGCCGGAACGAGCTTCCATGTTCCCTCGCGCAGGGCAAGCGTTCCCGCCTGCTCGACCAGCGTGGTGCGGCCCCCACCGGCGGTGTTCTCTCCGAGAAGATCGGACAGCAGATCGAAGCTGTCGGGGCCCTCGTTCCCTGTGAGCGTCTGGCCCGTCAGGGTCGCCAGCGAATGGAGCATGTCGATATGACAGACCAGCGCCCCGGAGGTGCCCGGCTTGACCCGGGCCGGCCAGCGCAGGATGAACGGTACCCGCGTGCCTCCCTCGAAACAGCTGCCCTTGTCGCCCCGCAGCGGTCCGTTGTGCGGATGGCCGTTGTTGGTTTCAACGGTGCCGGCGTTCACCTCGTCGGGCCCGTTGGGATCGAGCACGCCGCCATTGTCGCTGGTGAGGATCACGAGGGTGTCGTCGGCGATCTTCAGACGCTCGAGGGCACCGAGCACCTGTCCGACGGTCCAATCAAATGAGTGGACCGCATCGCCGCGGACCCCCGCGGTGCTGCTTCCCCTGAACCGCTCGTGCGGAACCCGCGGCACATGGATGTCGTGGGTGCAGAGGTAGAGGAAGAAGGGCCGACCGTCGTTTCTGGCCACCTGCCGCTCGATGAAGTCGACCGACTTCGCCGCGATCACGTCGGCGATCTCATCGTCCTTCCAGAGGGCGGCAGCGCCTCCGGTCTGCCCGCCGATCCGTGGGATTCCGCGAACGAACGACCGCGGCTCCCCGCGCTTCACGCTGTAGTCGAGACTGATCGGGTCGGCCGGATCGAGGCCCACCACCCGCCGGTTCTCCACCCAGACACAGGGCGTGCGGTCGCCGGTGGCGGGGAGGATCCAGGCCTCGTCGAAACCGATCTCCAGCGGGCCGGGTCGGATCTCGCCGTTGTAGTCGGTCGGCGTCGTGCCGAGCCCGAGGTGCCATTTGCCGAACACGCCCGTCTGGTAGCCGACACGCTTGAGGAGCGCCGGAACGGTGGTTCTTCCCGGTTCGATGATCAGCCCGGCCGTGCCCGGCAGGATGCCGGTGCCGGGCCGCCGCCAGGCGTATTCACCCGTCATGAAGGCATACCGTGTCGGCGTGCAGACTGCCGCGGGGGCATGGGCATCGGTGAATCGCAGGCCGGCACGGGCCAGAGCGTCGCAGTTGGGCGTGCGAATCTGTTCGGCCCCGTAGCAGCCAAGATCTCCGTAGCCGATGTCATCGGCCAGGATGAAGATGATGTTCGGCGGAGCGGCCGTCGCGGGAGCCGCTTCCCAAAACAGGCTTCGGAAAAACAACCCGCCGAACAGGGCCAGCAGGCGGAGGGATTTCGTCGTCAGCACTGGAAACTCCTGGGATGGATGGTCGAAGCGTTGGAAGCCGAGACTGGAAAACGGGTCGGAGGCAGAAGCGGACATCTGGCCCCGACGGCCGGCCATGAATCTCGCGACGCCGCGGGAGCATTGTTATTCTCACGGATTGACTGTCGACCCGCCAGAACGCCCCATCAGGAGTCTGCCCGCGATGCCGGACCATCTTCAGGCCGCGGAGGCTCATCAGGCCAGGGCCGGCGGCGGGACTGCGGCCTCGACGGCCGCTCCCGGCGTGCTCGTGATCCTCGGTGCCTCGGGCGATCTGACCAAGCGGCTGCTGATGCCGGCGCTCTACAACCTCGCCTGCGACGGGCTCCTGCCCGACAACTTTGCCGTGGTCGGCATGGCCCGTGGCGAGATGACCACGGAAACCTTTCGCGGCCAGCAACGCGAGGAGATTGCCCGCTTTCAGACGCGGCGGTCCTTCGACGAGGACCGCTGGCAGTGGCTCGAGTCGCGGCTCCACTTCACCGCCGGCGACTTCGACGATGCCGCCGCCTTCGGCCGGCTGCGGGCGCTGGTCGAGCAGGTGAGTCGGGGCACGGCTGCCGCCGACAACACGCTGCTCTATCTGGCGATCTCGCCGGCCTTCTTCGCGGTCGTCAACCAGCAGCTCGCCGCCGCCGGGTTCACCCGGCTCCCGGGGCGGAAGCGGATCATCGTCGAAAAGCCCTTCGGCAAGGATCTGGAATCCGCCCGCCTTCTGAACCAGTCGCTTCTCTCCCTCTGGAGCGAGGACGAGATCTATCGGATCGATCACTACCTCGGCAAGGAAACGGTGCAGAACCTGCTGGCCTTCCGGCTCGCCAACGGAATGTTCGCCCCGCTCTGGAATGCCGGCCAGATCGACCACATCCAGATCACGGCGACCGAGACGGTCGGCGTGGAAACCCGCGGCGAGTATTACGACAAGACCGGCGTCGTTCGCGACATGCTGCAGAACCACCTGCTGCAGATGCTCGCCTATGTCTGCATGGAGCCGCCCGAGTCACTCGATCCAGACGTCGTCCGCGACGCCAAGGCGCGGCTGCTCGAATCGGTGCGGCTGTTCGGCCCGGATGATGTCCGACGCGACTGCGTTCGCGGACAGTACGGCCGGGGCTTCAGGGCCGACGGCGGCCCGGCGGTCGGCTATCGCGAGGAGCCGAACGTCGATCCCGGATCGAACACGCCGACCTTCGCGGCACTCAGGCTTCATCTCGACAATGCCCGCTGGGCCGGCATGCCGGTCTACCTGCGGAGCGGCAAGTCGCTCTGGAAACGTGGTACCGAGATCGTCGTGCAGTTCAAGGGCGAGGACGGCGAGGCGGCGAACCTGCTGGTCTTCCACATCCAGCCGTTTCAGGGCGTCGAGATCCGGATGCAGGCCAAGCGGCCCGGCCCGGCATTCGAACTGCAACGGGCCGGGATGCGGTTCGACTATGCCGAAACGTTCGAGGCATCCCGGGGCACGGGCTATGAGGTGCTCCTCTACAGCGCGCTCAACGGCGACCCGACGCTCTTCTCGCGGACCGACTTCGTGGAATCTTCCTGGCGGATCATGCAGCCCGTGCTCGACGCCTGGGCCACGACGCCGGCCGATGATTTCCCCAACTACACGGCGGGCAGCTGGGGCCCGCGGGCGGCAACCGCGCTGCTCGGCCGCGACGGTCGCCACTGGCACGAGTGCCTCAGCAGGGATGTGCTCACCCGCAGCGCGTTCTTTGCAAACGCCCCGGCCGTGCTGCTCAACACGCTGATGCTCGCCTTCCGCCCGCTGGCCGTCGACTCCGGGGCGACCGTCGTCGAGCGGGGCGAGCGAAACCGCGACCTGTTCATCGTCTGTCGCGGCGAACTCGAGGCGCTCGGGGCGGAGGGCGAGCGGCTCGGTGTCGTCTCGGCGGGAGAGTGCTTCGGCGAGATGGCCCTGCTTTTAAACCAGCCCCGCAGCGCCACCGTCCGGGCGGTCGTCCCCTGCGACCTGCTCGTGCTCGAGGAGGACGACTTCCGCCGGATCATCGCCGATTTTCCCCAGGCCGAGGCCGACCTCCGCCAGATCGCGACCGACCGCTCCGAGGCCAGCCGCCGTGGGAAAGGATGCTGAGCGACCGACCGTAGACTTTCCGCAGCCCATACTTCGGACAATAATAGATGCATCATGACAGGGTTCATCGATGTGCCGAAGGTCGGTGGTCTGGTCGCGATCATCGCGAGCACCCTGCTGGCGGCCTCCTCGGCCGCGGTTGCCGACGACCATCCCGGCAAGGCGATCTATCAAGAGCATTGCGTCCGCTGCCATGGGGAGAACGGGGCCGGCACGGCCGACCAGCCCGACCCGCTCGTCGGCGACCGGTCGATCAACCAACTCGCCGCCTCGATCGACGAGACGATGCCCGAGGACGATCCCTCGCGGGTCGACGCCGAGGCAGCCCGGCAGGTGGCTGAATACATCCACGGGGCCTTCTATTCGGCCGTGGCACGCGATCGTAATCGGCCGGCCCGGGTGGAGCCCTGCCGGCTCACGATGCGGCAGTACCAAAACACCGTGGCCGATCTGTTGGGAAGGTTCCGTGGCGGCCTACCCGGGGTCGATGACAGCCGTGGGCTGAAAGCGGAATACTTCCGGGGCCGGTCCTTCGACCGGCGGGAGGGGCTGGTCTACGAGAGGGTCGACCCGCAGGTCGATTTCGACTTCGGCCTCGAGGGTCCAGAGCCGGAGCAGTTCGAACCGAATCGGTTTGCGATCCGTTGGACAGGCTCGATCGTGCCGCCGGAAACGGGCGTCTACGAGTTCGTCGTCCGTTCGGCCCAGGCCGTCAAGCTCTCGGTGAACAGCGACTGGGACGAGCCTTCCCTGATCGATGCCATGGTCACATCCGCCGGCGTGGACGAGTATCGCGGCAGCCTGTTCCTGCTCGGCGGCCGTGCCTATCCGCTCCGGCTCGAGTTTTCCAAGGCGACTCAGGGCGTCGAGAAGGACGGCGATCGAGACCCGAATCCGGCCTCGATTCGACTGCTCTGGAAACCGCCCCACGGCGTTCTCGAAACGCTGCCCGAGCGTTGCCTGATTCCGCACGGCTGCGACCGCAGCTATGTCGTTCAGACCCCCTTCCCGCCGGACGACAAATCGATCGGCTACGAACGGGGCACGAGCATCTCACAGGAGTGGTTCGCAGCCGCGAACGCCGCCAGCATCGAGGTCGCCGACATGGTCCTCGACCATGTCGAGCAGCTGGCCAGGGTGAAGCGAGACGCGGGCGATCGGCCCGAGAAGATTCGCCGCTTCGCCACGACCTTCGCCGAGCGGGCCTTCCGGCGGCCCCTCTCCGACGACCTGCGAGAGGTCGTGATCGACCGGGCCTTCGACGAGGCCCCCGACCTCGACACGGGGCTCAAGCGGTCGATCCTGTTGACGCTCAATTCTCCGCGATTTCTCTGCCGGGGCATCGATGATGCCGGCGACGCGGATCCGTTCGAGACTGCGGCCCGGCTGTCCTTCGGCCTCTGGGATTCGATCCCCGACGACGCCCTTTGGAAGGCCGCGGAGAGAAAAAAGCTCTCCACGGTCCACCAGGTTCGGGCCCAGGCCGAACGGATGGTCTGGGACCGGCGAACGCGGGCCAAGGTCCGCGACTTTCTCTTCAGCTGGCTGCGGGTCGATCTCGCTCCCGAACTCAGCAAGGATCGTTCCCTCTATCCCGAGTTCGCCCCCGAAATCGCCGCCGATCTTCGGACGAGCATGGAACTGTTTCTCGACGACGTCGTCTGGCGGAGCGGCGATTTCAGACGGCTGTTCACCGATGACGAGGTCTTCATCAACGGCAGGCTGGCCCCGCTCTATGGGGCCGACCTTCCGGCGGATGCCCCCTTTCGCCGCATCCGGCTCGACGAGGGCAGCCGCGGCGGCCTGATCTCGCATCCCTACATGATGAGCGTGCTCTCCTACGCCGGCGTCACCTCCCCGATCCATCGCGGCGTGTTCCTCGCCAGGAGCGTGATGGGAAACACCCTCCGGCCGCCGGTCGAGGCGGTGGCACCGATCGCGCCGGAGCAGCACCCCGACCTGACGACCCGGGAGCGGGTGGCGCTGCAGACGCGGGCCGTCGCCTGCCAGACCTGCCACACGATGATCAATCCGCTCGGCTTCGCCCTCGAGGAGTTCGACGCGATCGGCAGGCGCCGCCTCAGCGAGGGCAGCGGACCGGCCCAGAAACCGATCGACCCCACGGGGTCCTATCTGCCCCGGGAGGGTCAGCAGGCCTCGTTCCGCGGGGCCCGGGAACTGGCCGCCTACATTGCCACGAGCCCCGACGCCGGCGAGGCCTTCGTCCAGAACCTGTTCCACGCCCTCGTAAAACAGCCTGTCCGGGCCTGGGGGCCGGAAACGCTCGAAAACCTGCGGGCCGGCTTCGAGAAGAGTGGCTTCGATATCCGCCGGCTTCTGGTCGATATCATGACTGTGGCGGCATTGCCGCCGAAGGTCGATGTCGCCCAGGCCAACGACAAGGAAAACCCTCGATGAACGGGCCCATCAGCCGTCGGGAACTGCTCCGCAGGCTGGGCGTCGGCTCGGCCGTACTCCCGTTTCTCGGCAACCTTCCCAGTCTGGCCCTGGCAAACGCCGCCGAACCGAAGCGGCGGCTCGTGATCGTATTCAGTCCGGACGGCATCGTGCGGAAGAACTTCTGGCCGGCGGAGCCCGGTCCGTTCACCACTCCCGGCCCGGTGGTCAGGCCGGTGGATCTGCCCCCGATTCTCAAGCCCCTCGAGCCCTTCCGCGACCGACTGCTGACGCTCCAGGGGGTCCACAACAAGGTCAAGGGCGACGGCGACAACCACATGCGGGGCATCGGCTGCCTGTTGACCGGCATCGAACTCTTTCCGGGCAACGTCCAGGGAGGCGGCGATACGCCCGCCGGTTGGTCGAGCGGCCACTCCATCGATCAGGAAATCCGCCGCCATCTCCAGTCGCGGCCGGAAACGGCCACACGGTTTGGGTCGCTCGAGTACGGCGTTCTCGTGCCCAACAAGGCCGACACCTGGACGCGGATGGTCTACACCGGCCCGAACCAGCCCGTGGCCCCGGTCGACGACCCCTACCAGATGTTCCAGAAACTCTACGGCCAGCTGAAGGATCGGGAGAGCATGCAGAGCGTGCTCGATGAATTGCACGAAGACCTCGGCAAGGTCGCAAACGCCCTGCCCGCCGAGGACCGCCGGATCCTCGAGGAGCATGCGGCCCTCGTCCGCCAGTTCGAAAAGGAACTCGCCGCAAGTCGATCATCCCAGGTCCATGCGGTGCCCACGATCGAGGAGGGGATCGTCGAGCAGAACGATCACATGCCGCGGATCAGCCGCAGCCAGATCGAACTGGTGGTCTCATCGCTCGCCGCCGACTTCACCAGGGTCGCGACGCTCCAATACACCAACTCGGTCGGCCAGCCCCGGTTCAAGTGGCTGGGCGTCGACGAGGGCCAGCACGAACTCTCCCACGAGCCGAACAGCAACGAGGCCGCCCAGGACAAGCTCACCCGGATCAACACCTGGTATGCGGGGGAGGTGGCCCACCTCGCGAAGCGGCTCGCCGAAACGCCCGAGCCGGGGGGCTCAGGCTCGCTGCTCGACCACACCACGATCGTCTGGACCAACGAGCTCGGCGAGGGCAACTCCCACTCGCACGAGCACATCCCCTGGGTGCTCGTGGGCGGCGGCCTCGGGTTCAGGATGGGCCGTGCCGTGGAACTCCCCGGCGTGTCGCACAACCGTCTGCTCGTCGCCCTCGCCAATGCGATGGGGCACTCGTCTCTGGAGCGGTTCGGCAATCCCGACTACTGCGCCGATGGGCCGCTCACCGGCCTGACCTGAAGCCGCCCCGCGGGCCGAACTTTCGCGGGCGACCGGGCCCCTTTCCCGGTCCTTGGCCGGGCCCTCTTCCCTGCCCCGGTCCTTCTCCCCCACGGCGTTTGTCGAACCGCCGCGGTCCGCGGGGGCGATCGTCGTCCGGCGGACGCGACGCAAACGCATCCCCGTCCGGCTGAACGGCAGCAGGAGGCGCGAAGTGATGGAGGATCGCAGCCGCCACCTCGGTGGGCGTGTAGCCCTGCTCGAGCAGCCGCTCGACGAGCTGGGTTCGCGGGGCAAAATCCCCGGCCTCGAGCGTGTCCCGGAGCCGCTCGAAGAGGGCATCCGACCGCCGGCTCTCGACGGCCTCGGCCGTGGGCACGTGCTCCCGACGGATCTTGACCTTGGTGAACCGCTCGATCGACTGCAGCTTGTAGATGCCCGCCCCGGAGACGAGCGTCACCGCCCGCCCCTTGCGTCCAGCACGGCCCGTGCGGCCGATCCGATGGACGTAGTCTTCGGCGTCGTAGGGAAGGTCGTAGTTCACCACGAGTTCGAGGTCGTTGACGTCGATGCCCCGGGCCGCAACGTCGGTGGCCACGAGAAACGCGAACGCGGCCTTCTTGAAACTGCCCATCACGCGGGTCCGCTGGGCCTGGGCCATGCCGCCGTGGAGCCGCTCGGCGGAGCAGCCTCGGGCCACGAGGGCGTCGGCGAGTTCCTCGACCATGTGCTGGGTGTTGCAGAAGATCACGCCGCTCTTCACGTCGTAGAAGTCGATCAGCCTGGCGAGGGCGTCGAACTTCGCATGGTGCCGGACCTCGTAGTAGACCTGGTCCACGAGCGGCGCGCCGCTCACGGCCTTCTGCTCGATCTTCACGGTCTTCGCGTCCCGAGAGTGCCCCCGGACGAGGGCCTGGATCGGCGGCGAGATCGTGGCCGAGAAGAAGACCGTCTGCCGCTTCGTCGGGGCCGCGGCGAGGATCTTTTCGATGTCCTCGCGAAAGCCCATGTCGAGCATCCTGTCGGCCTCGTCGAGCACGAGCATCCGCACCGCCGAAAGATCGAGCGTGTTGCGGGCCATGTGGTCGGTGAGTCGGCCGGGTGTGCCGACCACGATGTGGGCCCCGCGCTTCAGTTCGGCGAACTGCCGCTCGTAGGAGGCGCCGCCGTAGATCGGCACGGACCTGAGCCCCTTTCGGAAGGCGGCGAGCTTGTGAACCTCGTCGGCCACCTGGGTCGCCAGTTCGCGGGTCGGGGCGAGGATCAGCACCTGGGTCGCCGCGATCGTCGGATCGACACGCTCGATCGCCGGAATGCAGAACGCGGCGGTCTTGCCGGAGCCGGTCTCCGACTGGCCGACGACGTCGTGACCCTCCATGATCAGGGGAATCGCGGCCGACTGGATCGGCGACGTCTCCTCGAACCCGAGCCGCTCGACGGCCTTGAGCAGATCGGCGGAGAGGCCGAGCGAGGCGAAGGGCACGTGGCCGGGGCGGGCGGGTGATTCGTCGGACGAGTCGGCGGGGCGGGCCACGGGCTTGGCCATCAGGCATCACTTTCGGCGGGGGGAGGCGGGCGGAGGAAGTGCCCGATCCTACATCGGAAGTCGATCCGACGGGCGAAATCCGCTGCAATCCGCTCGACCGGCAGCGTCGAGCCGGAAATCCGGCGCCGCTCGGACGGATTGTCCGTTGTGCATACAGTTCTGTCGGCGACAATCACCTTCAGCAAATTTTCCGCTCACTTTCCTCCGGGGAATCCCCTTGGCCACGTCCGCTCTGCCACAACGAGCCGCCGGCAACGGCAGCCAGATCCATCGCATCCACTGGGAATATCTGCTGCCGATCGCGACGGTGCACCTGCTCGCCTGCCTGGCGTTCCTGCCGGCCTGCTTCAGCTGGTCGGGAGTCGCGCTGGCCCTGCTCGGCACCACCGTCTTCGGCACGCTGGGCATCAATCTCTGCTACCACCGGCTTCTCGCCCATCGCAGCCTCAAGGTTCCGCAATGGCTCGAGCACTGCCTGGCGACACTCGCCCTCTGCTCGCTCGAGGACACTCCGGCCCGCTGGGTTGCCAACCACCGCCTCCACCACCGCCATTCAGACGAGCCGCCCGATCCGCACTCGCCCCGCGACGGGATCATCTGGTCGCACATGGGCTGGCTGTTTCGCAGGGCCCCACAGCGGCGTTCAGGCTCATTCTTCGAACTCTACGCCCGCGACATCCTGGTCGACGATTACTACCGCACGCTCGAACGGCATCCGACGGCGATCCTCTGGATCTACCTCGCCCATGCGATCCTGTTCGGCCTCGCCGGCCTGCTCGTCGGCCGCTGGACGGGTGGCGATTGGCAGGCCGGCCTGCAACTCGCCGCAAGCTGGGTGGTCTGGGCCGCGTTTGTCCGGACCGTGCTCGTCTGGCACATCACCTGGAGCGTGAATTCGCTGACGCACCTGTTCGGCTACCGCACCTATGCGACCGACGAGGACAGCCGCAACAACTGGCTCGTCGCGCTGCTGGCAATGGGCGAGGGCTGGCACAACAACCACCACCACGACCCCGCCAGTGCCAGCCTGCAGCACAAGTGGTGGGAATTCGACGCCACCTACTACGTCATCCTGGTGCTCGAGCGGCTCGGCCTGGCCACCGACGTGATCCAGCCGCGGCATGTGCGAAAGGCAGCAACCACGACCTCCTGACGGCCCGCTTCAAGGAAAATCTCGGCATCCTGCCGAATTTTCCTTGGCGACCTCCGGTCGCTGGTACTCACCCGGCCCTCCAGGCCTGATGCCTTTCCGATGTGGGACAGGCTTGAGTCTGTCGTGGCCTCAACTGACCCAACCCGCTCGGGGCTACCCACGCCCTCTCGCCGGACGTTCGCTTCGGCCCTCCGGGGCCTCGGCTCTCTGCATGTCCGCTTCGCTTCGCCATCCTGGCTGCGCTCGCTCCCATAGCCCGCTCGAGGGCATGGGCAGCCCCTCGCTGATCCGTCTGGTTGCGTGACGGGGGGAGGTGCGGGGCGGGCACGAGCCAGATTGGGTGAGTTCGGCGTGACAAGCTGAAGCCTGTCCCACTCCGGGCAGATGGGGGGCGAGTTGGCGAGCCGAGGCGGCAACGGTTCGGGTTTGTTGAAAAACAGGTTCATATCCTATTCTCTGGCTTCAGAACCCGGTTTCTGTCACGGAGGACGCCGACATGGTGCGATTGAAGATTCTTCGGACCGAACTTTTGGCTGCAGGATTCCCGATTCGTCGACTCGCGTTGATGCTCGGATTCGGTGGCCTCATGCTCGCCTGCATCGCTCACGCCGCGGAATCGACGGGCACTGCGGTCGGTCCGATCGATCACCTGCTGACGATGCCCTATCAGCCACAGGGCCCGGTCGCGGGCACGCTCCGACTGGCTGGCTCGACCACGCTTCAGCAGGCTGCCGCGCAATGGACCGCCGGCTTCGTGCGAATCCATCCGAAGGCCGTCTGCGAGCTCGCCAGCCGGGGGTCGGGGGCTGGCTGGAAGTCGCTGGCTTCCGGTGCCAACGACATCGCCCTGATGAGCCGCCCGCTCACCGATGCGGAGCGGACAACCTACGAACGGGAAACCGGCCGCCGCATCGTGGCGGTCGTGGCGGCCTTCGACCGCATGGTCTGGATCGTGAACGCCGCGAATCCGATCGAAACGCTCCCCTGGTCGCCCGAGACGGGCCTGCTGCGACCTGCCGAGAAAACCTCCGCCACGGCTCCGGCCGACGCCGTCACCGCATGGGGCAGCCTCGTGGCAGACCCGGCCTGGACCGCCGTGCCGATTACGGTCCACGGCACATCCCTTGATCACGGAACCCGCTGGCATCTCGACCGGCTGCTGACGGGCACGGCTGCCTGTCCGATCAAGGTCGTCGAGCACGAAACGGTTGCCGAGGTGACGGAGGCCGTGGCGGCCGACCGGGGAGGCCTCGGCCTGATCGGGTCGAACCAGGGCAACTGGCCGGGTGTGAAGCGGATTCCGCTCGCGGTCTCGGCGGACCAACAGCCGATGGCCGATGGTGTCGCCGGATCTGCCCGCACGCCCGACTGCCGCCCGCTGTTCGTCGTCGTGACGCTGCCGAAGGAGGGCGGACTTCCGCCGCTCCAGCGGGAGTTTCTCGCCTACGTCCTCAGTCAGGCGGGCCAGCTCGACGCCGCCAAGGACGGCCTGCTGCCGCTCTCCCGGCCCGAGATCCACGCCCAGCGCGAACTCCTCGGCTGGCCGGTGGAGCGGTAGGGGCTTTTCACGCCGACACGATCGTTCGGACGAGACTTTTCAGATGAAGCGAAGCATGGAGCACACGCGATGAGTTCCGCCTCCGAGAATCCCTGGATCAAGAGACCTGCCAACACGGGGCTGATTGGCATCATCCTGCTGACCTCGACGGGAATCGTTGCGGTTCTTCCCGCGACTGCCCAGGATGTTCGTGTCCGCGATGCCGCCGCCCCCGCCCAGCCGTTCGGCGTCTCATACGACCCCGGCAACGCCCGCTACCTGCCGCCACAGCCACAGCCGCAGGTGCGACCTGGCAACTATTCGCTCGGCATCATGGCCCGCAACACGCCGACAGGGGTCGATGTCGTCCAGGTCAACAACGGCTCCGTGGCCCAGGCTTCGGGCCTCGAGGTCGGCGACGTGGTCGTGAACGTGGCCGGCTACCAGGTGGGCTACGTCGGTGATCGGCTCTACGATCTGGGCGACGAGATTTCCCGCAGGGTGAACCCGGCCGGTCAGGTTCCGCTGCTGATCCGCAATCAACGCACCGGCGCGATGGTGAACGTGCCCGTCCAGTTCGGAGCCGCTTCCGCCAGGACGATCAGCGGCGTGCTCACCGCCGAGGCGGGCGCCGTCGTGCCCTCGACCGCGGTCGTGACGATCCGGCTGCTCGACGTCACGCAGCCCGAATGGACCGATGTGGCCCTGACCCAGGGGCAACTGCCCTCCCCGGTCGGGCTTCCCGCCTCCTACAGGATCGATCTGCCGGCGGTGCAGGCGAACCATCGCTATGCCGTCGATGCCCGGGTCGAGGAGGCGGGCCGGCTCCTCCTGCGGACGCCCGTTCCGGTCGCCGTCGCCTCCGTCGATCGCGACCAGCGGATCGACCTCGTCCTCTCCACCCGTGGCATCGCCGCCACTGCTCCGGCGGCCCTGCCACCCCGGGACCAGGTGCAGCAGTGGATCCAGGCCTATCTCGGCCGCCAGCCCTATCCATACGAGGCCGACGTCTGGCTCGCCGACCTGCAGCGTGGAAAGACGATGGCCGACATCCAGGCTGGCATCCTCAGCAGCACCGAACTCTTCGAGCGGCAGCGATCCAATCCCGACCTCTATTCGGCCGAGGTATTCCGTCTGATCTACGGCATGCCGCCGAATCCCGCCCAGATGAACGACCTGCGTTCTCGCTGGGCTTCTGCCCAGGGCATCCGGCTGCGATTCGTCGAGGGCCTGCTCCGCCAGCCGCGGTGACGCACGCCGTTCAGCGGACCGCCGCCATCCGCTGCTGCTGTCGGGCCTTCATCGGGCCGTGATAGGCGGCCACCGCCCCCGGCGTGAGGCTGCCCCAGAGCCGCTCCTGATAGATCGAGAGCCCGTGGATCGCGTGGCACATCGGACCGATCTTCCATTCGCGGGCGGGCTCGTCGTGGAGGATCCGGGCGACAAACTCGACGGCGGCGATCGTCCGCGGATGATAGAGCACGTGCTGGTCGGCCGTTGACACGAGGAATTCGAGCATGTGCCCCGATGTTCTCAGCTTCCGCTCGATGTCGTCGCCGTCCTCTGGCCTGTTGAACCAGTCGGTGCTGAAACTGCCGTCGTCGTTCTGCAGTTCGTCGAACATCCGTTGCTGCTGGCTGCGGACATAGTGGTCGGCCGAGGGATAGACGCCGTCGAGTCCGCCCGTCGCCTCCCGCCGCCTCTGGCATGCGTAGGCGAGGCCGAAGAGGCGATGGGTGCCGCCACAGGGGGCTCCGCGTAGCGGCTGTCCGATCTCCTCGCGAACCAGCCGCGGCAGCGACCACTCGCTCCCGTCGGCGGCCGTCCAGGTTTCGTCGCTGTCCAGATAGTGGGCCAGCGCAATCAGGGTGAATGTGAGTTCGGTGTTCCCGGCGCAGGCCCGCTGTTCCGACCTGATCAGGTCTGCGACGGTGAAGCCTCGGCCGTCGACCTCGATCGGCGAATTCCTCGCGACCCGACACTGGGCCAGCACCGCGAGATACTGGGCGACGTGCCCCTGCATTCCCTTGCCCCGCAGCGCGACGACCTGCTCCCCCTGCCGGGCCAGCATCACCTGTCCCTTGCAGCGGCCCGCCATGTTGAGCCAGCCGACGCAGCTGACGAGGTCGCCCCCCGGGCCGCCGAGCCGCAGCTGCGAAGCCGGGCCGTATGCGATCGCCCAGTGCATCGCCTCCCAGGGATTGTGCTGCTGCGTGTTGAGCGGCCGCCGCGAGTAGCTGGCGATCGTCCGGGCGATCATGTGCCGCAGGTCCTGCAGCCGCCTCGACTGTGGCGGCGGGGCCGCGATGCCCGGGGCGGAGCTGAAGCCCGTCCTGCGATCGACCGCCGAAGGGCTCCGCGGCGCAGGCTCGGGAGCCGAGGGAGCCGCGGGCTGCACCGACTTTACCAGCCAGAGCACGCTCGACCTGGCCCTCGCAGCCTCGACGGCCGCCAGCCTCGGAGCGGCTGCAGCCGCCCCGAGCAGCAGGACCAACCCGGCCACACACTTCCCTGAACCCATTGGTGTCTCGCCCCGGAACAGCGTGAAACGACACCGTTTTTTCGTCAGTCGGCCCCGCCCGATTGCAGCCGTTCATCCCCAGGGGGCACGAAGCAGCCCTCTTGCCCATCCACCATGAACTTCCCCGCCGGGACCCTGGGGACCGTGGGCAGGCGGGTGGGTCCGTGACGGCGGCGGTGATAGCATTGAAGCATGAACACGCTTCGCGAAGACCTTCTTTCGGCCCTGTCATTCGCGGAGGCCGGCCGCTGGGAAGAGGCCCACCGAATCGCGCAGGCCCATGAGTCGGAGCCGCTGGCGGACTGGCTCCACGCCGTCGTGCACAAGGTCGAGGGGGATGACGGCAACAGCCGCTACTGGTACCGGCGGGCGGGCCGGCTGGACCAGGCCCAGACCGATGCCGCGGCGGAACTGGGAGCGATTCGCATGGCAGTCGAGGACTCCGCCGATGGCTGAGCGTATCGCCAACGGAAACGGCATCCTGACGCCCTTCCTTTCTCGTTGCCCCGTCGCTCGGGCTTTGATCTGCGTCTGGGCCGGCCTGCTGCCGGCTGCCGGCATGGCTGACCCGGCCACCGAGCCGCTCCGGGTCGGCATGGAACTTTCCTACCCTCCGTTCGAGATGACCGACCCGCAGGGCAGGCCGACCGGCGTGAGCGTGCGGATCGCCGAGGCGCTGGGGCGGCACCTTGGCCGCGATGTCGTGATCGAGAACATCGCCTTCGACGGACTGATCCCGGCCCTCAAGACGGGCAGGATCGACTGCATCATCTCCTCGATGACGGCCACGCCGGAGCGGGCCCGATCGATCGCCTTCTCAAAGCCCTACCTCACGACCGGCCTGTCGCTGCTCGTCGGCACACGATCGCCGGTCAGGGGCGAGGCCGATCTGAAGCTGCCCGGTCGGGTGATCGCCGTGAAGAAGGGGACGACGGGGCATCAGTATGCCTCGTCGACGCTCAGGCAGGCCCGACTCCTCGTGCTCGACAAGGAGAACGCGGCCGTGATGGAGGTGGTGCAGGGCAAGGCCGACGCCTTCATCTACGACCCGCTCTCTGTCTATCGCAACCACGCCCGGCACCCCGACACGACCCGGGCGATCCTCAGGCCCTTCCGAGAGGAGACCTGGGCCGTCGGACTGCGGCAGGGCGACGCCTCGCTCCGCTCGGAGATCGACCGCTTCATCGACGACTTTCGGGCGGCAGGCGGCTTCGAAAAACTCGGCACCGAATTCCTGCCGGACGAGACACGAGCCTTCGCGGCCGAGGGCATCCGCCTGTGGTAGCCTGACAGCATGTCCAGACGGTTCGCGCACCTCGTCGTCATCGCCGTCGTCGTCGGGCTCGTGTCGCTCGCCTTCGCGCGGGTCAACTATGCCTGGAACTGGGCAGGGGTCTGGGAGTATCGGGCCAAGTTTCTGCATGGCTGGCTGACGACGGTCGGCCTGAGCCTGGCCTCCCTCGTGGTCAGCACGCTGATCGGCGGCATCGCCGCGGTCTGCCTGCAGTCGAAAACCCCGCTCGTCGAGGCGGTCGGCCGGGTCTACGTGGAGCTGATCCGGGGCACGCCGCTGCTCGTCCAACTGCTGATCGGGTTCTACGTGGTCGCCAACGCCGTCGGCCTCGAAAACCGCTACGTCTGCGGCGTGCTCGTGCTCTCGCTGTTCAGTGGCGCCTACATGGCGGAGATCTTTCGCGGCGGCCTGGCCGCGATCCCCGCCACCCAGCGGGACGCCGCCCGGGCGATCGGTCTCTCACCCTGGCAGTCGCTGCGGCTCGTGATCCTGCCGCAGGCGGTGCGGCTCGTGCTGCCCGCCGTCGCGGGCCAGCTCGTGTCGCTGGTCAAGGATTCTTCGCTGCTTTCCGTGATCGCGATCTCGGAGTTCACGCTCAACGCCCAGGAGGTCAACTCGTTCACCTATTCCACCCTCGAGAGCTACCTGCCCCTGGCCGCCGGCTACCTCCTGCTGACGCTGCCGCTGTCGGCGCTCTCCCGCTGGCTCGAGGGCCGCTTTCGGTACGAGGCCTGAGATGCTGCTCGAGATCCGCGACCTGACCCAGCGATTCGACGCGACCACCGTGCTCGACCGGCTCGAGCTGCTGACGGGCGACATCCAGGCACTGGTGTTCGTCGGGCCCTCCGGCGGGGGCAAATCGACGCTGCTGAGGATCCTCGCCGGCCTCGACCTGCCCGTGGCCGGCAGCGTGGCCTTCGAGGGCGTGCCCCTGCCGCGGGACGAACCAGGGCTGCGGGCCTATCGCAGGACTGTCGGCACGGTGTTTCAGGCCTACAATCTTTTCCCCCACCTCTCGGCTGTCGACAACCTCGTGCTCCCGCTCGTCCACGTGCACGGACTCTCGCGGGCCGAGGCCCTGGAGCGGGTCCGCGAACCCCTGGAGCGATTCCAGCTCATGCCCCACGCAGCAAAACGGCCCGCCGAACTCTCCGGCGGCCAGAAGCAGCGGATCGCGATCCTGCGGGCACTCGTCGTCCATCCGCACCGGCTGTTTCTCGACGAGCCGACCTCGGCACTCGATCCGGAGATGACCGCCGAGGTGCTCGACATGATCGCCGAGCTGAAGGCGGCCGGAACGCAGTTCGTGCTCGTGACCCACGAGATGCGGTTCGCCCGCCGTGTGGCCGACGAGGTCGCCTTCATCGGCGCCGCCCGGGTGCTGGCCCACGGCCCGCCCGATGAGATCTTCGACCGCTGCGCGGAGCCGAGGGTTCGCGGTTTCTTCGACCGGATCCTCGCCTAGCCCCGCAGAATACCGCCGACCAGGAGAGCCCCGCGATGAACGATCCCCAGGCCATGCAGACGCTCGCGATCAGCGGCTTCATCGGCAGCCTCGTGGCCGACGCCGTGGCGATGCCCGTGCACTGGTATTACAACCAGCAGGCGCTGGCCCGGGACTACGGGCCGATCGAGGGCTATCTCGCCCCCCGCAGCCCACACGCCGACAGCATCCTCTGGCGATCGAGCTACACGCCGGCGAACGAGAAGGGGGACATCCTGCGCGAGCAGGCCCAATACTGGGGCAGGCGCGGCATCCACTATCACCAGTTCCTGGCCGCCGGCGAGAACACGCTCAATTTCAGGCTCGCGGTCGAACTCGCCGACCTCGTCCGTCGCGACCGCGACTACGACCCCGAGCGCTGGCTCGACCGCTACATCGCCTTCATGCTCACGCCGGGCCGGCATCGCGACACCTACGTCGAGGAGTATCACCGGCACTTCTTCACGAACCTGGCCGCCGGCCGCAAGCCGATCAGCTGCGGTGTCCGCGACGTGCACATCGGCGGTCTCGCCGCCGTGCCGGCCCTCGTGGCGGCGGTCGGCCCGAGGCACCCCGATCTGAGGCGGATCGTGCGGCTGCACGTCGGCCTGACGCACAAGGACGACGAGGTGCTCGAGGCCGCCGACATCCTCACCCGAATGCTCGTCCGGGTGACCGCCGGAGACGACCTCCGGGAGACGATCCTCGAGGAGGGCCGCGACTGGATCTCGGCCGCCAAGCTCCGGGCCTGGGATCAGCACCCCGATCATGCCGTGGTCGGGGGCATGCTCTCGTCGGCCTGCTACATCCCCGACGCCTTCCCCGCTGCCCTGTTCCTCGCCTGGCGGCATGCGGGCGACTTTGCGGGTGGTGTCTGTTCCAACGCCCGGGTCGGGGGCGACAACTGCCACCGCGGGGCGGTCGTGGGGTCGCTCCTCGGCGGATCCACACCGATCCCGAACGTACTGCTCGAGGGCCTGCTGGCCCGTGGTAGAGTTGGGGACTTCTTCGCCCCACGCCACGACACGATCCAGGAATCGCCCGAGGACTCGCCTGCATGAACCCCGTCGCCACCGCGGACCCCGCAGACCGATCCCCGCCGGCCGAGTTTGCCCGGCTCTCGATGCCGCTCGTGCCGACCAAGACACCCCTGCTGACGGGAGACGATCCGGCCGCGAAGCGGGACGAAATCCGCCGCTACTTCCACCAGACCTGCGAACTCTACGAACGGCTCTTCGAACTGATTCGGGACGATTCCTCCTACTACGAGCGGTACGAACCGCTGCGGCACCCGCTGATCTTCTACTTCGCCCATCCGGCGGTCTTCTACATCAACAAGTTGATCGCGGCCCGCCTGATCCCCGAAAGGATCGACGCCCGGATCGAGGCGATGATGGCGGTGGGCGTCGATGAGATGTCCTGGGACGATCTCAACACGGCCCACTACGACTGGCCGGGCGTCCGTGCCGTCCGCGAATACCGGGTCGCGATGCGGAGGCGCGTGGATGCCTTCATCCAGTCGATGCCGCTCGAACTGCCGATCCACCAGAACGCTCCGGCCTGGATCATCCTGATGGGGATCGAGCACGAGCGGATCCATCTCGAGACGTCGTCCGTGATCATGCGGCAGATGCCGCTCGACGAACTACGTCATGATGACGAACTCACCGCCGATGAGAAGAGGCTCTGGCGGGCCTGCCCGTCCTGCGGCACGCCGCCCCCCAACGACTGGATTCCGATCGAGCCCCGGCATGTCCGCCTCGGCAAATCCGAGACCGACCAGACCTTCGGCTGGGACAACGAATACGGCGTCGAGGAGCACGACCTCCCTGCCTTCCGGGCAGGCAGGCGGCTCGTCTCCAATGCCGAGTTTCTCGCCTTCGTCGCCGATGGCGGCTACCGGGACGAGTCGCTCTGGACCGACGAGGGGCGGGGCTGGCTCCACTACACCCGGGCCGAGCATCCGAAGTTCTGGCTCAACCGCGACGGCGGCTACCTGCAGCGGAACCTGATCGAGGAGATTCCCCTGCCGCAGGACTGGCCGGCGGAGGTGAACTGCCTCGAAGCGCAGGCCTATTGCACCTGGCTCGGACGGAAGACCGGCGACAACGTGCTGCTCCCGTCCGAGGCCCAGTGGCAGGTGTTGCGAGATGCCGTTCCGGGCGACCAGCCGACCTGGAATCCCGCCCCCGGCAACCTGAATCTCGAGCGGTTCGCCTCCAGCGGCCCCGTCGACATGTTTCCGCAGGGGGAGTTCTGCGACCTCATCGGAAATGTCTGGCAGTGGACGAGGTCCCCGATCATGCCGTTCAAGGGCTTCGAGGTGCACCCCATCTACGACGATTTCTCGGTGCCGACGTTCGACGGCCGCCACAACCTGATCAAGGGGGGCTCCTGGATCTCGACGGGAAACGAGGCCCTCAGGAGCGCACGCTACGCCTTCCGGCGGCACTTCTTCCAGCATGCCGGCTTTCGCACGGTCATCGAGGAGCCGGGGAGCGACGCGGTCACAACGGGCTCGCGGCTCTACGAAACAGACCAGCTCGTCACCCAGTATCTCGACTTCCACTACGGCCCCGATCTGCTCGGCGTCCCCAACTTTCCAGCCGCCTGCGTCAGGGCGACGATGCGACAGGTTCCACCGGATCGGCGCCGACGCTGCCTCGACATCGGCTGCTCGGTGGGCCGCTCGGCCTTCGAGTTCGGCAGGTTCTTCGAGCAGGTGGATGCGATCGACTTTTCCGCCCGGTTCATCCAGTCGGGCGTCCGCCTGCAGCAGGGGGACGAGGTGCTCTACGAGGTGCCGACCGAGGGTGAGCTGACCGTCGCCCGGGCCACGTCGCTCGCCAGGCTCGGTCTCGTCGACACGGCTCCGCGGGTCTCGTTCATGCAGGGCGACGCCTGCAACCTCAAGCCGATCTCCACGGGCTACGATCTGGTCTTCGCCGGAAACCTGATCGACCGGCTCTACGATCCGGCCCTGTTTCTCGACGACATCGCCTCGCGAATTCCGTCCGGCGGCATGCTCGCGATCAGTTCGCCATACACCTGGCTCGAGGAGTACACGCCGAAGTCGAAATGGCTCGGCGGCAGGCGGGAGCACGGCGAGCCGCTGGGCACGTTCGAGGGGCTGACCCGGTCGCTGTCCGGCCGCTTCACGCTCGTCCATCGCGAGGAACTGCCCTTCGTGATCCGCGAGACGGCCCGCAAGCACCAGTACTCGATCGCCGATCTCACCCTCTGGCGACGGCTCTGACCGCGAACGCAGGGAGGCACCACGTCATGGCACAGCCGTCCTTCGATCCCTGCAGACAGTGGCTCGGGATCGACGCCGTCGATCTCGGCGATCCGCGGCGTGTGCTCGGCCTGTTGGCCGCCGAAGCCGACCCGCTGGTCGTGATCCGGGCCGCCGAGGCGCGGATCAGCCTGCTCAAAGGAATCGCTCCCGGCCCCTTCGCAATGGCCCGCGACGCGCTCGTCAAGCGTGTCGAAGAGTCTCGCGAGGCGATGCTCGGAGAGATCGCCCGTCGCCAGCCGGTCGGGCCGATCGGCAACCACGGCTTCGTGATGCCTCCGCCTCCCGGCGGCGTGCCGCTGCCACCGACACCGCCCCCGGTGCCGCCCAAGATCCCCGCACCGATCGCTGCGCCGCCGGTCGATCCGCAGGGCGGGCGACAGCCGGAATCCGCGGCGGTCTTCGTTCCCGCCGACCCCACGGACGAAGTCGTCACGATCCGCACGACACCCAAGTATCGAAAGTCTTCAGCCGGCGGAAATGCGGTGCTGACGCTGCTGATCCTCGGCCTGGCGACGACAGCCGGAGGACTCTACTGGTATCAGGCACACGGTCGCGGCGAAAGGCCCAAGCCCGCTCCCACACCCGCTCCCACGCCCGCTCCCACGCCCACGCCCACGCCCACGCCCACGCCAACACCAACACCAACACCAACACCAACACCAACACCCGAACCCGAACCAAAGCCGATGGTTTCGGTTGATCCGATGTTGCGGCAGGCCTTCGCTGCGATGCAGGAACAGCAGCTGCAAGCTCAGGCTCAAGCACACCAACACCAACACCAACACCAACACCAACACCCAAGCCCAAGCCCAAGCCCAAGCCCAAGCCCTCACCCAAGCCCAAGCCCAGGCCCAGGCCCAGGCCCAGGCCCAGGC
>Ga0114972_10000295_pt1 | contig 36718 bp, 64 predicted proteins | sample M_140807_EF_Meta_FD_87354 | JGI IMG/M metagenome (GOLD analysis project Ga0114972, IMG submission 87354) | Freshwater microbial communities from Lake Montjoie, Canada to study carbon cycling - M_140807_EF_MetaG | ecosystem: Environmental > Aquatic > Freshwater > Lake | place: Lake Montjoie... | reverse complement strand
TGGGGCTGGCCGCAGCATTTGGCCTGCAACTGGGCCATGCTTGCGAACCTCTGCTGGCGCAGCGCTGGGAGGAGGGCTGGGAACGCCCCCTGGGGGAGTGGCGCGAGCGGCTGAGTATCGCCGTGCTGCTGGCGACGAGCCCGTTCCTGGCCCTCGAGGCGACTTGGGGCCGAGCCGGCTGAGGCGGGTCGGGTCTAACACTCGCCTGGCCCTGTCGGCCGCGGACAAGCCCGTTCAGATCAACAGAGCAATGCCCAGCTCACCACTGAGCGAGCGGAATTGCCGCACCCGATCGCTCGCTGGCACAGCTGGGTCAGGATGCAAACCAGAGCGGTGATTCCTGCAAAACCTGTCCCCCATCAACCACCAGTGTCTCCCCGGTGATGTAGCTGGCCTGCAGTGAGGCAAAGAAGGCCACGGCTTGGCCGACTTCTTCCGGCGTGCCGAACCGATGCAGCGGAATCACTCGCGCCGTTTCCCGTTCAAACGCCTCCCCCAGTTCAGCGACCGCTTCCGTCTTGATGCTGCCGGGCAGCACCGCATTGATCTGAGGCCGCAGGGCGAGATTCAGAGTCCATTCGAGGCATTCCTGCGCTTTGTCGGCTGCCATTACCAGCAACACATCCTGGGGAAGTGTGTTGATCGAGGCGATGTGGCTTTGTCGCCGTTCCAGCCACGCAGGGCGGGGTGGTGGTTCAAAGACTTCGCGGGTGTCGCTGGCGAAGCGTGCGATCGCCGTCATCCGGCCACCGAAGCGGCGCTCCAGGTCATCCAGCGGGCAGTTTCCCTAGACCAGGCCATCGGGCAGCAAGGCGCCGATGGCCTGCTCTTCATCGCCAGCGATCAACCGATCTGTGGCGATGACCATCGCCGCCAGCTCAAGGACCCTATGGGGGCCACGGCTTCGCGTTCGAGTGGCTCTGTCTTGCATTCCCCCCACTGCCGCTTCTCATGCATCGACGTCTCACAGGCCTGATGGCTGCCGGAGTCCTGCTGGTTGTCGGGCCAGCCCCGGCCATGCCGGCGGCGGCCATGGAGGTGATCCTGCTGCGCCATGCCGACAAGGATGTTCGCCGTGGGGACTACAACCTTTCGCCGGTCGGCTTCCAGCGATCCATTGCCCTGGCGACTCTGATCCCTGCCTGTTTCGGTATGCCCACCCGCATTACCTCCTTCTATCTCGATCCTGTCAGCAGTAAGAACGCTCGCAGCTACCAGAGCGGTGTGCCTCTGGCCGTCGCTACGGGAGTCAACATCCGGATCGATGAAACCTCGCTCATGAATTCATTCGCACAGGGCCAGCGTCTTCGCCAGTCCCTTCAGGCGGACGGAGAGCGGGTCGTGCTGTTCTGGGAGCATCGGCGGATGCCGGAGCTTGCCCGAGGACTCGGTTGGGATGCCATGCCCGAGATCGCCAACGATGACTTCGATCAGTTGATCCTGTTCCGATTCGCCACACCGGGAGCGGTCCCGGAGGTGAAACGCTACAGCCAGCGCGAACTGTTTCAGCAACCCTGCTACCGCCAGGCATCCCCTCTGGTGCCCGCTGGTCTGTTCACCCCGCCGATCCCAGCCTCGAGCCCATCGCAGCCTTAAGACTGCTGACCATCCCCCAGCGTCCGTCTCCACCCGATCCATGCGCAGCCAAGAGCAGTTCATCGCCATCGATGGCCACCGGGTCTGGACACGGCGAGTCGGAACGGCAAGCAGGCCGGATCGACTGCCGATCGTGTTGCTCCACGGAGGCCCGGGGGTTCCGAGCGATTACCTCGAACCGTTGGAGCTTCTGGCGTCCGATGGCCGTGAGGTGATCCGCTACGACCAGCTCGGTTGCGGCCGCTCGGATCATCCTGATGATCCTTCCTTCATGCGGGTGGAGCACTTCCTGGCGGAGCTGGCCCAGTTGCGCGAGGCTCTCGATCTCGATCACGTCCACCTCTATGGCCAGTCCTGGGGAGGGATGCTGGCCCTGGAGACGGCGCTTGCGGGTGGCAACGGCCTGGCCAGCCTTGTTCTCTCCAATACGCCGGCGAGCATGCCGCTGTGGGAAGCCGAAACAGGCCGGCTGCGGCGCGCACTGCCGCCGGACGTCCAGGCGGTGCTCGATGGTCATGAGCAGGCCGCTACCACAAGCAGTTCGGAATACCAGGAGGCGATGATGGTGTTCTATTGGCGCCATGTCTGCCGCCTCAATCCCTGGCCCGAGTGCCTGCTGCGCTCGTTCACGGCGATGGAAGCCGATCCGCGGGTATATCAGGCGATGTGCGGCCCGAGCGAATTTCACATCACCGGATCCCTGCGCGACTGGGACGTGACGCCACGCCTGGGTGAGATCAAGATCCCGACGCTTGTGATCAGCGGCGAGCACGATGAGGCCACGCCCGCCATTACCAAGGAGCTGCACCTTGGCATAGCAAGGTCACAAAGTGTGATCATGTCAGGCTGCTCCCACATGTGCCACTTGGAGCAGCCAGAACATTACTTGGAGCATCTTTCGAGCTTCCTCCAAGACGTGGAGAGGCAGGAGAGAGATCGTCCTTAGTCTGTGACAGCTGCGTAAGTCTGTGGCAGCCGCGTAAGTCTGTGGCAGCTGCGTATCGGGGCAGAGGGGTTAACCCTTCACCAGAGCAGGCGGCAGGGAAAGGTGGCCAATGCAGGGTCGAGGCTCACCAGCTGCAGGACCTCCAACTCAGCCTGGGCCGCTAGCAGCCGATCAAAGGGATCCCGGTGGGCCTGCCGGTAGCCACCAGCGTGGATGCCGTGATGCACCTGCACGGCCAGCGGTTGGAAACCCTGTTGCTGCAGCAGTGAAGGGAGATCGTGCAGCAGCCCTTCGGCGCCGGGCAGTTTGCCCAGGCGAACTTTGGTGGCGAGCTCCCAGCCGGTGGCGGCGCTCACAAAGATCGTGGCCGCTGGATCGTGGATGGCTGCATAGGCGAGGGTGGAAAGCTTCTCGGGTTCCACCAACCACCAGAGCAGGGCATGGGTGTCCAGCAGGAGGGATGGAGCCATCAGAGAGGCAATGGGGCGTCGAGGCCGTCGAGTTCCTCGGGGGGCAGAGGGGCGAGAAGCCCGTCAATGGGGGGAAGCTGCAGCTGACCCCGCAGCAGCCCGGGCTGCCGCCGTGGCCGATCGGTTTCCAGCGGCACCAGCCGTGCCCAGGGCTTGCCGTCCTTAGCCACCAGGATCGTTTCGCCGGCATGGGCGGCGTCGATCAACCTGGAGAAATGGGTTTTGGCCTCGTGAACGTTGACGGTGCGCATGGAGGGCTCCAGGCCTGAAGGCAGCTTAGTCCGGTAGTGGGTCCATCTGCCCGGTGTCCACTGCGTAGGCGGCTTGACCACGATCAGGTCGTGGGCTGCCTGGTTCTCACCTCCCTTGAGGGGGGTGTCCCTCCGGATTCAAGGCGTTCGAGGGTGCGCTTGGAGATGCCGGCCTGCTCGGCCAGCTGGGGCTGGGTGAGGTTGCGCTCCAGACGCAGGCTGGCGATGCGCTGCCCCAGCTCCTGGAGGAGAGCCACGTTGCTCCTCAGAGGCTGGATGGGCATGGAGCAAGGGGCAGCGTGTCGCCATCCGTGGCGACTTCTTGGGGCCTAGCGGCTTTTGCTCGCTTTTTCTGGCGATCCAAGGGCGTGCGCGAGGCCAGGCTCCTTCAGGAGGACGTCACCCTCCCCCAAGCCACCGTCAGGTTCATTGACGACTGGACCACCCCTGAGCCCCTCACCCGCTGACGAGCAGCGTGGCGCTCAAGGACGAGCATCACCCCTCTTTGCTGGCCCCAGCCGATGACGGCGAACCGGGAGACGTTGGACAAGCTGGGCTTTTTCCTGCTGCGCGGCCTCCGCATCGGCGCCAGCACGGTGGCGGTGGTGGAGCTGCCGCCCCTCAGCCCTGAGCCTGAGGACTGATCAGCAGCTCGGCGTAGCCGGTGGCTGGATCGAGCTCCCGGCTGAACCGCCAGTCGGGCAGCAGGCCGATCACCAGCTCTGCGGTGGTGCGCACCAGTGAGCCGGCGCCGAGGTGAGCGCCGCCCGGTAGGCATCGGTCTTGCTGCCATAGGCGCGTTTGGTGTCGGTGTCGTTGACCCAGCCCCAGACAATCAGCCGTGAACGGGTGTGAAACCGGAAGAACAATCGGACCTGCTGAAAGAACTTGGCTCTTCGCCAGTGACGTTGGGCCGCGCCGAGGGTGGATCCTCGCAGGTACCCCCTTCGGCTGGGGTCCTGGGGGATGTCCTGGAGCATCAGGCGAGTAGATGGCCGCCAGGCGCTTGCTGGCGTTCTTGCTGCCATAGCCTGTGGGGTCCTTGGCGCGCAGCGATTCCAGCTCAGCAATCAATATCTCGAGCTGATCCAGAAACAACGGATGCGCATAGATCGTCCACCCATTGATCACGCGTCGTCAGACAATGCCTCATCAAGATCCACCTCGATGGCACCCACCAGATCCTGCAGACGCCGAACCAGATCCGCGCCGATGGGCTGGAGCCGCTCGGGGTGGGCGGTCATGTCCCGCTCCAGGAGTGCCAGGAAAGGAGCCAGCGCCGGGTCTTCCTCGATCGGATCCGGGCTGACGCGCTGCAGCACCACCTCGCCGTTGGCGCGGAAGGAGTACCGAATGCGGTCGCGCTTGCGCAAGCCCAGGGCCCGCCGCACGGGTTGCGGCACGGTGGTCTGATAGCGCTCCGTGAGCGCTGATTCCACTTCCTCCATCAAGCCACCCACGGAACCCAACGCCTGGTCATGCAGATGCATTGTCTTGGCGAGGTTGGCTGGCCTCCTGCGGGCAGCACCGGTCCTGAGGACCATGGCCAAGGTTCAAGCCGGTTGCGCAAAGGCGTAGCTGTCCGTGGCGATCACGTGATCACGGATGCCCCGGTGCACGGCCCGGGCATTGGCATGCAGGCCAGCAGCGCCCAGCGCGGTGAACAGCGGCAGGAGGTGCTCGTCGCGGGGCTGAGCCTGCACCGCATCCGGATGCTGCTGGCGGTAGTCGAGGAGGGTTTCCGTGTTCCCCGCTTCCAGCTGCTGCGCGACCCAGTCGGAGAAGCGCCGCCGTCGTGCTGGATCGAGAGGGGCACCACAGGCACATCCGCCGCGGGGAAGAGGTAATGCAGCGGTACCCAGGCGCCGTGGTCCAGCCCACACCGGGGATCGGTTGCCACAGCTAAGCCGTCGGCCTGCAGAACCTGTGCCACCTCCTGGGTGCCCTGGGGGCTGCCGCTGGCAGGGTATTGGATCTCGTAGAGGCGCTGATCGAATCCACTGAAGTCGTGAATCGGCTCCAGGCGGTGGCCCGCCACAGCTTCGGTGGTGCCCACCGCGGGCACCTTCGTTTCACAGTGAGGGCTGATGACCAGCACAGCCCGCGGCCGAGTCAGCTCAGTGGCCAGGGACTGGAGCGCAGCTCCGCCAGTACCCGGCTCGATGGCGAACATCGGCGAGCCTTGGGCCACGAACAGGACCGATGGAGTGGTGCCCCTGCCTGAGCCAGGTGCCTGAAGGCAAGTCTGCCGGGCCCTGCCCGCTCAGCTGCAGTGGGCCGCTGCCGCCGCCGCGCGGGCGCCATGGGCCGGGAAGGTGATCACGAAACCCCGCTCGGCCTGGGCGCAGAGGGGCAGGCCAAAGCGGCCGCCGCAGCTGATGCACTGCACCTTGCGGCCGCTGCGGCTGGCAGGGCAGGCCACGAACCGCACGCCCTCGTGGTGGAACACTGCCGGCGCATCGGACGGCACCACGCAGACCGCCGGGATGCCCTGCCGCACCAACGCCGCCGCCCTGGTGCGGGACTCGGTGGAGGCATTGACCACCAGCCCCTTGGCCGCTGCCAGCCGCAGGGTGGCCTGATTGGCGGGCCCCATCGGGAAGTGGGTGAACGACCAGGCGGCCCGCAGATGCCTGGTGGCGCGAGCGAGCTGGAGCAGCAGGGCCTGATCGATGCGCAGCCGATCGTCCGCGGCACATCAGCTCTGGTGCGATCGATGGCCGCGGTTGTGCCAGTGGTTGCGCGGGCCTGTCACCATCGGCTCTGGCGACGTGGGCCGGCCAGATCAGGCTGGTGGGTAGCCCTTTCAGCCACGCCATGCTCCGCATTCATGGCGACACTGACAGCCTGCTGGCGGCCCTCAAGGCCGGCGGTACAGCCCTTCCCGCGGCGGCCTCAGCCGCTGGGCGGAATGGCCTCAGCCGCTGCGCGGAATGGCCTGAACCGGCTCCAGCGGAAAGGCGGGTAGAGGGAGTACTCGATCATTCAGCGCTGGCGGATGCCGCAGACCGTTGGAGTCACCTGGCAAGACCGGCTTCCCCCTGCTCTCCCTCCCCACCGTCCACGAGCGCCAGGCGAAGTGCAGGCACCCTCTGGAACCCGGCATCGCCGGTGACCATCACGGCAGCGCCAGCAAGCTGAAGGCAACTGGCGGCCTGCAGCGCATCAGGAGTGCGGAGGTTGTGTTCGGCCCGCAGCAGGGTGGCCTGCTCGACAACGGCCGAATTGAGCTCCACCCACTCCAGATCCGGTCGCTGGAAGAAGGCGTCGAACCGGGCCAGTGCCTGCACATCCCGTCGGCGGAGGGGCCCAACCCGGCACTCCAGCCAGCTCAGGCGGCTGATGGCCAACTGCAGGCCCCCTGCTGCAGCCTCATCGGCAAGCCGGCGCAGCTGCTGTTTCAGGGCCTCGGCCCATGCCGGCTTTCCTTCCACGGCGTAGATCACGGCGCTGGCGTCGAGAAAGGCGATCACCAGTCGCGTTCCTGGTGCAGCTCCGCATCGATCTCAGCCTTGCTGCGGCCCTCCGATGCAGGGGGGAGATCCAGCAGCCACTCCAGGCAGCTGGATCCTGCAGTGGCAGGCCGATCGGCCAAGCGACGCAGGCGGATGTAATCGGCTTCGCTCAGCACCACCGCGGCTGGGCTGTTGCGCTTCAGCAGATGCACTGGGCCAGCGCGCAGGGCCTCCTCCACCGCCGCAATGCCGCGGCGCTTGAGCTCGGCCGAGCGGAGCACATTCAGCGGCTGGTCGGGCACGGACCGGATTGGCGGCTTGTGGATTCACCCTACGCGGCATGGGCATGGATCGGTACCGAAGTCAGTACCGCGGCAACCAAGCCCGATGATCGAGCAACTATGGATCGAAATGCTTGATGTAGTCGCCAACAGGGCGCCAAGGCCACCTGGTTGTTTGCGGCCGCGGTCTGCATGCCGGAGGGGAAGAACAGGGCGAGAGCCGGGCTGCGCGACCGGCAGCCATTCACCTGGCGGGGGGCCTGGATCCAGTTCGGCAGCTCACAGGCACCGACGAATGCGGTGGAGAAGATGATCTGACCGCTGAGCAGGCCGTTTGACGCGGCCGCTCCGAGCAGCCGCAGCAGAGGGTTCATGGAGCCAGAGGGCGGTGGGTCCTCTGGCTCTTGCCACGGCGATGGCCAGGAGCCCATGGGGGCATCAGCCCGCCCCCACCAGCTGCTGGCGCAAGGCGGCGAGAGCCTTCTGCTGGGCCTGAAGAGTCGTCAGGCGCACCTCTCGGTGCGACACCGCCATCGGGCTGATCTGCAGCTGCGCCGCGGCGGCCCTGAGGGAAAGACCCTCGAGGATGGTGAGCCGCAGGGCCGTGGCCTGGGCTGCGGGCAGCTGCTCCACCAGCTGCTCCAGCGCCGGTCCGGTGAGGGAGGCCTGCAGCGTGGGCTCAGCGACGGGTGCCGCCAGCTGCTCCAGCAGGGAGAGCTCACCGGCGGCGGGAGCATCAAGGCTGGTATGGCCGAGCGGCCAGGTGCCCTTCTAGTGCTCCCTGCGGGAGATGCGTACCAGGTGGCCCGATCAAGCAGGAGATGCTGCAGGGCCCCGGTGTTGCAGCGGCGCAGATAGGGCGCAGCGGGCTCGCCTGCTTTGCAGCGGGGAGCAGAGCAGACGAGGGCCTCGCGGGCCACCTGGATCAGATCTTCCTGCTCCACCAGCGGGAACAGACGCCGGGCGGCGGCGGAAGCCAGGGCATAGGCGAGCGGGAGGTGCTCCAGCACCAGAGCATCGCGGGCCTTGAGAGCAGAACGGCTGAGGGCTTGGCCTGCCGACTTCTGGCGGCGGGAGGGGGAACCGAGGGAAGCCATCGGCAGGACGGCGAAGAACCCCACCCCCACCGGCCGGCCGCAGCGCCGAGGCAAGGACGCCCCGAGGCAATGCCTCCAGGGGCGCACGGCCTGATCCTTGACGCGGCGTGAGGACTGGCCAGGGGATGGGGTGGGTGTGCGCCGGCCCTGGTGGCGACTCGTCCCACCTGGATAACAATCCGGGGAGGATCACTCGGTGACCTGCCGCGGCCTGAGAGCTGTCGGTGGAGTCACCTGCCCCACTTGGGGGTCAGACTTCCAGGCGAGACGCGCTTTTGAGCAGCCGAATGGGGGCAGACGACCAGCAGCTGGAATTTCTCGGCGCCCTTGAAGCCCTTGGCGGTTCGGCAGGGAACGGCAAGCTCCGCGAGCTGCTGGGCTGGGACGAGGCCACCTACGAGACGGTGAAGAATGTGCTGGTGGCCTCAGGGCAGCTGCAGACGGGCCGTGGACGTGGAGGGTCGGTGAGCCTTGCGGGCAGCGGGAATGGCCACGAGTCCGGGCACGGAGGGCTAGAAGCGCCGCGCAGCGCAAATGAGATAACGCCACGGATCACGCCGGCTACCCCGTCACCAGGCCCCCAGCCCACCGGCAAGCAGAACCTCTCGGCCTTCATCTGGGGCGTGGCCGACCTGCTGCGGGGGGACTACAAGCAGAGCGACTACGGCAAGGTGATCCTGCCGTTCACGGTGCTGCGCCGGCTCGACTGCGTGCTGGAGCCCAGCAAGGAAGCGGTGATGGCCGAGAAAGAACTGCGCGAGGGCCAGGGGCTGGATCCCGAGCCGTTCCTGCTGCGGGTGGCGGGGCAGGCGTTCAGCAACACCTCAGCCCTGAGCATGAAGCGGTTGATGGGCGATCAGGACAACATCGGCGAGAACCTGCGCAGCTACATCCAGGCGTTCACGCCGGCAGTGCGCGACATCTTCGAGAGCTTCGAGTTCCACCTGCAGGTGGACCGTCTGGAGAAGGCAGGGCTGCTTTACATGGTGAGCGAACGCTTCGCCCAGATCGACCTGCACCCGGAAACGGTGAGCAACGCCGAGATGGGCCTGGTGTTCGAGGAGCTGATCCGCAAGTTCGCCGAACTCTCGAACGAAACCGCCGGGGAACACTTCACACCGCGGGAGGTGATCAAGCTGATGGTGAACCTGCTGTTCATCGAAGACCACGAGGCCCTCACCCGCCCTGGGGTGGTGCGCACCCTGTATGACCCCACGGTGGGGACCGGCGGGATGCTGAGTGTCAGCGATGAGCATGTGCTGGCGTTCAACCCCCTGGCACGACTGGTGATGTATGGGCAGGAACTGAATGCGGAGTCGTACGCGATCTGCAAGGCCGACATGCTGATCAAAGGACAGGACATCCGCAATATCGTGTTCGGCAACACACTCAGCGATGACGGACTTGCAGGCATCCTGTTCGACTACATGCTCTCCAATCCCCCCTTCGGCGTGGAGTGGAAGAAGATCGAGAAGGTCGTCCGCCAGGAAGCAGAACGGCTCGGCTACAGCGGACGCTTCGGGCCGGGGTTGCCCAGGGTGAGCGACGGCTCGCTGCTGTTTCTGCTGCACCTGATCAGCAAGATGCGACCTGCCAAAGATGGCGGTAGCCGCATCGGCATTGTTCTCAACGGCTCTCCCCTGTTCACCGGCGGCGCGGGTTCTGGCGAAAGCGAGATTCGCCGTTATGTGCTGGAAAACGACCTGGTGGAGGCGATCATCGCCCTGCCCACCGATATGTTCTACAACACCGGCATCAGCACCTATGTGTGGATTCTCAGCAACCGCAAGCCCGAGGAGCGCAAAGGCAAGGTGCAGCTGATCGATGCCAGTGGCTTCTGGCAGAAGATGCGCAAGAGCCTCGGCAGCAAGCGCAAGGAGCTGAGCCCGGAGCACATCGAGGAGATCACGCGCCTGTTCGGCAACTTCGAGGAGGCGGAGAAAGACGGCAAGCCGGTGAGCAAGATCTTTCGCAATGAAGATTTCGGCTACCGCATGATCACCGTGGAGCGCCCGCTTCGCGATGGGGCCGGCAACGTGGTGCTGGGCCAGCGCGGCAAGGCGAAAGGCCAACCCCAGGCCGACAGCAGCCTGCGCGACACGGAGAACGTGCCGCTCTCAGAAGACGTGCAGAGCTACTTCGAGCGCGAGGTGCTTCCGCATGTGCCCGATGCCTGGATCGATCATGACAAGACCAAGCTGGGCTACGAGATCCCCTTCAACCGGCACTTCTATGTGTTCACGCTACCCAGACCGCTGGAGGTCATCGATGCGGAACTGAAGCAGGTGACCGATCGGATCCTGGAGATGATCGGGGGGCTGAGTGGCTGAGCGTGACTGAGCAGCGCATCATCATCATCGCCGGGCCAAATGGAGCTGGAAAAACCACCTTCGCTAGAGAGTATCTGCCTCTCGAAGTTGGCATTACCACCTTCATCAATGCCGATCTGATCGCCGCTGGCCTGTCGCCGTTTGCACCGGAGCTGGCGGCACGCCGTGCCGGGAGGTTGATGCTGGAGGAGATCGATCGCTGTGCAGCATCTGGGATGAGCTTTGCCTTTGAAACCACACTGGCGGGGAAGGGCTACTTGCGTCGCATTGCTGCGTGGCGGCTTCTGGGCTATCACGTGAAGCTGATCTTTTTGAAGCTCAACAGTGCCGAAGATGCGATTCAGCGCGTGCAGCTTCGTGTCAGCCAGGGTGGTCATGCCATCCCTATCCCAGTGATTCAGCGCAGATTTGCTCTTGGCCTGGCCAATTTTGAACAGGCTTACCGGCCTGCCGTGGATGCCTGGCAGCTGATCGATAATGGTGGCCGTGGTCCCGTTCTGGTGGCCGAGGGAGTTCATTCATGACAAGCGGCTTTCAGAGCCATCTCGATGACCCCGATCTCAGCCGGGTCTCCGCAGCCCTGGTGCGTGCCGGTGAACGCGCCCGCGAGATCGCCCGCCAGACCGGCACCGGCATCGCCGTGCGGATCGACGGCGAGCTGCGCGTCTTGCGCGGCGAAGAACTCGACAGGGCTCCGAACGCAGGCGAAGAGGGCTGAAGCGATGGAACGGGACGCCGATGGGCTGCCGCTGTTCCGCCCGCATCCTGCCGTCGCTCTGGATGCCATTGATCTGGCCACCGCCCTGCGGCTGGAGCAGGAGGCGCTTGAGCTGCAGGACCTGGAAGTCACTCTCATGGCGGAGTGGGCCTCTACGGAGGACGAGGAGGCCTTCAAGGACCTCTGAGGCCACCAAGTCTTGGCAAGTTTTGCCATCCCAGATAAAATGAAGACTTGCGCCTGGCGGCCCATGACGATGAATGTCAACCTGTCGCCCCAGCTGGAGGCGATGGTGAAGGCCAAGGTGGCGTCCGGTCGCTACACCTCCGCCAGCGAAGTGGTGCGCGAAGCCCTGCGGCTGATGGAGCGGCAGGATCAACTCAAGGAGCTGCAGCTGGAGCAGTTGCGCCAGGAGATTCAGAACGGTTTGAACAGTGGCGAGCCGGTTACATGGAACCCTGAGGCGATCAAAGATGAAGGCCGCAGACTTCTGCAGAGATCTGCGGAATCGAACCATGATGCTTGAGCGTTCTGTCCATTGTTCTCACACCGAATTGCTGCCGGGGATCCACAGCGTTCCAGCAGGGAGCCACGTGATCATTGACCTCCAGGGTTCCCTTGTTCTGCGGATCGTGGGGGTGTTGCATGGAGCCCGCGACCTTGAGCTGCAGTTCAGCGACAGGGACCAGCCATGAGCTTTCCTGGCGATCCAGCCTCGGATCTGATCCTGTATCAGACCGAGGATGGCAGAACCCGAATCCAGTGCCGGTTTGAAGACGAGAGCATCTGGCTGACGCAGGCGCAGATTGCGGAGCTGTATCAAAAAGATGTCAAGACGATTAACGAGCATCTTCTGAATATCTTTGAAGACAAAGAGCTCGATGAGGATTCAACCATCCGGAAACTCCGGATAGTTCGACTCGAGGGAAAACGTGAGGTGGCCCGTGAGATCAGCCACTACAGCCTGCAGGCGATTCTGGCTGTTGGATTCCGCGTTCGCAGCCCCCGCGGTACGCAGTTCCGCCAGTGGGCAAACGAGCGTCTGAGCGAATACCTGGTCAAGGGCTTCGCCATGGATGACCAGCGGCTGAAGGAGCCGGTGACATCTGGCATTACGGATTACTTCGATGAGCTGCTGGAACGGATTCGCGACATCCGGGCCAGTGGGCAGCGGCTCTATCTCCGGGTCAAGGACATCCTCGCCTTGGCAGCTGATTATCAGCCATCGGATTCAGAAACTCAGAAGATGTTCAAGACGGTGCAGAATAAGCTGCACTTCGCGGTCACGGGTCTTACGGCTCCTGAGATCATTGCCAAGCGGGTCAACCCCGAGCTGCCCAACATGGGGCTCACCAGCTGGAAGGGGGCAAGGGTGCTCAAGGGCGATGTGAAGGTAGCCAAGAATTACTTGAAGGAAGACGAAATCAAGGAGCTGAATCGCATTGTGGGCATGTTCCTCGACTATGCCGAGGATCAGGCCCAGCGGCGCAAACAGGTGTTCCTAAAGGATTGGCCCGAACGTTTGGATGCGTTTCTTTCCTTTAACGATCGCGATGTGCTGCCGGGGCTTGGCAGCGTGTCACGCGACGCAGCCGAACAGCGGGCCATGGCTGCCTATGACCAGTTCAATGAGCGCCGGCGTCTTGTGGCTGAGGATCAAGGGGCACTCGATGCCATCGCAGCCCTGGAGGATGCGGCTCGTCTGTCCGAACGGCGTGGCGTTGCTCAGGAGCCCCGACCATGAGCTTTCCCCGTTACCCGGCCTACAAGCCCACCGGCGTGGAGTGGCTGGGGGAGGTGCCGCAGCATTGGAATCTGGTACCGATCAAAAGGATCTTGCAGTCGATAGAGCAGGGCTGGAGTCCTCAGTGCGAGGCTGGTCCAGCTGAGCTTGGTGAGTGTGGCGTCTTAAAGGTTGGATGCGTTAATGGTGGGAAGTTCAATCCTGATGAAAACAAGGCACTTCCGCGCGAACTCCTGCCTGACGAAAGATTAGCCATTAGAAGTGGGGATGTGCTTGTTTCCCGTGCAAACACCAGGGAACTCGTTGGGAGCGTTGCGATGGCGGAAATGGACTATCCAAACATCCTGCTGTGCGACAAACTCTACCGCCTCCGAACAAACCAAGCAGCATGCTCTCCTGCATTCCTGGCGCGATATCTAGTGAGTGATGGAGCAAGGAACGTGATCGAGACATCAGCATCTGGAGCCAGTAGCTCAATGCTAAATATCGGTCAGTCTGTAATTGTCAATATGCCGATTGCGCTTCCCCCGGCCCGCGAACAGGCGGACGTGATTCACTTCCTCGACCACGAAACCGCCAAGATCGACGCCCTGATCGCCGAGCAGCAGCGCCTGATCGAGCTGCTGCAGGAAAAGCGCCAGGCCGTGATCTCCCATGCCGTCACCAAGGGTCTGAATCCAGACGCGCCGATGAAGGATTCGGGGGTGGAGTGGCTGGGGGAGGTGCCGGAGCATTGGGGTGTCCGGAAATTTGCGTGGGATTTTGTTTCTGCCATGGGGCAGACAATCCTGAAGGAAGATCTTGAAGAGACTGGGTTGCCGATATTCTCCGCCACAGAGGACGACCGATATTTTGGACTTATATCGAATCCAAGAGTCTACCTGCAGCCCGGTGACATTGTTATTCCTGCGCGTGGGAATTGCATAGGCGCCGTGAAGCTAGTCAAGGAGCCAGCTTCCGCCACGCAAACCACTATCTACGCAAAGCAGATTTCCAGCAACTTCTCCGCAGATTACATCTTTTATTTCCTTCGATTTAATCGCGAGCAGCTCTTCCCTATGACGAGAACTGCAATACCACAGATAACGGTCACGGAGGTGGGCTCCAATCGCGTATGCCTGCCGCCTGTCACTGAGCAGCGGCAAATAGTTGAATACATTCACTCTGTCGATAGAGCTTTTCAAGAACTCATCTCGGAAAGTAGCTCTGGCATTGTTCTTCTACAAGAACGCCGCTCAGCCCTGATCTCCGCCGCAGTCACTGGCCAGATCGATGTGCGCGGCCTGGTGGCTGAGGCCAGCGCCGCATGAGCAGCACCCCCAAGACGATCCAGATCTTCCTGCCCAGCGGCGAGCCCCACGGCATCCGCATCGCCGAGATCACCACCCGCATCGTGCAGGTGATCGAGGTGCCCCGCAGTCTGCTGGCCGATTTCCTGGCCATGGAGCAGAGCAGCCAGGTCGGCGTCTACGTGCTGGTGGGGGAAGACACAGGCGACGAGGACCGGCGGGTCTACGTCGGCCAGACCGGTGATCTGCGGGCCCGCCTGGCCCAGCACCATCAGAAGAAGGACTTCTGGCAGCGGGCCCTGGTATTGATCTCCCGCACCAACAGCCTCACCCAGACCCATGCCCTGTTCCTGGAATGGCATGCCCTGCAGCAACTCCGCCAGGTGGGCCGCTTCCGCGATGAGAACAGCACCAGCGGCTCCCGGCCCCACACGCCCGCGCCCCTGGAAGCCGACTGCATGGAGATCTTCGAGACGGGGAGCACCCTCTTCTCCACCCTTGGTTTTCCGCTGTTCGATCCGCTGGCCACAGCCATAGAGGCGGAGAACCCCGCCGAGCTGTTCTTCTGCCGCAGCCCTGGAGCCGGTGTCGATGGCAGAGGCCTTTACACCCCCGAAGGCTTTGTGGTTCTGGCCGGTTCGGTGGGCCGCCTGGAGAACGTGCCATCGATCCAGGGCACCAACGACGGCCGGGTACGCGAGCGCTTGATCGCCGCCGGGGTAATGGAGGTGTCAGAAGCAGGAACGATCACCTTCCCGCGGGATCATCTCTTCCGCAGCCCCAGCAGCGCGGCATCGGCTCTGCTGGGCCGTACCGCCAATGGCTGGCGGGAATGGAAGAACGCCCAGGGCCGCACCCTCAGCCAGGTCAAGCGGGGATAGACTCCACGTATATCCCAGGGGAGGGCCATGGTTACCATCACCAAGCTGTTTCTCAGCAATCGCAGCCAGGCGGTGCGCATCCCAGCGGATCTACGGCTGCCTGACTCCGTCAAGGAGGTGGAGGTGCGCGCCTGCGGGCAGGAACGGATCATCGCGCCGGTGGGCCGCAGCTGGGATAGCTTCTTCCTCGAAGGCCCGGGCGTAAGTGACGACTTCCTGGCGGAGCGGGCTGACCAGGAGCAGGCAGAGCGAGAGGCCTTCTGACGACGGATGCGCCGCTACCTGCTTGACACCAATATCTGCATTTACGTGATCAAGCGCCGGCCCCAGGAGCTGCTTGATACGTTCAACCGCCATGCCGGCCAGATGGCGATTTCAGCCATCACCTTCGCGGAGCTGTTGCATGGCGTCGAGAAGAGCGCGGCCCAAGCCCCCAATCTTGCCGCCGTTGAGGATTTCTGCAGCCGTCTGGATCTGCTGGCCTATGGCCCCAAGGCATCCCTGCATTACGGGCAGATCCGTGCCTCCCTGGAGCGCAGCGGCACACCTATCGGCGTCAATGACCTTCACATCGCCGCCCACGCCCGCAGTGAAGGGCTAACCCTGGTGAGCAACAACCTACGCGAGTTCGAGAGAGTCCCCGGGCTGCTGCTGGAGAACTGGGCCTGACGGCACACCATCATGCGATGCAGTTCACGCATCATTGTCATAGCCCGCTCCCGCAGCGGCATCTAGGCTGGAGCCCGCCCAGGTTGGCAGTGAAGCGCATGCCCATCTCCAACAGTTGGCTGCCTGTGGGGACAGCCGTTGCGGAGAGCGAGGAGCGGACGTCCTGATGGCACTGCACCACGAGAGCGCCTTCGAGCAGGAGATCTGCGAGCACCTCGGCGCCCACGGCTGGCTCTATGAAGAAGGCAGCGCCGCTGCCTACAGCCGCGAGCTCGCGCTCTACCCGCCCGATCTGATCGCCTGGGTGCAGCAAGCCCAGCCGGAAGCCTGGGAGGTGCTGCAGAAAAACCATGGCAGCAAGGCGGAAGCCACCCTGTTGCAGCGACTGCGCCAGCAACTCGACCAGGTGGGCACCCTCGATCATTTGCGCCACGGGGTGGAGGTGCTCGGCCTGCCGAAGGCGCTCAAGCTGGCCGAATTCAAGCCAGCCTTCGGTCTCAACCCACAGGTTCTGGCTCGCTACAACGCCAACCGGCTGCGGGTGGTGCGGCAGGTGCGCTACTCCACCCGCAACGAGAACTGCCTCGATCTGGTGCTGTTTCTCAACGGCATCCCCGTCGCCACCGCCGAACTCAAGACCGACAACACCCAGTCCATCGCGGACGCGGTGTGGCAATACAAGACCGACCGGCTGCCACGAACCGCCGGCCAGATCCCTGAACCGCTGCTCTCCTTTCCCAGTGGCGCCCTGGTGCATTTCGCCGTAAGCAATCGCGAGGTGCAGATGACCACCCTTCTGGAAGGCCCCCGCACCCAGTTCCTGCCCTTCAACCAGGGCAGCGACCCCGGTGGGCCCGATTGCGGGGCCGGCAATCCGGTAACGGATGGCCATCGCACCGCCTATCTCTGGCAGGAGGTGTGGGAACGCGAGAGCTGGCTGGAGATCCTCGGCCGCTACTGCATCGCCGCGCGCGACACCAAAAAGCAGCTCAAACGGCTGGTCTTCCCCCGCTACCACCAGCTCGCCGTGACCCGGCTGCTGCTCAAGACCGTGTTGGAAGAAGGCCCCGGCCACCGCTACCTGATCCAGCACTCGGCCGGCTCCGGCAAAACCGCCTCGATCGGCTGGAGCGCCCATCTGCTCGCCGATCTCCACGACGAAGACGACCGCAAGCTGTTCGACACCGTGCTGGTGGTGAGCGACCGCAGCGTGATCGACAGCCAACTGCAGGAAACCCTGGAAAACTTTGAGCGGCGCAAAGGGGTGGTGGCTTCGATCACCACCCAGAAGGGCATCAAAAGTGCGCAGTTGGCCGCTGCCCTCTCCGGCGACAAGAAGATCGTGGTCTGCACCATTCAGACCTTCCCGGCCCTGATCAAGAAGATGCAGGAGCTCACCGCCACCAGCGGCAAGCGTTTCGCGGTGATCGCCGATGAGGCCCACAGTTCGCAAACGGGGGATGCCGCCCTCAAGCTGCGCAAGGTGCTCTCCACCGCTGAATTAGCGCAGCTCGCCGACGGGGGTGAGATTTCCATCGATGACCTGCTGGCCGCCGAAATGACCGCCCGTGCCAGTGGGATTGGCGCGGGTGCCACCGGCATCACCTACGTGGCCTTCACCGCCACCCCCAAGGCCAAGACGCTGGAGCTCTTCGGCCGGCGCCCCGATCCAAGCGAACCCGCCGCCCCCGGCAATCTGCCGGCGCCCTTCCATGTGTATTCGATGCGCCAGGCGATCGAGGAGGGCTTCATCCTCGATGTGCTGCAGAACTACACCTCCTACAAACTCGCCTTTCAGCTCGCCCAGGAAGGCCAGGAGCTTTCCAATGAAGAGGTGGAACGCAGCGCCGCCCTCAAGAAGCTGATGGGATGGTTGAAGCTCCACCCACACAATATCGCTCAGAAGGTGCAGATCGTGGTGGAGCACTTCCGCCAGTTCGTTTGGCCACTGCTTGATGGCAAGGCCAAGGCGATGGTGGTGGTGGGCTCCCGCAAGGAAGCCGTGCGCTGGAAGCTGGCTATCGACAAGTACATCAGCGAGAAGGGCTATCCGCTTGGCACGCTGGTGGCCTTCAGCGGTGAGGTGAGCGATCCCGAGATCAGCCCTGATGGCTTCACTGAGCGGAGCCAAACCCTCAACCCTGCCCTCAAGGGCGACATCCGCGAAGCCTTCAAGGGCAACGACTATCAGATCCTGCTGGTGGCCAACAAGTTCCAGACCGGCTTTGATCAGCCCCTGCTCTGCGGCATGTATGTGGATCGGCGCCTCGATGGCATCCAGGCTGTGCAGACCCTCTCCCGCCTGAACCGTTGCCACCCCGGCAAGTCCACCACCTACGTGGTGGACTTTGTGAACGAACCTGACGACATCCTGGCAGCCTTCAAGACCTACTACGCCACAGCTGAACTGGCCGAGGCCACCGATCCGAACCTCATCCTTGACCTCAAGACCAAACTCGATGCCCAGGGACATTACGACGAATTCGAAATCGACCGGGTTGTGAAGGTGCTGCTGGATGACACACGCACAGACAAAGTGCGGCAAAGCCAGTTGATCGGAGCGATCGATCCTGTGGCGCAACGCCTGATGACCCTCTACAAGCAAGCCAGGCTCGCCTATCGACATGCGGAAGAGATCAATGACGCCGACGCACTGAAGCGCGCCAAAGACGAACTCGATGCGCTCACCCTGTTCCGCAGCGATATGGGCACCTACGGGCGCTTCTATACGTTTCTGTCGCAGATCTTCGACTACGCCAACACCGGATTGGAGAAGCGGGCGATGTTCTACAAAGCCCTGCTGCCGCTGCTGGAGTTCGAGCGGGAGATCAACACGGTGGATCTCTCCAAGGTGGTGCTCACCCACCACCATCTCCGCAATCTCGGCAGCAAAAAGCTCGATCTCGCCCAGGGCGACAGCCTTCCGATCCCCGCCATGGCCCCAGGCGGTGGTGGGGTGCAGGACAAGGACAAGGTGGAGCTGGCGGAGATCATCGCCAAGCTGAATGAGTTGTTCGTTGGGGAGCTTGGCGATAACGACAAGCTGCCCTATGTCTGCTCCGTGATCCGCAGCAAGCTGATGGAGTCGACAACCCTGCAACAGCAAGCGGCGGCCAACAGCAAGGAACAGTTCACGAATTCCCCCGATCTGAACAAAGCATTGCTGGACGCGATCATCGGCGCTCTCGATGCGCATCAACTGATGAGCACCCAGGCCCTCAACTCTGCCGAGGTGCGAGAGGGCATCATCGACATCCTGCTCAATCACACGAACCTCTATGAAGATCTGCGTGATCAGGGCCAGCAGGAATGAGCCCGGATCCGCGCACCCTGGCAGCCGCCCAGCAGGCCCGCAACGTGGCCGTGCAAATGATGGTGGAGCGTGGGCGGGGTCTGGTGCTGGTGGGTGCCGCCCGGCTGGACCTTGCCCTCGAGCACCTGCTCAAGGCGGTGATGGCCCCCAGCGCAGAACCCGACGACAAACTGTTCACCCCCGATCGTTCCCTCGGCAGCTACGGAGCGAAGATCAGCCTCGCGGCAAGGCTGGGTCTGATCGCGCCGCCGATCGAGCAGGCCCTGCACGCCATCCGCTCCGTCCGCAACGACTTTGCCCACAGCGCCGGCGAACCCACGCTGGCGGAAGCACGCCATCAGAAGCGGCTCCAGCGGGTCTACCCCGAAGCAGAGACATCACCGCTTTGGATGGCGCTGGCCCCTCTGCTCCAAAGCCAGGCCGGGCTCACCGCTGATGAGCAGGCCTTCATCCTGCTGGTCACCACTTTGGTGGCCTCGATCGAAGCCTGCGCCCTCCTTCAGGAGCCCTTCGCTCCTCGGGCGACAGTGCGCTTCAAGAACGGCTGAAGAGCATCAGGGTCCGGAAGCGAAAGCCTCAGGCCATCGACCCCCCATGCAACCGCACTGCCTCCTGGTACTCCGCCTCGATCCCCAGCCCTGAGTTTTGATCCGGCGTCAGCCGCTACCGCTCCGCGGGCCTGCGGCTACATGCCCACATGGATCAGGCAGGCCAGGGCCGGGTCGCTCCAGGTGCCGGTCAGGTTCTTGAGGCTGCGGGCGGTGCCGGGCTCATTGATCTGCAGCCCGCCCTGGCCCACGGCCGCCACCTCGCTGAGCACGGCAATGAAGTCGTCAGAGCCGGCGGATGCAGTGGTTTCAGCCGGTGTACGTGGGGCTTAGCAGCGCAGATTGACCCGGGCGCGAACAACGCCCCGCCGGAGAAAGCCGGAGGCGGGGCCGCTCCCGGCCAGGGGAGCTCAGAGCATCCGCACCTCGGCCTGAGGCCCGAGCACCCGCTGCTGATTGGAGGCCAGGATCAGGGCCTCATCGCGGGGGATGTAGTGCGGCTCTGCGCTGATGTGGCCCTCGCGATCGAGGAAGAGCACCCTCAGAAGCTGGCCAGCGGCATCGAGCAGGTGCACCGAGATGATGCGGATCGGGCAGGCGCGGACCAGGGGAGTGACGGCCATGGCTGGGTTGGCGAACGACACCGCCGTTCAGCCCCGGCGCCGCCAGCGCCGTGCAAGGGGCGCGCAGCGCAGCGGAGCGACTCGCGTCAGCCCTTGCGCGGTGCGCAAGCCGGGGCAGGCCGGGTGGCGTGATCGCCAGCCTCCAGGGCCAGCCATAGCCCATGGGCGGTTGCCCTACGTGTCAGCACACCTGAAGCAGTTGAAGCCACGAGTCTTGGATCTATGCACGGGGCGCATACTTTCAGCCCTCCAGCTGTTGCGGGCCGCCCTTCCGCCCTAGCTCCCGGGCGGTGTGGCGCAGCACCGGGTGCTCCTGCCAGTCGGCTGGCAGCGCCAGCCACACCGGGACCTGGGGCCTTGAGGCCAGGGGTCCGCAGCGCAAGGAGGCCCAGGTGTCGGCTTCTCGATCCGCCACCACCAGAGCCAGGGCGCTGCCCTGGATCCGGCCGATCCAGTCGTCTGGGGTCTGCAGGCTGTTGCCGCCGTTGCGCAGGGGCAGCCCAAACTCCCGCAGGAGCCGCCGCAGGCCGGGCGCCACACCGCGATCGGGCACCAGCACCTCCGCCACACGCCCGCCGGGGGCAGGCCTGCCGGGGGGGGGCACCCACCAGGACCGGCGCCTCGGGGCAGAACCCCAGGCCCAGGGGCAGCTCGCCCAGTGGCAGCAGCTCCAGCTCCTTGCGGTTGATCCCTGGCGCCTCCTCCAGTTCCAGGCCGGAGAGCAGAGCACCATCGAGTACGCCCTGGCGCACCAGTTCCAGCCAGTTGGCCGCCGCGCGGAACCGTTGGGGGGTGGGCAGCAGCCAGGGGCAGCCCGCCAGCAGGGGGTGATGGAGAAGATCACTGCCGATGCGAGCCACGCCAGCGGCCAGGCGATGGGCGCGGCAGCCCAGCCGCAGCAGACGCATCGCGGCCGATGTGCCGTAGCCGCAGCCCCAGAGCTGGCGACGATCGCGCACCAGGCCGAAATCCTCCGAGAGGATCCGGTAGCGGCGGCTTCCCCTCTTGGCCTGGGCCAACCAGCAGGCTGGCTGAGCTGCAGCAAGCGGCTGGTCTGCACGGTGGTGCCGCAGAGCTCCAGCAGATCGAGCAGGCGGATGGCGTGCAGCAACTCCGGCAGGCGGTAGTGGGGGGCCTGGGCCAGCGACGGGGGGCGCGGGGAAGCCATGGGGCGAATGCGGCGCTGGGAGCAGCCTCAGCAGCGCAGGCGGTTTTTTGGCAGTTATTCCTGCGAAATAGCAAAGCCGCTCAGCAGACCCCTTTGAGAGCTTGGATCTGCATCTGCTCTTTCGCATGGAGAGGCTTGCCGTTGCATGCCGCTGCCGCCAGGCTCCGATCTTTGCCGGACTCTCTGCCATGCCCTTGCCAGCGCCCCTGCGCTGCCACCTGCTGATCGGCCCGCCCGCCAGCGGCAAGACAACCCTGGCCAGCGTGCTGGCCCAGCTCACCAGTGCCGTGGTGCTCTCCACCGATGTGGTGCGCCAGGAGCTCTTTGGCGATGCCGCGGTGCAAGGGCCCTGGCGCGACATCGAGACCCTGCTGCACCAGCGCCTCCGGGATTCCGTGGCCGCCGGCATCCCAGTGATCCTCGGTGCCACCCATGCCCGTCGCCCCTGGCGCCTGGCGATCACCCAGGCCCTGAGCCTGCCGGCTCCGGTGGAGTGGATCGGCTGGTGGCTTTACACGCCGCTTGCCACCTGCCTGCAGTGGAACCAGACCCGCAAGCGCCTGGTGCCCGAGCCGGTCATCCGCGAGATGGCCGCATGGTGGCTACCCACCCCAGGGCGATGCACCGGTGTTTGTGCGGCTGTTCACCCTGCTGCGCCATCTGCTGCAGCGTCCGCCACGGCTATGCCATCGGCACCGCCCTGCTGTCGGCCCACCGGCTGCGGGAGATCCATGGGGTGGTGAGCCAGGCCGCGGGGCGGCTGGCCGATCCCACCGCCCAGGATCTGCTGCGGGAGCTGGAGCAGCGCCTCGCCTGGGGAGGAATTGCGGTGGACGGCACCACCCCGGTGCGGGCGTTCGCCAACCGCTCGATCGTGAGCACCGCCCTGGTGCGGCCTGACTCCCTGGCCGCTGAGCGCCAGGCGGAGGCCCTGGAGACGGCGATCGTGGAGCGGCGGCGGATCGAGCTGGAGCGCTACGCCTCGGTGGGCTCGTTCGCAGACAGCCCCAAGGGCTCCTTTCGGGTGTGGCCGCTGCAGCTGCACCTACCAGCAAACCAGTCACAACATCGGCTGGTATCTGGTGTTTGAGGAAGACTCCATCGGCACCGGCGTGGGCCTGATCCGCAGCGAACGGATCGACCGTCTGGCCCTGCGCCGTAGCGAGCGGGGCAATCGGCGTAGCGATGAGGCCCACAGCCAGGCCCTGCGGCGTCTGGAGCTGTTGCTGCATCACAGCGGCGGCATCTACTTCGGCAGCGACCTCAAAACCCAGCTGCGGTTGTCCAGCCCCAATGCCCGGATTCGCGCCAAGCAGTTGGTGACGCTGCGCTTCTCCAAGCCCCTGGCCGGCGAGCACTGGTGGCACCACCCCGACGCCCCGCATGTGCTGGAACCTGGCAGCCCCAGTGACACCCACCCGTATCCGGTGGAGCTTGACCTATCCCCCTGGACCGGGGAGCGTGACATCGATCTGCGCAACTGGCTGTTCGGCTTCGGGGCCGGCATCCGCATCGACAGCCCCGAGGCCCTGAGGGACGAGCACCGTCAGAAGCTGGAGACTGCTCTGGCGGTGTATAAGGCCGCTTGAACGGCCGCACGACAAAGGCAACCTCAAGCCCCAGACACCACGCGTTCCATGGCCTACCCCAACATCGAAGCAATCCTGGAAGAAGGTGGTGACATCACGGTTGGGCGTGTTGGTCCGATCGACTGCGTGGCCTCTGCCAGCACCAGCTATGACTGTCCGGTGATGCTGGTGCGTCGCGAGGGGGAGAGCTTCGTGGCGCTCCTGCGGCGACTGGATCGTGCAATCGCCAAAGCCTGGGAGCAAGAGACCACGATTGACGAGGGCAACGGTTGAAGGGATACAGGTGACTTATAAAGTGATTTCTTGGGCGCAGCTCGGCAAACCAGAACGAAACAAGGGAGGGGAAAGATTTCCCTCCCTATACTGAGCAACATGGGGACTGTTGATCATGGCGCAGGGAATCTTCGTTGAGCGGGCCGAACCGGATGAGCCTTTCTTAGATGTCTTCTGCAGCGGCCAGGCAAGGGTTGATCAATACTTCCGTACCCGCGAATGGTTTGCAGAGCAAAGCAAGGGAGGTTCGCTCACGACTTACGTCTTCCGCGCTACAGAGGGTGGAGCCGTTGTGGGATATGCGGCCGTGAGCTTCCGCAATCAGCCCCATCCTGATGATGCGAGCGACTCGAAAGCCAAGGTTTTGGTGATCTCGATGCTTGGCGTCGACCAATCCTTTCAAGGGCAGACGAATCCCTTTTCAGCGGGTCAGTCCTACGCCGCTTCCATCATGGCCTACCTGGAGGAACAGGCGCGATCCAAAGCGAGCTGTGTTGCCCTGAAGCTATGGGTGCGCTCGACCAATGCGCGAGCAATCGGCTTTTACACGAAAGTCGGCTTTGTCACGGATCCAATCGGCCCAATTCAGCGTGATGATGGCGATCCAATACTGACGATGCGAAAGTTTCTGCGCTGAACTGGATCAAGACAGCGGCAAGTCGGCCGACGCGTCGCCGCAATCAACAGGTGTCAGATCACTGCGGCTGTTGCGATCGCGCAGGTCTTCCAAACGAGACCTCACGGCCTCCACGTCTTCCAGCGGGAAGCGCCAGTGCCCGCCAGCCGTTTGATAGGCCCCAGGGAACCACCCCCCCTCCAGCCAGTTCTTCACGGTGTTGGCCGACGACACCCCAAGCATGGTGGCAGCCTGCTTACTGGTGAGCGGGACAGCGGTAGCACTCGCGACCAGCCGATCAACCAGGTCGCTCCGACCAGCCTGCCGCAGGACGGCGGTCACATCACTGAGGAGAGCCGGGCTGATCGCAGTCATGGGCCGATCTTATGCCAAAGCGTCAAAACCGTCAGTTGCAGCAGCTTGATCGTTGCACCACTGCCGCCTTGTTCACCCGCGGTGTCAAAGACTGGCAGTGCCATCAGTTGAGCGAGCGGACCCGACGCTGCTTGCGGGAGGCCTGCTCGATGGTCTTGAGCTCCTCGGCCTCCTGCTGCAGCTCACCGGAGAGGGCCTCCAGGTCGTCGGCGGCATCGCGCAGCTGGCTGCTCAGCTTGAGGCCCTGCTCAATCGAAGCGCTGTAGGCCGCAGCCGCTTGATCGATCTCGGCGAACAGCTCCTTGTATTCCTCCGGTGGGTTGCGCTCCCACTCGGCCATGGCTGCCGCCGCCTGCTGGAGCACCTCCAAGGCGGAGCGCCAGCTGGCCTTCAGGCGGAAATCGAGATGGCGCAGATCCACGTTGACTCGCTTGAGCTCCTTGGTGCTGGAGACCTTTGCCAGGGCCAGAACCTGGCGCTTGAGGTCGGCCAGCGAGGGTTCCTTCTGCCGTGTGGAGCTGGCCTTGGCGGCTGGCTTAGATCTTTTCGCTGGTGGGGACGACTTGCGGGCCATGATGCTCACTCAGCCAGGCCGAGCCCGAGCTGCTCACCGCCGCGCAGTTGCTCCAGCTCCCGCCGCAGGGCTTGGCTGGTCTGCCGTTCGATCCTGAGGGCTTCGCTCAGCTCATCGCGCTCACGCCGGTAGCGGTTGGTATGGGCGACGCGACCACCGAGGCTCTGGTTGTTTTTGGCCAGTTGTTTGCGGCGCTCCACCTCAGCCTCGTAAGCACGCTGCAGCGCAATGAGCTCCTTGTCGCGTTGCCGTTCAGCTTTGGATTGCTGTTGCTCCGTTCGCAGAACCTCGTTCTCCGCTTGGAGGGCCTTGATCCGCGACTCCAGGCGCAGGATGGTGCCATCCTTCCCTTTGAGAATGTCTTTGAGCTTGGTGATGAGGGCCAGTAACCCTCCCTCTTTCTGTCGGTGATCGAGGGCCTGTTCTTCACATTGGCGGGCATAATCACGCAACAGCCCTGTGCGGCGCTGCAGCACGTTTGCTGTGCACTCGTATTTGATGATCGCGATGACCCGGCAGCGTTCCAGTTCATCGAGTTCCTGAACAGCTTTTAGCCGCCTGAGTTCGTCGTAGTTGGTGCACTCATGCCTCAGCTCCTGGGTGGTGACGTGCTCGCGTGCCCCCAGGCGCGTGAGGTTGGTCAGCCGCACCCGGTCGTGCCAGTAATCGAAGAGAGCTTTCTGATCTGCACCGCCGAGCATCCCGAAACCCTCCTGACCAGCACCAGATAGCCAACCGATCCTAAGGAGCGTCATCGCTGCAGGCCTCAGCGCAGAGGAGCCGGGCCTGCGGTCCGGCGGCTCTCCAGCCGCAGGATGCGTTGAGCTTGCAGGTCGGTCTCGGCAGCCCACTGCACGGGCGGCTCTGGCTCCTGCAGCGGTGGCTCTGCCGCCCCCGCCCGATGGGAGCTTGCGTCCATGGTGGCGACGAGCAGCAGCACCACCAGCAGCTCAGCAGCGAGGAGCAGGTCGATCTGGGGCATGGCGAGAAGGGCTCAGGCGTCATTGAGCACAGCCTCAGCCCCCTTGCGCGCTTTTGGCTCAGTTCTCCTGCGAAAGAGCAGAGGCCGCTGGCCTCCCTGGCGGTGTGTGCCCCGGGCTGAGACAGAACAGGTAGCGAGCTGGCGCTCGTAGGCGGACTGATTCCGCTTTGTTCGGACGATTCCGGCGACATTGTGAAGATTGCTGCGGATCTGCAGCTCGTTCAGCACCCCTCTCGCCTCAGTCGCCATGCGGGGTGATGCCGGAACTATTCACCCCACGCATAGATCCAGCCTGTGCAACATCGGCGCTGATTGCAGCTGCATTCGCAAGATGGAAGTCGATTTCCCGCCAGATCCCGAACCGCTTGAGCGCGACGTCCTCAATAGCACCGTCCTGGAACTGAGGAATTGCTACTCCAGCCTGATGCGCCGCCGCGCCCAGCATCGGCGCCTGGCCAACAAGGCTAAGGATGAAACTGCCCTTCTCAAGGAACGGATTACGGCTCTGGCCAGCCGTGATCCACCACACCACAAGGAGCTCTATGAGCTCCTGGAGATCGTGACAGCCATCGCCGGTGATCTTGAAGATGCCGGCGATGATCTGGTGAATGGTTTTAGCCGCTATAAGAAGGGCCGCCATAGCTTCCAAGGTGGCGGGACTATCGGTGATCTCGTTCGTGCGGTGATTCATTTCATCAATCGCTGGGGTCGCACCAAGGACCGGCTCGGCGATCTCAAGCAGAAGCAGCAGGAGCTGATCAACAAGTCCCAGGGTCTTCTCCCGCCACCGCCACCCCCCAGCGGCAACGGCCAAGGCCCCGCCACCCCAAAAACCACGCCGCCGGGGGACAGTGCGCAGCGACCCATCGACCTGAGCGCCAACGGCATTCAGCCCCCACACCCGGCCGAGCCCACAGGCCCTCAGCAGCCACAGCTGAACCAGCCCAATCCAGAGAGCAAGCCGCAGCCCCAGGATCAAGCCAAAGGAGCCGACGAGAATCGGTTAAATCGCCGATTCTCTCCGCTCCACCCTGCGGCAGCTCGCCCAGGCCGATGCCCGCCTCTATTGCGGCCTGGCGGAAGAGCTGGGCGATGGCGCCACCACCGTCGAAGACCCCCGCGCCCTGATCCAGCCCGAGGGCGGGGCACCCGCCACAGAAGACCAGCTCCTGGCCTTGAAAGGCGATGTACTGCAGGAGATCTGCGCCCTGAGGGGCATCAAGGTGGCCAAGCGCCCCAGGAAGGACGTGATGGTGGGCCTGCTGCTGGCGGATCCCAACGGCCCGCCGCCCCTGTCCCTGCTTCCCCCCGCCAAGACCAAACCCCTCTCAGCAGGGAAGGCCACTGGGGGTAAGGCTCGTCTAACAGAGTTGCAAGCCCTGGAGCAGCGTCTCGATCGGCTGGAGCCGCTGGTGCTGCTGATCGCCCAGCAGGTGGGCGTTTCCCCCGAGGCGATCACCCAACTGGCGGCACCCCCCGCCCTTCCGCCAACCTGAAGCCGATCTGTGCTGGCGCCAGCCCATGGCGGTGAACCAGGAGACCCTGGAGAAGCTGGGCCGCTTCCTGCTGCGCGGCCTGCGCATCGGCGCCAGCACGGTGGCGGTGGTGGAGCTGCTGCGCAACGACTGGACCGGCGGCCTCAGCGCAGGGGTTGCCTGGCTGGTGTTCCTGCAGGTGGAGCGGCGGCTGCCACCCCTCAGCCCAGAGCCTGAGGAGTGATGTGCAGGCAACGGGCCAGCGCCCGCGCAGTAATGATGAAGGTTGCGGAACTCACAGACCGCCGCCCTGGCATCCATCTATCCTCAGAATTCAGCCATCGCGTCCACCACCCCCGCTCGCCTGGCAGTGTCCAGCACTGGACCCTCTCCATCGCATGACGCTCTCCACCCCAAGCAGGCCTCCCTCCACCCCAGCCTCTGGGCCGCTGCGGCGTGAGCAGAATGATGCGCTCCTGGAGGAGTTGCGCGACCCTGCTCTGGCCCGTCAATTCCTGATGGATGCTGGCCTGTTCGACGCTGATGGCCAGCTCGCCCCTCCGTACCGCAGTCAGGATGCCCGGTCGGCCTAAGAACAGTCTGGGCCCCTTGGTGCTGTTTCATGGCTGCGACAAGGATGTTGCTGAATCAGTTCTGAGTGGACAGGCAACACTTCAGCCCAGCGAAAATGATTACGACTGGCTCGGCAACGGCATCTATTTCTGGGTCGACAGCCCAGAGCGGGCTTTGTCCTGGGCCAATCTCCGCAGATCCTCCCCATCGGTGATCGGCGCTTTTGCCTACCCGGGCAACTGCCTCAATCTGACCGACTACGGAGTGATGAATGAATTGGCCCTTGCCTATGAGGCCACCCTTGGCATTTCCGCAGCAGCAGGCACACCACTGCCCGTGAATTCTGTTCGAGAGAACGGACAGGAGGCGTACGACACCGTCTATGGAGTGTTTGAAGAAGGCGAGTTGGTTTATCCGGGTGCAGGCTTTCGTGACAGAACGCATGTGCAGATCGCCATCCGCAACCCGGAGATGATCCTTGGCTATTTCCGAGTTGATGGGATGACATCGGCCTGGTGATTGTCACCCCAACAGGAAGGCACCCCATGGGGGCGCCTTAGCACCGGTTGCGGCGGTCACCTCCTCCCACCAAGGACTGCCGGTCGGGTGTCTGTGGTTCACGCAGGACCTGTCTGGGGCCTGGCAGGGAAGGAAAGGAGATCACGTCTGGGAGAAGAGATGCTCGGGGCTTGACCTTCTCGGTTGTGATCCCGGCTCGGGATATGCAGCCCAGGGTTTCAACACGCAGGAAGCAGAACTGGCGTATCGCTCTCTGCAACTACGGGATGACGTTCGCGCAGCGTCACCGAGTTCACCTGTTGTGTGTCGCATCGTTGGCGCACCTCCGCTGTGCGCACCGGCTCGGGTGCTCCCTGGCCGGACTCTGGTGGAGGGTGAGGGTCGGGTTGACTCCCGGGCCTCCCCTCAAGTTCAAAGTACGCCTTCTGGGCGCTGGTGGAGGCTCCTTGGAGGTCCTGTTCCCGTACTCCCTGAAACCCAGACAGTGAAATGCTTCTGAGGCGCTACTGCTCCTCTGGAGTCTGCAGAGCCGACGGTTTGATGCGCTGGGCGCATGGATTTGCGGACTGCTGCATCCGCACGGCAACCTGAACCCTGCTCTGGCCTTCCCTCTGGGCCAACCCGCTGATTGCCATGGGCTTCCGTCTCCGCCGCTCCGCCCGTCTGGGCCCCCTGCGTTTCAACTTCTCCAGCGGGGGACTGAGCTCGATCTCTGTCGGCGGGCGGGGGGCTTCCTTCAACATCCCGGTGAACCGCAGCGGTGGGCCGCGCACGACTGTGGGGCTGCCGGGCACCGGCCTGAGCTGGAGCATGGAGCACCCCCCGGATCGCCCCGTTGCCATCCCTGCCGGAGCGGCCGAGGGCCTGCCCAACAGCCGCCGGCTGCGGCCGGGTCAGCTCGATGCCCTCAAGCAGTCGCTGCTGGGAGTGCTGCGCCAGGAGCTGTTTGCCGCCGGTTCCGCAGGCGAGCAGCTGTGGGAGCACGGCCTGGTGAGCCGCCTGCTCGCCGATGGGTCACTCGGCGGCCGAACCACCGGCCTGCTGGCGCTGATCGAAACCCCGGAGGCTCTGGAGGGCTACCTGCTGCGGGCCCAGGGCCAAGACGATGCCAAACGCCGTGCGCAGCGCTGCATCACGGCCGTGCAGGAAGCCTCAAGGCTGGCATCTGGGCGGGGCTGGCTCTCCTGACACTGCAAAGGCAGGTGCCCGCAGGGCCGGTTCCCCGTATTCGCTCACACCTCCCGGATTGCCGCAGTAGGCCAAGGATGGAGCCCGAAAGCAGGAGATACACCGCATGCGAGAGGTCGTGTTCCGCCTGGAGGCTGAACGCCCAGGCCATCTGGAAGCCCGGGCCGAAACCCTGCCGATCCACATCAGTGCTCCAACCCTCGAAGAGCTGCAGCACGAGGCCCGCGAGGCCCTGATCGCACACATGGGCCCAGCCCATTGCACCGTTCGGGTGCGCGTCCGCCGCGGCCCCAGTGCCGCCTTCAGCAGCATCCGGCCGGTGGCCCGCCCGGCAGCCCTCTGCCATTGAGCTGGGATGCCCGAGCCAGAGTCCACCGCCATCTCCGGCTCGATCGCCAGCTCGCTCGTGCTGGCCGCCGATGATCCCGCCGCACTGGCGCAGTTCTATGGCGCTCTGCTGGGTGCCCATCCGCAGCCAGGCTTGAGCGCCGCGCACTGGCGCGTTCCGTGGCCGGCCGGCGGCTGGCTGGAGGTTTACGCGCCATCCCGGAACCGGCCGCAGCCGCGCCAGCAGGGTCGCCTGGCACTGTGTCTGCAACGTCAGGCCGATGGGCCGGGCGCCCTTGCCGTGCTCCAGGCCTGGATCACCACGGCCCTGGAGCTGGGCGCCACCGTGGACGATCCGCCGCGGCAGGAACCGTTCGGCGCTGAGGCCTGGCTGCTGGATCCTGAGGGAAACCGCCTGCTGCTCCTTGTGTTGCCTGCCCAGTGAAGCGCCCCCCCCTGGGCAGACAGTCCTCCTCAGCCCAGGCCCCCCAGCCGGATCAGGGCCCCCACCACCACAAAGGCGATCGCCAGCGCGGTGATCCCGCGGATATGCCAGGCCAGGCCGGTGAGGTTGTCGTCGGTGAGGTGGGGAATCAGCCGCAGCCGGGCGTGCAGGGCCAGAGCAGCGGTGGCAGCCAGCAGCAGCAGCTTCACGCCCACCAGCATCCCGATCGGGTTGCCCGGGTTGAGCAGCCCCCGAAACCCCGGCAGGACGATCCAGCCCATCCACACCCCCGTCACCACCTGGATGGCCAGGGCCGTAAGGCCCAACGGCTCGAAGGTCTCCTCGAAGCTGCGGATCGCCGCTGCGCTCCGATCCCGCAGGGCTGTGGGCAGCACCCCCAGATCCAGCACCAGATGCCCGCCGGTCCAGACCGTGGCGGCGAGGGCATGCACGATCACCAGCAACGGGAACATGGACACGGCAGGACCCGGGCAGCTGCTCCCACGATGGGTGCAATCGGGCGGGTTTGGCCGTGAAGGTGATCGTGGATCTGTGCGTGGTGCCGATCGGTGTGGGCGTGCACCTGGCGCCCTACATCGCCGCCTGCGAGAAGGTGCTCAGCGAGGCCGGCCTCAAGATCCAGCTGCACCCCAATGGCACCGCCATTGAGGGCGAGTGGGAGCCGGTGTTCGCCGCGATCGAGGCCTGCCACCAGGCGGTGCACGCCATGGGCTGCCCCCGCGTCTACACCACCGTGAAAGTCAGTACGCGCGCTGACAAGGACCAGACCCTGGAGGACAAGGTGGCCAGCGTGCAGGCGCTGCTGTGATGCCTGGCCAGCGGGACCAGGCCGGCGAGGTTCTCGCCTTCTGGTTTGGCGAAACCAGGCCGCGCCAGTGGTTCGCCAAGGACGCTGCCTTCGACGGGCTGGTGCGGGATCGCTTCCTCGGGCTGACCCTGCAGGCCCTCGCCGGCGAGCTCGACGCCTGGGGCGCGGAAGCCGCCGGGAGCTTGGCGCTGGTGCTGCTGCTCGATCAGTTCCCCCGCCAGATCTGGCGCGACACCGCCATGGCCTTCGCGGGCGATCCCCCAGGCCCTGGCTGAGAGTTTGCACGCGGTGGAGCGGGGCTGGCTGGAGGCGGAGCCCGAGCCGGCGCGACGGCAGTTCTGGCTGATGCCGCTGATGCACTCGGAAGACCTGACGGTGCAGGAGGCAGCCCTGCCTCTCTTCCAGCGCTTCTGTGATCCCCGTACCGCCGACTTCGCCTGTCGGCACCGGGATGGGATCGCCCGCTTCGGCCGCTTCCCGCATCGGAATGCCGCCTTGGGGCGGGTGTCGAGCGCCGAGGAGCTGGCTTTTCTGCAGACGCCCGGGTCCCGGTTCTGAAGCAGTTCAGCGCTCAGCCGGCGCGGGAGGCGGCAGCCACTGGGGGTTCACAGGGCTGCCAGCCCTGCTGCCGCTTCTGGGCCCAGAGCTTGATCGCCTGCTCGCGGGTGAGCTCCCGGCGTTTCTACCGCTGCGCGGAAGGCTGCGTCTAGAGCAGCGGCGGCTCACCGCCGGGCATCACCTCCCCGTAGGTCACCTCCAGGCTCTGGCTCCAGCGGTCGTAACGGAGCGGCTTGAAGTGCAGCACCTGGCGGCCTTCGCTCAGCCAGCCCTACTGCGGCGAGAGCGGCGGCCGTTTCATGTCACCGACGTGCATGGCCTGCTCAGGCCACCTCCGGCGCCCAGCCCTTCTGGCGGGCCATGTCATCGGTCCAACCCTGGCAGCGGCTGGTGAGGTGCTCGCCGTGGGCAATCAGGCCCTGGTGCAGCTGGCAGGTGAGCACCGGGATGCAGTTCACCCCGGCGTGGTGGCGGAACCAGTGGCAGGTCATGCAGACCTTGCGGCTGCGGGTCTTGAGCAGGGTGCCTTCATCGAGGTAAGACCAGTGCTCAACGGAGTTTTCGAGCTGCGCCGCCAGGGCCGCTGGCCGGGGGAGAGGGACACCCATGAACCGCTCCAGACGCGTACACCTGTACTAGCACGGTTCCGGCCTTCTGGCTGCCGCGGTGGTGCTGGGTCGACGTCACGACGGTTGATCCGCCTGCTACCTTTCCAGCGGCAACACCCACCAGGCCTCTGCCGGCCTCCGGCATGCCCAAACAGGGGGGTCACTCTTTCCAGCGGACGTTTGTTGAGGTACTCCAAGCCTCCGCTGAACATTCCAGACCAGCTCCAGCAGTTACGCGATCGAGGTCTGCTGGTCCGGTCAGACGACTTAGCGTTCAATGCTCTCGAGCTGATCGGCTACTACCGCTTGAGCGCGTATTGGCTGTTTTTTGAGGAGGCACCAGCTCCAGGAGAGACAAGAAGCCACCGTTTCAAGCCTGGCTCCAGTTTTGAGCAGGTGATTGACGCGATTGAGCGAATCGAAATCGCCGCCAGATCAGCCTGGGTTCAGGACATGAGCATGAAGCATGGGCCCCACTGTTACCTCGACCCGCTGCTGTTCCGATCTGACTTCAATCACGGCGAACAGCTCGAGCAACCACGTAGTCAGCTTCAGCAGAGCAATGAATCTTTCGTGATCCATTACCGGCAGACCTATTCAGAGCCCGAGCTGCCCCCAATCTGGGCCATGACCGAGCTGATCTCCCTTGGTACGCTGCGCGCCTGGATCGCCGCAACAGAGCTGGACAGCAAGACCAAGGTGGCGCGATCCCTGGGAATGCCGTCGGCCCAGGTGCTGAATGGTGTCTTGCACTCCTTGAATCTGCTCAGAAATATCAGCGCCCACCACGGCAGGCTCTGGAATCGTCTGATCGCCAAGCGGCTCCCGAAGATCAAGAAGCTCCAGAACCTCCTTGTGCTGGAGGATGTTGACGGAGAAAGGGTGCAGCCATCCAAGAAGCTGTACAACTACCTTGTCGTGATGGCCATCATCGTGCGCAAGGTTGCGCCACTCATCACCTGGCCATCTCGGATGGCTGTCGTCATGTCAGAAATGGCGCCCGAGCAACAGGGGTCCATGGGCTGCCCTGTGGGCTGGCAACAGCAACAGATCTGGAGCTGATCGGCCTCGCCGAATCGAGGATGGTTGATCCGTAATCCTCCGGGACTAAGACCGTTGTGATCGGCCCGCCGCCTTCGCCGCGCAGGTCTTCCGTGATCACCCAGATGGTTCCGTGTTCCTCGGTGTCGTAACTGGAGAACAGACGACCTTCCGCGTAGCTGTGATCGGCGTCATTGCTGGCCTTGTCCTCGGCATCGAGGTCGCCCCAGTCAGGGGCAACATGGCGATCGAGCAGACCAACGATCACGGCTTCCGGAACTGATGCTGCGATCCAAGCTTTGCTCCCTGAGCCGTGGCCAAGCGCCCCAAGTAGGGCGTGATGGTGGGCATCAGGACCTGGTGCCGCCTGTGCGCCATCGCTGCGCCAATCCTGCTGCCGATTGGTGCCGAGGGGGAGCTGGACAGAATTGATTACGCCAGTTTTGTGCTATTCTTCTAATCATTCAAGACTAAAAATGGTTAGACTTCTGGCAATTGCTTTTGTTTCGAGCCCCTTGGTGACGAGAATTGCTGGCTGTTCTGCTGCACTCGTTGCCTCGATGATTTTCGCCGGCCCCGCAGCAGCACTTGACTATAAGTTCTTCTTTAATCAAACTCCAGCATATCGATTTGGGACCATACATCCAGATGGCAGTGTTACATGGTCATGGTATATGGAAGATGGGCGGACAAGGCTAGATGGTGAATTTGAAGTTGAAGGGCTGATCATGGATCTGGTTGACAACCAAAGTGGTCAAATTCCTTCGAGTATTGAAATCACAAGAGCAGACCAGGACCCCCTCAGTGTTGGCACTTACACCCTCGCTCAAGGCAATGGTTTTGATGTGAGAGATGGAGCGATTGCTCGTTCTTTCTGGATTGGGGTTATGGACACGCTCTCCTATCGGAGAAGGCTTATATTTACTCCTGCCGGGCCATGGTCGGTATGGTCGGAGCAATGGGCGGAGATCGATCATGGATATAGCATTTACTCTTGGAGCGAAGATGGACAAAAATATATAGACTGTGCCTGTTGGGTTTCGATTAATTTTCCGCTGCCAGGATCCACGCCAATGTTCAACTTACTCGGAGGTCCGGCTTCGCCACCGTCTCCTAGTCCAGCGCCTGGGCCATTGCCGATCCTTGGTGCTTTTGGGGCCTATCAGGTGAGCCGCCGTCTCAGGCGTCGCATTCAGAGAGGTAAAGAGTTCGGTGCTTCCTTCAACATGACCTCCTTGGATTGATTTCGCGCCTCCCCTCCGGCCAGCGAAGTCGGCCCCAGCCTCGGCAGCTGGGGCGTCCAGGGCTGTGCCTGCAACGTCAGGCGGATGCAGCGGATGCAACAGGCACCCCTGGCGCTGCTCCAAGCCTGGATCGCCACGGCCCTCGACCTGGGCGCCAGCGCGGGGGATCTGCCGCGCCAGGAGTCGTATGGCGCCGAAGCCTGGCAGTTGGACCCGGAGGGCAACCGCCTGCTGCTGCTCGTGGTGTTTGCCTCATGAAGCCCCCCTGGGCTGGCACCACGGCTCAGCCCAGGGCACCACGGCTCAGCCCAGGCCGCTTAGCCGAATCAGCGCCCCCACCACCACAAAGGCGATCGCCAGAGCGGTGATGCTGCGGATGTGCCAGGCCAGGCCGCCCAGGTTGTCGTCTGTGAGGTTGGGGATCAGCTGCAGCCGGGCATGAACGGCCAGGGCCGCGGTGCTGGCGAGCAGCAGCAGCTTCACGCCCACCAGCATCCCGATCGGGTTGGCGGGGCTGAGCAGCCCTCGGAAGCCGGGCACATAGATCCAGCCCATCCACAGGCCGATGAGCACCTGGATGGCCAGGGCCGTCAGGCCCAGTGGCTCAAAGACCTCCTCAAAGGCACGAATCTGGGCCCCACTGCGATCTCGCAACGCCCTGGGCAGCACTCCCAGATCCAGCACCAGATGGCCGCCGGTCCACACCGTGGCGGCCAGGGCATTCACGATCACCAGCAGCGGAAACACGGATACGGCAGCTCCTGGCAACGGCTGGCAGGCCACGATCGCCTTGAACACAAGGTTCCCACTTGCCCTCAATCGCGTTGCCGTTGGGGGAATCAACCCCCAGTGATGGTTTCGGTCCGTGGAGTCCATGACCGCCCACCACACCGCCGGGCAGGGCTCGCACCGGGTGCGTTGTGGTCTCGTGCGTTGGGCTCAGGGGGGCTTTCGCATCGCCTCGCCCTCACAGCGGCTGGCGGCTCAGCCAGCCCAGCATCAACAGGCCCGAGGCGGCGATCCAGCTGCCGACCACCCGCAGGCCCAGGGCTAGCCAGCGGGGATGGGGTGGGTCCAGCGCCATCAGCAGCAGGGCCGTGCCCACCGCGATCGCCACCGCCTCCCCCAGCAGCGCCTGCAGGGCGCCGCCATGGCCGGTCAGGCTAGAGCCGGCCACCAGGCCGAACAAGAGGGACAGTGCCGCCGTGCCGCCGAACAGGAATCCCTCGCCCAACCGCTCGCTCAGCCGCAGCGCCGGTCCCAGAGTCACCAGCACCCCCACGGCGGTGACGAGGGCTGCACACGGGAGCGCAAGGGGCAGTTCTCTCCCCACCAGCAGGCCGCCCAATCCCCCCACCAGCCAACTGAGCGGCAGCACCAGGGCGAGCCGATCGCTCCAGGACCTGCCGTTCTGGACCGCCAGCAGCACCAGGGCCACCAGGAGCAGCAGGTCGAGGGGCTGCAGCACCAGCCGCGCCATGCCATCGCCCCACGGCCCCAGGCCGGTGGGCACCAGATGGGCCAGGGGCAGGCTTCCCAGGCGTGACCAGAGCGCTGCGGCGGGACCGGGTCCGCTCATGCGAGGGCCCGCTCCAGGAACCACAGGCCCACGAGGGCCACCCCGGCGCCCGCCAGCCGCACCAAAGCCCGCCCTCCCGGCCAGCGCCGCGCTTCCCCCAGCAGGATTCCCACCAGGTGCAGCAACCCCGTGGCGATCACGAAGGCCAGGCTGTAGAGGAGGGGATGGGCGCCGGCGGGCAGTTCGGCGCCGTGGGCGTGGCCATGGAACACCGCGAAGCTCGCCACGAGCAGTGCCGCCAGCCACAGCGGCGGCCTGAGCTCAAAAAGCACCATCAGCCCCATCACCAATCCGGAGAGGGCGATGCCCACCTCCACACCGGGGAGCTGAACCCCCAGTAGGGCCAGCAGGCCGCCCAGGGCCATCACCGGCGGGAAGGCCAGCGGCAGTAGCCAGAGGGCCGGAGGGCCCAGCACCGCGCCCCAGAGCCCCACGGCCACCATGGCCACCACGTGATCGAGGCCGGTGATCGGGTGGAGGAAGCCCGCCACAAGGCCGCCGCCGGGGTGGAGGTCGGCATGGGCCCAGGCGGCCGCGGGGGCCA
>Ga0114972_10000293_pt1 | contig 36868 bp, 28 predicted proteins | sample M_140807_EF_Meta_FD_87354 | JGI IMG/M metagenome (GOLD analysis project Ga0114972, IMG submission 87354) | Freshwater microbial communities from Lake Montjoie, Canada to study carbon cycling - M_140807_EF_MetaG | ecosystem: Environmental > Aquatic > Freshwater > Lake | place: Lake Montjoie... | reverse complement strand
TTCTCCGGTCAGGGCGGAATTCCACACCGTCAAGGCCTCTGCTTTTGAGGAAAAAATCGAGACCGTTGGTTCGTTGCGGGCAAACGAATCGGTGACGCTCATGGCCGAGTCGCCGCGCCGGCTGGTGAAAATTCTCTGCGAGGAAGGATTGTCCGTCAAAGCGGGCGATTTGTTGTTTCAGCTCGACGACGCGGAACTGCAAACCGAGTTGAATGAAATCGAATCGCGCCTGGTTCTCGCGCTCGCCAACAAACAACGCGCCGAGGGACTGCTGCCGAGCAAGGCGATCAGTCAACAGGAGGCGGATGTCGCCGCTGCCGAGTGGCGCGTGCTGGAGGCGCAGAAAAACACCAAGCTTGTGCAGATTGCCAAAGCCCGAATCGTCGCGCCCTTTGCCGGACGTTTGGGAGTCCGCAAGGTCAGCGAAGGCGCGATGCTCTCAACCAGCCTGCCCCTGATCGATTTGCACGACTTGTCGGCAATGAAAATTGATTTTCCGCTGCCCGAACATTACGCGGGGATGATTCGCGAGAAGCAAAAATTCACCTTCACCGTCGCAGGGCTGGGCAAGGTGCATGAAGGTGTCATTACGGTGATCGAACCCGCCATCGACATGCAGACGCGCAGTTTATTGATCCGCGGAGTTTGCAGCGAACCCGAGGGTTTGGTTCCGGGCGGGTTTGCGGATGTGAGCATTCCTCTCACCGCAAATGCCTCGAACCTGCTCGTGCCCTCGCAGGCGATTGTGCCCTCTCCGCGCGGCCACGGTGTCTATGTGGTCGCCGACGGCAAGGCGCAATTCAGGGAAGTTGTCATCGGAATCCGCACCGACGAGCAAGTGCAGATCCTGCGAGGACTTGCTGAAGGCGATGTTGTCGCCACTACGAATCTTAACCGGATCCGGCCCGGTGTATCCGTTTCCCTTGTCACCACACCATGAGTTTGTCGGATGTATGCATACGACGTCCCGTGCTCGCAATCGTGATGTCGGTGATCATTGTGATCTTCGGAGCGGTGGGATTTCACTACCTCGGCGTTCGCGAGTATCCAGCCGTGGATCCGCCGATCGTGACGGTGCAAACCACCTACCCCGGAGCAAACCCCGATGTTGTCGCGGCGCAAATCACCGAGCCGTTGGAACAAGTGATCAACGGGATCTCCGGCATTCGCACGCTCAGCTCGGAGTCACGCGAGGAACGCAGCACGATCACTGTCGAATTCACCCTGGATTCCGATCTTGATGCCGCCACAAATGATGTGCGCGATCGCGTTTCCCGTGGCGCCCGCAATTTGCCGATCGATTCGAATCCACCGGTTGTGGAAAAGGCCGACGCCGACTCGATGCCGATCCTGTTCCTGTCGATGGAGAGCGAAAAGCGCGGGATCCTGGAAGTGAGCGACTTTGCCGACAGGGTGGTGCGCGAGCGGATGGAGACGATTCCGGGCGTTTCCTCGATCCGCATTTTTGGTGAGAAACGATATTCGATGCGCCTGTGGATGGATCCGATCAAAATGGCCGTGCATGAAATCACGCCTCTCGATGTGCAGGATGCGCTCACCCAGCAGAATGTCGATGTGCCGAGCGGACGCATCGAAGGCGCGAAGAACGAATTGACTTTGCGCACGCTGGGACGCTTGAAAACACCGCAGGAGTTCGAAGGCTTGATCATCAAACAGGTGAAAGGCCGGCAGATCCTGTTTCGCGATATCGGATACGCCGAACTCGGACCCGAGGTCTTGCGCACGGGATTCAAGGGCAAGGGCAATTACAAAATCGGCGTCGCGATCATTCCGCAACCGAACACCAATGCCATCGCCATCGCCGATGAATTCTATCGTCGCATGGAGCAGGTGAAGAAAGAATTGCCCGCCGACATCAAAGTGGAAATCGGTTATGATTTCACGCGATTCGTTCGCAACAGCGTGAGCGAGGTCAAGGAAACGTTGATCATCGCCTTCGCGCTGGTGGCGTTGATTATTTTTGGTTTCCTGCGCGACTGGCGCTCGACGATCATTCCGGTGATCGCCATTCCCGTCAGCATCATCGCGGGCTTTTTGATCATGTATGTGGCGGGGTTTTCGATCAACGTGCTGACCCTTGTGGCGATCGTTTTGTCGATCGGCCTGGTCTGCGACGATGCCATCGTGGTATTGGAAAACATCTATGCCAAAATCGAAGCGGGCCTCTCGCCGCTTGAGGCCGCGCTGCAGGGATCACGGGAAATCTACTTCGCGGTCATTTCCACCACCCTGGCATTGGTGGTAGTGTTTACTCCCCTGGTTTTCCTCTCAGGCCTGACGGGTCGGTTGTTCCGCGAATTCGGCATCACCATCGCAGGCTGCGTCCTGGTTTCGGCATTCGTCGCGTTGACCCTGTCGCCGATGATGTGTCGTTTTCTGTTGAAGCACCATGGCGACCAGTCTCACTGGCTCTACCGCCGCACCGAACCGTTTTTCCGTATGATCACCGCGGGATATCGCGGCATGCTGGCACCGTTTCTGCGCTGGCGTTGGCTGGCCGTGCCCATCCTGCTGGGCAGCGCCTGGCTGATTTGGCAAATGGCATCGATTCTGCCGCGCGAATTGGCGCCTTTGGAGGATCGGGAAAACATCCGCGTGAATGTCACCGCGCCCGAGGGATCGACGATGGAATACACCGAAAGCTGGATGGACAAGATCGATGCCTACGTTGGCGATCACGTGCCGGAAACCTACCGCAGCTTCAGCATTCTTGGCGGTGGCATGGGCCGCACCGATGCCAATGCGGGGGTTCAGAACATCTATCTCACGGCACCGGCCGACCGCAACCGCAGCCAGGCACAGATTGCCGAACAAGTCACCAAGGACATGGCGGAATTTACCGGAGTGCGCGCCTTTCCCACGCAACCACCGACGATTGGCGACCGTCGCGCGGGCCAACCTCTCGCCTATGTGTTGCAGGCACCGAGTTTCGACGCGATGGTCAAGGTGCTGCCCGAATTTCTCGATGCCGCAAACCAGAGCCCGAAGCTGCGCCAGATCGACGCCGACCTCAAAGTCAACCGGCCCGAAGGTGTCATTTCGATCAATCGACAGCGCGCGGCGGAGTTGGGTGTTTCCGTGCGGGAAATCGCTCGCACCATTGAGTATGCCTACTCGGGCAGGCGTTTCGGATATTTCCTCAAGGACGGCAAGCAATACCAGGTGATCGCACAGATGCAACGGCAGGATCGCAACGAGCCGGGCGATTTGAAGAATCTCTATGTGCGCACGCCATCGGGCAACATGGTTTCGCTCGACAACTTGGTGACCTTTGCGGAATCAGCCAGCCCGACGGCGATCTTTCGTTTCAATCGCTCCGTTTCCGCAACCATCAGCGGCACTCCGGCCAAGGGCTATACCTTGGGAGACGGTCTGGATGAACTTGATCGCATTGCGGCGAAGGTTTTGCCGGACAACTTCCGCACTTCCCTTTCGGGACAATCGCGCGATTTCGCCGACAGTTCCTCCTCGCTGCTGTTCGCGTTTTTGATGGCCCTGTTGATCATCTATCTGGTCCTGGCCGCACAGTTTGAGAGTTTTCGCGATCCTTTCATCATCATTCTCACCGTGCCCCTGTCTCTGGCGGGCGCTTTGGTTTCGCTGCACTGGACGGGACAATCACTCAACGTCTTCAGTCAAATCGGCATCATCATGCTGATCGGCATCGTGACAAAAAACGGCATCCTGATTGTCGAATTCGCCAACCAGCGGCGCGATGCGGGGCTTTCGAAACTCGATGCGGTGCTCGAGGCATCGGTCAGCCGTTTCCGTCCGATCCTGATGACCAGTCTCGCGACGATTTTCGGCATTCTGCCGATCGCCCTCTCCCTGGGCGGTTCCGGGTCCTCGCGCCAGTCGCTGGGCATTGCCGTGGTCGGCGGCCTTTTGGTTTCCGGATTCCTGACTTTGTTTGTCGTGCCGGCGGTGTATGCGCTGTTCTCGCGGAAACAGCGCCATGGCGATGTGGGCGAACCCGGAACGTTGCCGGGGTAACGGGCACGAGAGAAATTTCACAAACAATGAGGCGTAGGGTCAAATACCATACGTGATTATGGGAGGAAATCATTTGCTCTGGCGACTCATGGCGACAACTTGCCGGTTTCATTGTTTTTATGAGGTCATTTCCCGCAGGAAAAATCTGATGGGCATCAGGAATAAGCAAATTCATTTGAAATACACCATGATGATTCCAATCAGCGCAACAAACGTATGCCGCGCAACGTTTTTTCGAAATTCACTTGACCGGATTGTTTGGCGGGAAATAGCGTCTGTCATCCGATTGATGACCACGCGCGTATTACTCACCACCTGCAGTTTTCAGGACACTCCGGGTCCGCATCATGACTTGTTGCTCTCCCAAGGCTATGAAGTGATACGTGCCCGCGGCCCATTGAGCGAGGCGAAAATGCTCGAACTGGCGGGAGAGTTCGACGCCTTCCTTTGCGGCGATGACGCGATCACCCGCGCGGTGTTGGAAAAGTCGGCGCCACGACTCAAGGTGATTTCCAAGTATGGCATCGGCCTCGACAAGATCGACCTCGCCACCACCAAAGAGATGAACATTCCGGTAATGTTCACTCCGGGGGTCAACCACACCACGGTTGCGGAACATACCTTTTGTCTGTTGCTGGCGCTGTTGAAAAACCTGATTCCCAGCGTCGATGCCACACGCCGGGGCGAATGGCTGCGTCTCACCGGCCATGAGCTTTTCGCGAAAAAAATCGGTGTCATCGGTCTGGGCCGCATCGGCCAGGAGGTGATCATCCGCGCCAAAGCCTTCGGCATGGAAGTGCACGGCTACGGTCATTTCTGGCCGGACGATTTTTGCCAACAGCACGGTGTGATCCGTCATCAGTCGGTTGATTCGATCTTCTCCACCTGTGACATCATCAGCCCGCATACCAAACTTTCGGCGGATAGCAGGCACCTCATCAACCGCGAGCGGCTCGCACTGCTGCCGGAGGGGGCGGTGATCGTGAACACCGGCCGCGGCGAACTCGCGGATGCCGCGGCGATCCTCGAGGCATTGGATTCCGGTCGTCTCGCCGGCTATGCCACCGATGTCATGGAGCAGGAACCCCCGGCGGCCGATGAGCCGTTGCTCCGCCACCCCCGGGCGATCGTCACCGCGCATGTCGGCTCGCGCACCTACGAGAGCGTGCCGCGCCAGGCCCTGAAAGCGCTGAACAACCTGGTCAACTTCCTCAATGGCGCGGGCGACGTTTTCTGCGCCAACGGCGTGGTGCCATCGGCCGAATGATTTTTCTCCCCGAATTCCACCATCTACTATGAGCTTAGTAATCAAATCCGCCGCCGAGTGCGCCTACGACGTCATTTCCCTTGGCGAGATCATGTTGCGCCTCGATCCCGGCGACGGGCGCGTCCGCACCACCCGGCAGTTCCAGTGCTGGGAAGGCGGCGGTGAATACAACGTTGCCCGCGGCATGCGCCGCTGCTTCGGCAAACGCGCCGCGGTGGTCACCGCGTTTGCGGAAAACGATGTCGGTCGGCTGATCGAGGACTTCATCCTCCAGGGCGGAGTCGACACCCGTTTTGTCCAGTGGAAAAAATTCGACGGCATCGGTCGCGATGTCCGCAATGGACTGAATTTCACCGAGCGCGGCTTCGGCCTTCGTGGAGCCAAGGGCACCAGTGATCGCGGCAACACCGCCGCCAGCCAGCTCAAACCGGGCGACATCGACTGGGATGAAATTTTCGGCAACTGCGGTACCCGCTGGTTTCACACCGGGGGAATTTTCGCGGCGCTCTCGGAAACCACCGCCGCCGTGGTGTTGGAGGCCTGCAAAAAAGCCAAGCAGTACGGCACCGTCGTTTCGTACGACCTCAACTACCGCCCGAGCCTGTGGAAATCCATCGGCGGCCAGGCAAAAGCACAGCAGGTCAATAGGGAAATCGCCCGCTACGTGGACGTGATGATCGGCAACGAGGAGGATTTCACCGCCTGCCTCGGCTTCGAGGTGGCGGGTGTAAGCGAGCACATCACCGGCATCAACGTCGATCACTTCAAGCAAATGATCGAACGGGTGGTCGGCGAGTTCCCCAACTTCCAGGTTGTCGCCACCACGTTGCGCGATGTGCACAGTGCGACCATCAACGACTGGGCCGCCGTTTGCTGGCACGACGGTCGATTTTTCGAGTCGATCCAGCGGCCGCGGCTGGAAATCTTCGACCGCGTCGGCGGCGGTGATTCCTTCGCCAGCGGTCTCGCATACGGCTTCATGGAATTCAACGACGCGGCATTGGCGGTCGATTACGGCGCGGCCCACGGCGCATTGGCGATGACCACACCCGGCGACACCTCGATGGCGACCCTCGATGAAGTGAAAAAGCTGGTCGATGGCGGCTCCGCCCGTGTTGACCGCTGAAATGCTTCAGTGGTTGGATGATGGCGCGACGATCAGCAGGCAGTCCTCGAGATGGGGTTGGATGCTGAACAGCAGCGGATCCTCCAGGTTATCGAAGCGCGCACCAAAGCGCTCTTCGATGCGGCGCAGCGTATAGTCCAGATCGATGCGCAGAGCATCACCTGGCGTGCCGAGAACAACCGCAATCAACAGCGCGTTTCTGCCTTCACGGACGACGGCGTGACGACCTTCGGGAAGATCGTAGAACAACCGGATCGTGCCCTCCTTGTCGAGCGCGCCATCGGCGAGGCGGCGCACCGTGGCATGCACGCGTTTCGCCGAGGCATGGCGTGCCGGGTCCGAACTGGCGTAGGAAATCATCGATAGATTGATTTTCTCTAACAAATAAACCTCCTCGACGCGGAAGCGGCGGGTTTTTTCAAAATGGATCTCCTCGTAGGTGCGGCTACTGAACAACGCGGCCAGACGCCAGCCGACGCGGTCCAGGAAACCCGGTTCGCGGAACGGGGATTGTGTGGGGCTGTGCTCGGCCAGCGCGCGGCGGATGGTCGCCCGCAACAGCGCTTCGAGATAGGTGTCGATGCCAGCGCCCGATTGATAGAGTGAACGCTGCCCGGAGCCCTCGACCAAGGGACGCAAGACATCGAGCAATTCCTTGTCGGTGTAGTCAAGACGCGCATGTTCGCGCTCCAACGGCGGCAGCACCGTGCGGGGCGCGGGGGCAGAAACAGGAGCCGGTTCGTGAATGGCGAAAGGAGAATCAACCGGCGTGCTTGGCAACTCGTCGAAAGCAGGCGTCGGCGAGAGGTGGTTGGGGAACGAGGGGAAAGCGGGAGCCGTTGATGTCGCCATCGCGAAGGAGTCGGACAACGGCTGTTGCAGCACCGGGATGCTCGGCAAATCTGAACCCCAGTTCGATTGGGCAGTTGGAACCGGCACCGCGGCATCACTCATCAGCTCAGGAAGTGATGCCATGACCGGAAGGGCCGCGAGAGCGGGTTCATCGGGAAAAACGCGGGCCGCGTCGACCAGCGAAGGCGGAAAGCGCGATTCTTTGCTCGTATCGGGCAATATCGGCAGGTCTTGATTGGGGAAAGAAGAAAGGTTCGAGCTCATCACGTGGTCGAGGGGGTGTCGGTGGAAAGGGATCCGAGTGACGCGGCCGACTCGGTCAGAGCCCGGGCCGCTTGGGCGATCTGCGACAACCGCGTCTGATGAGTCTGCTCGTTCTGTTGGTTCTGGATTTCCATGACCTGCAGCTTCTGCTGGAACTGCCCGACGAGATCTTTCAGCCCTTCGAGTTGTTTTTGCTGCGCCGCCAGGCTTTGCTGGCAATCGTTTCGTATGGATTCCCCATCAAGCAGGGCTTGTTTTTGGCAAATCGCCGCTTTTTGCTGGTGATCGGACATCGATTGACGAAGTTGTTGAAACTCCTGGCGCATCTGTTGGATCAACCAGTTTTCCCGTTTTCCGAGAAAATCCTCCAGATTTTTTTGCCATTGTTCCAGCCAGTTACCGACGCGTTGTTCGATGTCCCCGCCGCTTTCGGGTTGCGGACGATTCTCGTTGCGCAACAGCGCCGCTTGCTGGATCTGTTCAGCCAGACAGTGAACTTCGCTGCGGCGGTTCGCCATTTCGCTGGCGATTTCCCGACGGATCTGATCCACCTGGCGCTGCATGTGGTCACGGGCCGCCTCGAATTGCGCTTCGAGATGCTCGATCCGCGGAAAAACGTCCGGGCTCGAAAGCTGCGGGCTCTCGGCAAAGCGTTCGAGGCGGTCCAGCCGCTGTTCGACGCGGGCAAGCTGTCGGCCGACAATGATCTCTCTCATGCGCTCGACTTGAGCGGACGGATTGCAGGATGAAAGGGATGATGGATCTGACATGACGGGGCGTGGGCATCCTGAACGTGAGTCAAACGCCTCAGGTGAGTGGGTGAGATAGTAAGTTTAAACTAACAAATTGTAAACAACATCTTTGATTCTTCGCTTTTCGGTAAAATGAGAGCATCCCAAGCAAAAACTCAAAAGCCCGCGAAACTGCACAAGACAAGCGCGGGGAGCTGTGATATAAGTAAGCGGATGAGCGAAGCGGAAAAACAACCCGAGAACGACGAAGCGCTGGCCGCCATCTTTGCCAAGACCCGCAAGAGCCTGATCGCGCGGCTCGACAACTGGGAGGACCAGCAAACCTGGGACGAGTTTTACAAGACCTATTGGAAATTGATCTATGCGGTGGCGATCAAAGCGGGATTGCGCTCCGATGAGGCATTCGACTGTGTTCAGGAAACGATTCTGTCGATCGCCAAGCAGAGCAAGAAAAAGCTCTACGACCCCGCGCAGGGATCGTTCAAATCGTGGTTGATGAACATGACGCGTTGGCGCATCAACGACCAGTTCCGCAAGCGCAAAAAGGACACGGCGATGAGCGGAGGCGACTGGGATGACGAGCGCAAGACCGCGGTGATTGATCGCTACGAGGACCCCAACGGCGTGCCGCTCGACCGCGTATGGGATGCCGAATGGCGCCGCAACCTGGCCGATGCGGCGCTGACCCGGGTGAAGGCCCAGGTGTCGCCGAAGCAATACCAGATTTTTGACTACTATGTTCTTCGTGAATGGGAGGCCGGCAAGGTGCAAAAACACCTCGGCGTCAGCATGGCCCAGGTCTATCTGGCGAAACACCGGGTGGGCTCGGTGCTGAAAAGGGAACTGGAAAAGCTCAAGCACGATGACGACTAAGCAGCGTCCACTTCCTGCGATTCCCGATCACGAGGTGCTTCGCAAGATCGGTGGCGGTGCCTATGGCGAAGTCTGGCTCGCCCGTGGTGTGACCGGTGCGATGCGCGCGGTCAAGGTTGTCTGGCGGGAGGACTTCGAGGACGAACGCACTTTTGAAAGGGAGTTTGAAGGCATTCTGCGCTTCGAGCCGATCTCGCGCGACCACCCGGGCCTGGTGAACGTGCTGCATGTCGGACGAAGCCCCGACCGCCATTCGTTCTATTATTATGTGATGGAGTTGGGCGACGACATCCACCGCGGTCGCGACATTCATCCGGTGGAGTACGAACCCCGCACGCTGCGGGCCGACAGCAAGGACACCAAGGCGAAATTGTTTCCCGTCGATCAGTGTCTCGAAGTCGGACTGCGGCTCGCCGAGGCGCTCGGACATCTGCACGAAAAAGGTCTGGCGCACCGCGATGTGAAACCATCGAACGTGATCTTCGTCGGCGGCAAGGCGAAGCTGGCCGACATCGGTCTGGTGGCGGCCCGCGACCAGCGCACCTTTGTCGGCACCGAAGGCTTCGTTCCCCCCGAAGGCCCGGGATCAGCCCAGGCGGATGTGTATTCGCTGGGCAAGGTGCTCTACGAAATCGCCACCGGCAAGGATCGTTTGGACTTTCCCGAACTGCCCGATGAACTGCCAACGGGTCACGATCGCAAGAAATGGCTGGCCCTCAACCGGGTGATTTGCGATGTCTGCGAACCACACATCTCCAAGCGGCAGGTCAGCACCGCAATGGATCTGGCCGATGCACTGCGGCGGATCCAGCGCGGCAAGCGCAGGCGCAGAAGCCGCGGTTCTTATGTCACGATGACCCTGTTGATGCTGCTCGCCGGCTGCGGATTCCTCGGGTGGAAGTTTTTGGAAAAGGACATGATGCTTTCGTGGGTCAACGCTCTTTTCCGCAAAACCGAGAGTGTTCAGCCACTCGCCCCGCAGATGGGGCAGATCAAGATCGTGAGCGATCCCGAAGGTGCCACGGTCTTTGATGGCGAGGGCCGCTATCTTGGTGAAACGCAAACCAGCGTGCTCGCGTATCCGGTGGGCACGCCACTGAAATTCACCCTGCGCAAAAGTGGCTACCAGGAATTGCAAATCGAACACCTGGTGAAAAACACCGCCGAGCCGGATCTGATCGGCGGCAGCATGAAAATCTTTTCCCCGCCGATCCAGGGGGAACCGTGGCAGGATCACCTGGGCATCCGCTACCTGCCCGAGGAGGAACTCCACGTTTCACAGAATTTCCTCTCCGAACGCGATTGGAAACTGTACACGTCGGCGGAGAAACGACCCGCCGGCTCCGGTGCGGTCATCTCGATCAGCGAAAACGGCAAACCATCGAAAGTGGTGTTGACCACCGCCGCAGAGGCGGAACTTTTCTGCCGCTGGCACCAGCGCGGCGCGACGCCGTCCTATCTCACACCCGATCAGGAAATTCTCCCGCGCATGGAGAAAACCTATGAAAATCCGGCCATCACCGCGGAGATGCGCGCCAAAAACATGTCGCCGTTTCGCATTGTCGTGAGAGACGTTCCCTACGGCTCCCTCCATGTGGTGAGCGTGCCCGAGGATGTGGAAATCTATGTGAACGAGGTCTCGCGCGGACGAATCAACGGGCCGACGCTGATCGATAAAATCCGTCCGGGTGCGGTGGAGCTGATGTTTCTGCTCGATGGCTACAAACCGCAAACAAAGCACCTGACTCTGGAAAACGGTCAGAGTATTGATCTGAAGATCGAACTGCAACCGAACCAGGGCGTGGTTTTCGGACGGCCGTGGGAAAATGCGCTGGGAATGAAATTCGTGCCGCTGGGTGACGACTTGATGGTGAGTGCTTACGAGACGCGCATTGAGGACTATGCGCTGTATGTCAAGGAAAGCCGCAGCCCGGCACCGCCAGCCGCCCCTTTCAGCCAGGAGCCGGATCATCCGGTGGTCAATATCAAGCGCGACGATGCCGTGCATTTCTGCGAATGGCTCACCCAGCGCGAACGCAAGAACGAGCGCATCCAGTTTTCCCACGAATACCGGCTGCCGACCGACCGCGAGTGGTCGCTCATGGCGGGGCTGGACAACGAAAAAGGCAATACGCCGGGGCAGCGCGACAGCCAGCGTCTCGCCGTCTGGCCCTGGGGCAAGACCTGGCCACCTCCCGCAGGGTCCGGCAATTTCGCGGACGAATACACACTGAAAGCGGGTAAGATCAGTCCCGACCAGGGAATCCGCGGCTATAGCGACGGCTTTGAAAGCACCTCACCGGTTGGTTCGTTCGCCCCGAACATTTACGGCATTTTCGACCTCGCAGGCAACGCCCACGAATGGGTGTCGGATGACTACGACAGCCTGAAACTGTATGGTGTTGTCCGCGGCGGCGGCTGGAACACTTATTCAGAACACCACCTGTCGATTGCCTTCCGACACGCCATTCTGCTCTCCAGCAAACCCGACAACATCTGCGGTTTCCGTGTCGTTCTTTCCAAGGTCAACAAGGAAAACACCACAACACAAGTACCATCACCATGATCGAAATCCGCATCAACTATGAAGGCGAACTGCACTGCTCCGCTCTCCACGTCCCATCGGGCAATACTCTCGTAACCGACGCGCCGGTCGACAACAACGGACGCGGTGAGGCATTCTCGCCCACCGATCTCGTCGCCACCGCCCTCGGTTGTTGCATGGCCACGGTGATGGGGATCGTCGCCCAGCGCAAGCAGTGCGACCTGACAGGCCTGCGCATTGTCGTGCACAAGGAGATGTCGCAGGACACCCCGCGCCGCATCGTCAGCCTTCCAGTGGCGATCACCATGCCGATCCCCGCGAATCACCCGGTCGCCCCATTGCTTCAGGCCGCCGTGCACAGCTGCCCGGTTCATCACAGCATCCACCCTGACATCCGCGTGGATGTCACATGGGACTGGCAGGGCGAAATTTCCTGAGCCGCGAAATTCCTTGATAATCGGGGTTTTTCGCCCTTTTCAGCCCTTGATTGGCACTTTTTTGTTCAATCGAACATCTTTTTTATTGACTCGCCGTCAATTTCTGGGAAATTGTCCCTCGTCAACCACATTACCATCATGGCAGCGAAATCAACTACCTCAGACACCGGGGCCGATAAAATGGCCGAAGCACGCAAAAGGAATCTCGACGCGGCAATCTCCCACATTCAGAAGGAATTCGGCGAAGCCGCGATCATGCGCATGGGCGATGACCGCCGCATGGATGTGGAAGTGATCCCCACGGGGAATCTATTGATTGATCGCGCACTCGGAGTCGGCGGCTTCCCCCGCGGTCGAATCGTCGAGGTGTTCGGACCGGAATCTTCGGGAAAAACAACCCTGACTCTCACTCTGATCGCCCAGGCGCAAAAGCGCGGCGGCCTGGCGGCTTTCATCGACGTGGAACACGCGCTCGATCCACAATACGCCCGCCGTCTCGGCGTGAACCTCGATGACCTGCTGGTCTCCCAGCCTTCCTCGGGTGAAGAAGCCCTGCAAATCTGCGAGGCACTGGTTCGTTCGAATGCGATCGACGTTGTGGTGCTCGACTCGGTGGCCGCTCTGGTGACCAAACAGGAACTCGATGGCGAGATCGGCGATTCGACCGTCGGTGCCCAGGCGCGCCTGATGAGTGCGGCGATGCGCAAGCTCACCAGCTTCATTTCCAAAGCGCGCACGGTCTGTGTGTTCACCAACCAGATCCGCGAGAAAATCGGTGTGATGTTCGGCAGCCCGGAAACAACTCCCGGCGGTCGTGCATTGAAATTCTTCTCGTCGGTACGCGTCGACATCCGCCGACTCGGCCAGATCAAAGGCACCGATGGTTCGGTGATCGGCAGCCGCACCAAGATCAAGTGCGTGAAAAACAAAGTCGCGCCCCCCTTCGCCGAAGCGGAGTTCGACATCATGTTCAATGAGGGCATTTCCTCCACCGGATCGCTGCTCGACCTCGCCCTGGAAATGGAGATCGTGCAAAAGCGCGGCAGTTGGTTCAGCTACAACGGCACGCAACTCGCCCAGGGTCGCGATGCCGCGAAGGAGCTTCTCAAGAACGACCCCGCCCTCTATGCTGATCTCGAAGCCAGCGTGCTTGCCAAACTCAACGAACCCGCCGCTCCGGCAAAATGACCGAGCAACTGTCCCGTCAGCTCCTCATGCGAGGAGCAAGCACAACACGCACAAGGGGACATCAGGCAATGTTGTGACTTCACTGGAAATGGTCCAGCGCGAGCGTGGGAGAAGTCGGTTTGGCCACAGCGAGCAATACGGGAGTTTGCACGTCAGCTTTGCGGATGTCGGACTCAGACGTTCGGTGCTTGGGATTTGCTAGCCTCGCTCACCTCCCCTTGCACGCGCCGGCGGTAGGCGTGGGCGGCGGCGACGATTTGCGATGCCAGATCCACCTCTGGTTTGGCAAAGGGGGGGACGAACCAGGGGAAACTGCCGAGCAGGTCGGTGACCACGGCGACCTCGCCATCGCAGGTTGATTCGCCGCAGCCGATGCCGATGGTGGGAATCGCCACGGCTGCGGTGATTTCCACGGCGACAGCGGGAATGATGGATTCCAGCACGATGGCGCAGACACCGGCATTTTCCAGAGCGCGGGCATCCTCGATCAAAGTGGTTGCGGCTTCCTTGGTGCGGCCCTGCTTGCGGTAGCCTCCCAGTTCGTTGACGCGCTGGGGCAGCATGCCGATGTGGCCGATCACGGCAATGCCGGCGGTGGTGATGGCATGGATTTTTTCCCACTGCTCGCTGCCGCCTTCGAGTTTCACGGCATCGGCCCCCTCTTCCATCAACTGTCGGGCCGATGCCAAGGCTTGCTCGGGAGTGTCGTAGCTGTGGATCGGCAGGTCGGCGAGAATCAGCGCGTCGGGTCGGGCCCGGGCCACGGCGGCGGTGTGATGCCGCATGTGGGCCAGGGTGACGTGGGTGGTGTCGGGAAATCCCAGCACGACCATGCCGAGGGAGTCGCCGACCAACAGAACATCGATGCCCGCCTGATCGAGCAGTCGGGCAGTGGGGAAATCGTAGGCTGTCAGCGCGCAGATCGGAATTCCGCCCTTGCGCAGTCGCAGTGCGGCGGCCTTCTCATTGGCATTCATGGCTCGGATCATGCGGTCATCGTCGGAGATGGGCAAGAAAAAGCCGCAGCCATTCATGATGGCTGCGGCGGGTTCGTAAGGTTTGACGAATTATTTCTCTTCTTCCGCAGGCTCGGCGGCTTTGGCGGCGTCCTCAGCGGCCTTGGCCGTGGCATCGGAAACATCCTTGGCGACATCCGCAGCACCCTTGGTGGCAGCAGCAGCAGCGTCCTTGGTGGCTTCAGTCACTTTACCGGCTGCATCTTTGGCAGCTTCGGTCGTCGCCGCAGCAGCGCTCTTTGCGGCTTCTTCTGTTTTTTTAGCGGCATCTTCAGCAGGCTTGCAAGACACAGCGATCAAAGAGAAAGCTGCGACAGTCATCATGGTGGTCATTTTCATATTTATGGAATGTTGGTTGGTATCTCGCAAGCTTGCTTGCGTTCGAGCGTCAAAATGGCATCTTTTTGCAGGTTGGTCAAAGCCAGAGTTGAGTTTTTTTTGCACCTGTGTCAGGGTGGGCCATGGAAACCTCCCTGGTCATGTGCCCCGCCTGTGGCGAGTGCTTCGAAGTTGCCGGCCCCGGTCTGGCGGAAATTCCGGCCGAATGGGACTACGACTGCGAAATCTGCTGTCGGCCGATGGTGATCCTTTTCGATGAGGACGGCGCACAAGCCAGAGGATTGGCGGAGTAACAGTGGCACTTGGTGTCGCCACGATGGTTGCGCGCGCGATGAGCGCATTTTGTAGTTGTGCCCGCTGTGCGTTTTGCTAATTCTGGCGTCCGTATGGAACTGCTCGTCGCCACCCTTTGTGATTCGGCCTTGGAAAACCAGGGAAAACTGAATGTGAATGGAGCCTTTGACGCGATTGTCGCGCAAAGTTTTCCCGCCCGTTTCTCCTTCAGCCTCGCGCTGCGCTTCTGCTTCACGGCTGCGGATCACGGCTCGCACAAGTTTTCAATCCTGCTCGTCGATGACTCCGAAACAGCACCGGCCCAGGCAAAAGATGAGTCGGACATGCAGGTGAACATGCCCGATGGCGCGGCGGCCTTTTCGACGCAGAACCTGATCACTCCCTTGCAGGGCACGGTGGCCAAGGCCGGCGTTTACCATTTCGACATACGTTTTGACGGTCGTGTGCTGGTCCGTGTGCCGCTGCGCGTTCTTCATCAAAACGAGGTCAGCCCGCCCGCCTGATGCGCCATCGCGGCTGTTGGCACATTGAAAACCCCCTTGCGCCAGAGCAAAATTTCTATTAAAATTCCAGACAACTTTGAAATGTTTTGCGTGTTGAATCGGCTCCGGCTGTTTTGACATGTGAAGCCGGGGTGGAACGACGAACAAATGAAGACTCTCCAATTCCAAGCGAAGCGAAGCGGGCTGCGCGGCTTGTTTGCCGTGACATCATCTCTTTTTGTCACAATTCCTGCTACGAGCCATGCGATCGTAAGCACTCTCGGGGGAACCAATCTTTTCAATGGCGTTTACATCAATGAAGCGATCGGTGCCGATGTTTTTTACGAACAGGGTTTTGGCGGTCAGCGGGCGATCGTTGCCAACATCGAAGCGGGCACGATTTGGTCGGGGCATCAGAGTTTGAGCGGACGCATCGCACAAACAATCTACAATCCATCGATCATCGGTACGCAACTCGGCCAGGCCGACTGGCATGCGACGATGGTCGGGCAGTCGATCGGCGGCAGTGGTTTGTATACCTACCAGGTGGGAATCGCTCCGCTGGCGACAATGTGGTCGGGGGCGATCGCGACATCGTGGAGCGCGGCTCCTTTTGTTCAATACACCGGTTCCTTTTCGAACACCGACAACAGTTTCCTCTATGCATATCGCACTGCGACGCAGACCGGCATTTCCGGACAAAATGCGGACGTGATCAACAGCAGTTGGGGGTATGGAGATTCCGCGGGCAGTGCCGAGGAAACGATCGCCATCGATGCCTTTTTGAGCGCGAACCAGGTGGTGGGTGTTTTTTCCGCGGGGAATTCGGGCCCCGGGAGCGATTCCGTCGGCGGACCAGGCACGGGATACAACGGCATCACCGTGGCAGCTCTGACGAATTCCGCGCAACATCTGGCCTATGATACGGTCGCTGATTTTTCCAGTCGCGCGCCAAGTGCTGCGTACAACCCGCAGAGCGGCATCACCACTCCGGGGATTCGGGCTACAGTGGACATTGCGGCCCCGGGCGACAATCTCACGTTGGCATTTTATGGGGGAAGGACAGGCGGCCATGTGGCGGGCAGCGATCCGACGGGTGGCAGTGGCGACTTTTATATTGGCGACATGTCCGGCACCAGTTTTTCCGCGCCGATTGTGGCGGGAGCGGCCGCGCTGTTGGTCGACGCCGGGAAGGCATTCGGGATTGCGGAAATGACCCATCCGCTGGTCATCAAGTCCGTTTTGATGGCGGGAGCGACACCGACGATCGGCTGGGACAACGGGCAGTTTCTCGATGGAACCGTCACCCGCACCCTTCAGGCCTTGGATTATGCAAGTGGTGCGGGTGCCCTTGATCTGAGGAACAGCCACGACATTTACCTCGGCAGCAGCCAACTGCTGGCCCCGTCCATCTACATAACCGACGGTCAGACCACGCTCGGAGTCGCCGGTGGCGGAGGGTCAGGCGCGGTGGCGAACTCCGGTTGGGATCTCGGCACAATTCAATCGGGGGCGAACATCTATACTCTGGCGCAGACTCTCGCCGCGGGAAGTGAAATGTCGGCAGTGCTGACCTGGTATGCGCAACGGGGAATTGGCGTGGACCTGACCAGCGCGGAAGATGTGGCGCTGAGCAATTTATCTCTGGAAATCTGGAGGCTCGATGCCGTCAATGGCGATCATCTCGTCGGGCGCTCGGAGTCGCCCTTCGGCACGGTCGAACATCTGCGCATGACTCTGGCAGAGGCCGGCAATTACCAGTTCCGCGTGGTATGGGACGGGCAGAACTACAACAGCGCCGCCCAACCGGTGTTCGCAACCGACTACGGGCTGGCTTGGTCGATCGCTTCGATCCCGGAACCACAATCGCTGCTGTCGATTTGTCTGGCAGCATTTTTGCTGGTGAGGAGGCATCGTCGGGCAAGTTGATCACTTGCTGAAATATCCTCTGGCATGGCCACGTAGCGGTGGGGTAATCCATACAAAACCCATCCATGAAACGCCGACACCTTCTCACTCTCGCCCCCGCAGTTCTCGCAGCCGGAGCCAACAGCACTTTTGGCAAGGCTCTCGATCCCGCCACCCAGACCACGGCGGGATTCACGATTTCCATCCAGTGCTGGTCTTTCAAGAATTTCACCCTGTTCGAGGCGATAGAAAAAGCAGCCGCAGCCGGTGCGCAGGGCGTGGAAATTTTCGAGGGCCAGTCGTTGAGTCCGGATCAGAAAAATATCAAGGTTGGCATCAACATGCCTGCGGAATCGATCACGGCGCTGCTCGAACACGCGAAAAAACACAGTATTGCGGTCGTCAATTTCGGCGTGGTGGACATCCCCAACAACGAGGCGGCAGCACGGAAGTTTTTCGAATTCGGCAAGGCCCTCGGTGTGTATGGCATCACCACCGAGTCACTCGGCGCGCTCGATTTGTTGGAAAAACTGAGCCAGGAATACGACATGAAAGTCTGTTTTCACAATCATCCGAAACCCAGTCCGTTGTGGAACCCCGACACGGTGTTCAATGCCCTCAAGGGGCGTCACGCCAACATCGGCTATTGCGCCGACCTGGGCCATTGGCCGTCGTCGGGTCTGAACCCTCTCGATGTCATCAAAAAAATCGCTCCTTTGGTTCGCTCGTTCCACTTCAAGGATCGCGCCAGCCTGACCGGCCCGACCCACGACCAGGTGCTCGGCACCGGGTTGCTCGATCTCACTGCCATTCTCGACGAAGTGCGCAAACACGGCTTCAAGGGCAATGTGTCGATCGAATATGAGCACAACTGGCAGGACAGTGTCGCCGACATCGCCCAGGGGGTTGGATTTCTGCGCGGGTATTCGAAGTCCCGGGCCTGAGTTGTTAGATATCCGGTGTCACGTCCACCGCGACGAGGATTTTCTGATTGCCAGCGCCCAGGGTCACGCCGCGCAGCGGGCTGACGTCGCTGAAGTCGCGTCCCCACGCGAGGGTGATGTGGCGGGTGGATGGCATGATGTCGTTGGTGGGATCGACATCGATCCAGCCGAGTGACTCGCCGCACCACACCGATAGCCAGGCATGGGAGGCATCGGCGCCGATGAGTTTTTGCTTGCCCGGCGGCGGCACGGTTTCGAGGTAGCCGCTCACATAGCGGGCCGGCAGGCCGATGCTGCGCAGACATCCGATCATCACGTGGGCGTAGTCCTGACAGACACCGCGTTTTTTTTCCCATGCCTCCTCCATCGGAGTGGCGACATTGGTGGCCGTGGGGTCGAAGGTGAATTCCGTGAAGATCCTGTGGTTGAGATGCAGCACGCCCGAAAGTACCGGGCAATTGGCGGGAAAGCTCGTGAGTGCGTAATTTCGCAGGGCCTCATTGGTGCTGACCAGTGGCGAGGAGCAGGCGAACTCGCCGGCGGGGGAGGCATTGTTCCACTGCAGCGAGTTGCAGGCATCGCGGATCAACTCCCATGCAGGGGTGATTTTTCTATCCGGTGAAGGATACGTTTCCAGTTCCACGAGGCTTTTGGAAATGACCTCGAGTTCCTCATGCGAGCCCTCGATTTCAAAATACATCGTCGCGTTGCCAAATGCGTCCTGCCTGACATAGCGGTGCAGCGGTTCGGGATGGATGGTCATTTCATGCCACGGACAGTTCTGATAGGGCAGCCGCCGCGGTATCAATTTCGCATGATAATGACACACGCTGACCGGGCTGTCATACTGGCATATCGTGCTGTGAATGATTTGATATTTCATGACTGCCGCGAACGCCGCTTGGTGTGACTGAAATAATCCTCGGTGAGCTGGTTGGAGAATTTCTCCAGTTCGTTAGAAAGGGTTTCGCAGAGCTTCGATAAGATTTCCCTGGCGGAAGAATCGGGCTCCATCGACATCAGATCGATCTCTCCAAGCATGCCGCGCATTTTCTCGACTTCTTCCACGGCTTTTTCAGCCCCGTGAACCGACGAGCCCTTGGGCAGCAGCAGCACTTGCCGGTACATCGCTTCCAACTGGAAGGAGAGCGAGCGCGGGTTGGCTGCATTCAGCATCAGCAGGTCGAGAACAAGCAACAGCTTGGGTCGTGCGAAATGATGGCGTCGATAGGTCATCGAGCTGTCGAAGATCTCCAACATCGGACCGAGCACGCTGTCGTCCTCGGCGGAGATGACGATCGCGGCGCGGTTGTAAACGGCACTGGCCATGCCGCGTTCGATGCGTCGTCCGATCTCCAAAAACCGCCAGCCATGTCCCTGCACCATGTTCTCGCACTGCATGCCGCTGAAGGTCGCCATGTCGAGGATGATGCGGTTGAGTTTTGCAATCATGTCCGTCGCGGAATGGCATTGCGACGGGGCGGATGACTCGTTGAACAGGTAGTTGAACAAACGCCAGGTGTCGTCGGACAACCGGTCGCGCGCCGCCGCCGCATTGAAGCGCAGCCGGTCGGAGAGAAAGGCAACGCTGCCCTTGCGCTCGGGGTTTTCCAACAGGTCGTGGATTTCCTGCTGGATGGCGGCCGCCATTCCGGTTTCGTCGTGCGGGCAGTCGGTCAATTCAACTTCCCTAGCAAGCCGCAAGCCCAGGGCCAGTTCGCGCGATTGGTCCTTGGTTCCTTCGCCACCAAGCCGCTGGCACAACATCCGCAGCATGCGCGAGGTTTGCTCCATCCTCTCAGCGTAGCGGCCCAGCCAGAACAGATGATCCGCCATCCGGCTCGGCACCGCTCCGGGCAGCCGGGCCACGCGCAGCACCTCCGGTTGCGCACCGAGCAGGGTTTTTTGATCCACTTCGCCCGCTGCGATCACCCACACATCCTTGCTGATGGCGCCGGCTTCGATCGACACCAGGAATCCCTCTTTCTGCGGGCTCACCCGTCCGAGTGCCCCGGGCATGACGTGACATTCCTGCCACGAACTGCACGAAAATGTCCGCAACACAAACGAGCGCGGTTGCAGACCGGAGCCCGTCCACATCGGTGCGCTCGACAACGTTTGCATTTCCTGAGCCACCCATGCCTCCGGCTGGGCGCGGATCGCCGCGATCAGTTTCGTTAGATCGGCATCATCGAGATTCGCCGCCGCCTGCGATGGACGGTCCGCCCCGCAGTAGGCGCGCTTGAAAACCCAGCGTCGCGGGTTGGCCAGAACCATCTCGCGCTCCCTTTGTTGACCGCACCACCAGGTCGGCACGGCGGGAATGAGCAATTCCTCGCCCAGCAGGTTGCGGCAAAGTCCCGATAAAAACGGCAGCCAGGCCGGTGCTTCGAGCACTCCGGTGCCGATGCCGTTGGCGATGCTGACCTTGCCATTGCGCCAGGCTTCCAGCAAACCGGGCACTCCCGTCCAGGCCTCGGCATCCAGTTCCAACGAATCACAAAAACGATCCTCCATCCGCCGGATCAACACATCGACCTGGCGCAGGCCCTCGAGGGTTTTGAGAAAAAGGCGGGTGTCGCGCACGGTGAGATCCGCTCCCTCAACCAGCGAGAATCCCAGATAACGGGCCTTGAAGGCATGCTCGAAATAACCGCGGTCCTGTGGACCCGGAGTGACCATCACCACATTCGGCTGCGCTCGATTGTTAGGCGACAGTTCACGCATCATGTCGCGCTCGCGTTCGAAAAACGATGCCAACCGCTGCACCCGGCATTCCTTGAATTCGCGTGGAAAAATTTGCGAAAGCACGATGCGGTTTTCCAGGGAATAACCGAGGCTGTTGGGCATCTGGCAGCGGTCGGCCAGCACCTGCCACGATCCGTTAGGTCCGCGAATCAGATCCGTGGCCATGGTGAATAACATGCGGTCGGACGGCGGAATGTCCTGGATCTGTCGCAAGTAACCGGGGTTTGCGTGCAACAGCCGCGGCGGAACCCAGCCGAGGTGCAACATGCGCTGCGGACCATAAATGTCCCGGATCATGGCGTGAAAAAGCCGCGTGCGTTGCTGCAATCCTTTTTCGATACCGGCAAAATCCTCGGTTGCCAGCAGCACCGGCATGGCATCGAGAGACCACGGTCGGCCCGCCGCGCCGGTGTCTTGAAAGGCATTGTACGTTGCGCCGTGATCGTGCAACAACCGTGCCACCGTGCCGCTGTGATTCTGCATGCCCTGCACTCCAAGCCCCGCGAGCATGGCGTGGAATTTCTGCCAGTGCGCCCTCACCGCGCCATTGGCTTCAAACATTTCATCCCAAACTCCGGGGAGCGGCCGATAGGAAAACGGCGGGTCGGGCGCGCCTGCGGACGTCATGGTCGAAACCATGCCCGGTGCTTGTTGGCGCTGCGACATTTCCATGGCTGGGTATGGACACGAAATGTGGACGAATCCCGGTTGCCGCGCAACCTTATTTCAGTGGAGTTCCCGTGCGAAGGTCGAGCGTGAACGGCAAGACGGGATTGCGTGGCTCGACAATCGGCTCAAGTTTTCCAGGAGTGTGGCCGAAGGCGAAGAAGCGCGCCATGCGGCGGCTTTCAGCTTCGGCGGCATTGACCGGAAATCGCTCGTGACTCAGGCCGCCCTGATGAGTCACGTGATAAACACAGCCGCCCATGCTGCGCTGCGTCCAGGTGTCGATGAGATCGAATGTCAGCGGCGCGTGCACGCCAATCATCGGCTGCAGGCAGCTTGGCGGCTGCCAGGCGCGGTACCGCACTCCAGCGACGTATTCACCCGCGGTGCCGGTCGGCTGCATTGGCATCGGTCGTCCGTTGCAGGTGATGACATAGCGGCGGTCAACCCAGCCGGTGACTTTCACTTGCATGCGTTCCAGCGAGCTGTCGACGTATCGAGCGGTGCCTCCCGCGCTGGCTTCTTCGCCGAGCACGTGCCATGGCTCGAGCGCGGTGCGCAGTTCGACCTCCATGCCGTGTTGGGCGAAACTGCCGATCAGTGGGAAACGGAATTCGCTGTGCGGAGCGAACCATTCGGGTTTCATTTCATAACCTTCCCGTTGCAGGTCTTCGATCACATCGCAGAAATCCTGCCAGACGAAATGCGGCAGCATGAAGCGGTCGTGCAGTTCGGTGCCCCAGCGCACCAACGGCAGGTGGTTCGGGGCTTTCCAGAAACGCGCCACCGCGGTGCGGATCAGCAGTTGCTGGGCGAGGCTCATGCGCTCGTGAGGCGGCATTTCAAAGGATCGCAGCTCGACCAGGCCGAGCCGTCCGCTGCTGCTGTCGGGCGAAAACAATTTGTCGATGCAGAATTCGGCGCGGTGGGTGTTGCCGGTGAGGTCGGTCAAAATATGGCGGAATACGCGGTCGACCAGCCACGGCGGCACGCGGCCGTGGTCGGGAATCTGCGCGAAGGCGATTTCGAGTTCATACAAGGCGTCGTCGCGCGCTTCATCGACCCGCGGGTGCTGGCTGGTGGGACCGATGAACAATCCGCTGAACAGATAGCTCAGCGAGGGATGGTTGTGCCAGAAACCTAACAGGGAACGCAGCAGGTCGGGCCGGCGCAGGAATGGGGAGTCGGACGGGATTTCGCCGCCGAGAACGATGTGGTTGCCACCGCCGGTGCCGGCATGACTGCCATCGAGCAGGAATTTTTCCGTGCCCAGCCGGCATTGTCGCGCCTGATCGTAGAGCGTGGTGGTGTTGTCGGCCAGTTCCTGCCAGCTCGCCGCGGGTTGCAGGTTGACCTCGATCACGCCGGGGTCGGGCGTGACTTTGAAATACTGCAGGCGCGGGTCGAAGGGCGGTTGCTCACCTTCGATGATCACCGGGATTTTGAGGGTTCGGGCGGTTTCTTCGATCGCTCCGGCCAGTTCGAGAAATTCCTCCGCGGATTGCACGGGAGGAAGGAAAAGATGCAGACGACCATTGCGCGGTTCGAAGCACATGGCGCGGCGCACGACCCATGGTGCGGATTCTCCTTTCAGCGGCAGGCGGTCGGTGGCGGACGGCAGCGTGCGACCGATGCGTTCCCCCCATTTCTCGAGAGCTTCGCCGGGTTTGTATGTTAGAGTCGGGGATGGGGCCGGGTTTGCGGTGGTCCGTTGCTGTGCCTGTCTCGGCGACGGTGCTTGCGCGGGCAGTGCTGGGCGCGGCGACATCGGATCATCGGGCACGTGGAAGGGGAATTCCTCCTCCTTGACCCAGGGCAGCGAAACGAGCGGCAATCGGTAGCCCATCGGCGAATCGCCGGGAACCAGGAACATGTGCTCGTCGCGCAGGAACCAGCGGCCGCTGCGCCACTGGATTTTCCCTTCATTGACAAAGGCCTGCAAGGGCAGCGCATAGCCCACGGTTTTGCCGAGACCGTCGTGGAAAATGCGCGCCAACCGCTCGCGTTCGAGAGGGTCTTTGAGGTTGCTCGCCAGCGGATCGACGTTTCCCGGCAGGCGTTTTTCCCGCCAGAGGTAGTAGTAAACATCCTCGTACGCGGGCATCAGCAAAGCGGGGTCCACATCCAACAATGTGGCGAGATGCTGGGCGAATCGACGGGCTTCGTTTTCGCCATGACCATAGTCCTTGGTTTCGTCGGCGATCAAAGTTTCATCGTTCCAGATCGGCACGCCGTCCTTGCGCCACCAGCAACCCAGCGCCCAGCGTGGCAGCGGCTCACCGGGATACCATTTGCCCTGGCCGTAGTGCAGGAATCCTCCGGTGGAGAATTTTTCGCGCAGGCGTTTGACAAGCTGTCCGGCGAGAAGGCGTTTGGTCGGACCCATCGCGGCGGTGTTCCATTCGTCGCCGTCCATGTCATCGATGCTGACGAATGTCGGCTCGCCACCCATGGTCAGGCGCAGATCGTTTTTCTTGAGTTCTTCATCGACTTGCAGACCGAGCCTGTCGATCGCCAGCCATTGCTCGTCGGTGTAGGGCAGTGTCACCCGCGGGGTTTCCTTGACCCGCACCACTTCCATGTCGAAGGAAAATTCGCATTCACAGGGGTCGAGGGCACCGGTGATCGGCGAGGCGCTCGAAGGCTCGGGTGTGGCGGCCAAGGGAATGTGGCCTTCGCTGGCAAATAATCCCGATGTCGGATCGAGTCCCACCCAGCCGGCACCGGGCAGGAAAATTTCGCACCAGGCGTGCAGGTCGGTGAAGTCCTGCTCCGGTCCACTCGGTCCGTCGAGGGATTTTTGATCGGCTTTCAACTGGATCAGGTAGCCGCTGACAAAGCGCGAGGCATAGCCGAGATGGCGCAGGATCTGGCACATCAGCCAGGCCGAGTCGCGGCAGGAGCCGCTGCTTTTTTCCAGGGTTTCCTCCGGTGTCTGCACGCCCGGTTCCAGGCGGATGCAGTACTTGATGTCGCGGTTCAATCGCGCATTCAACGCCACCAGGAAATCAATGGTGCGGTATCCGGGTGTTTGCGCTTCCTCACCCTTCGCCGCCGGCTTGGCTTTCATCTTCGCCAGCATGCTGTTTTTGTGGATCTCGCCGCTGATCTTTTCCACATACAACGACAACAACGGCGAGAGCGGCAATTTCCTGCGGAATGGTTCCAGCTCGTGGGTCAACGAGGGGTCGTAGGAAAACGGCACGTGCTCGACCTGCGGTTCGAGAAAGAAATCAAAGGGATTGAACACGGCCATCTCGACGACCAGATCGACCTCGATCCGAAACTCCGACGTTTTTTCGGGGAAAACCAGTCGCGCCATGTAGTTCGACTGCGGATCCTGCTGCCAGTTGAGGAAATGTTCCCCCGGGCTGACGCGCAGCGAGTAGGCGATCACCTTGCTGCGCGAATGCGGCGCCGGACGCAGCCGGATCGTTTGCGGACCAAGGGAAATTTCCTTGTCGTATCGATAGTGCGTAACGTGGTGCAGTGAAACGTGAATCGGCATGCGCGGCAGGATGCAGTACTTGCGCCAGCAAAGCAATGCCCATGCCAAGGAGGGGAATGCCCATGAAAAATTTTCACGGATTTTTTCGGATGGGAAGGGGGGTGATTGTGATTGCGCACTGTTGCGGTGGGATCTCCGCTTGGTCTGCTCGTGAACCAACGGCGCGTCCTTTCGGCAACTTCATTGGCTCATCACGACAACAACAATGCACCGACAATGCCTGCCTGCTGATCGAGGGCGGGCCGCCTGATGCGGCTGGCGTAGGTCTCAAAATAACCGTTGCCGAGATCGTCAAGCAGGGCCGCAACCCTGTCGTGCAAACCTTCTTGTTGAGAAACGCCCCCGCCTAACAGGATTATTTCCGGTGTCAACAATGTGCAGGCGGAATAAATCCCCTGCGCCAGATACCAGGCCTCCATTTCCCATGCGGCGTGATGCAACGGCAACAGATTGCCCGCCAGGCCCCAACGTTGTTCCATGGCGGGACCGCTTGCCAAACCTTCGAGACAGTCCCGATGAAACGGGCATGCTCCGACAAAAGAATCATCGCGATGTCGCGGCACACGCAGGTGACCGAATTCCGGGTGCAAGGTGCCGTAGACGAGGTTTCCTTCGCAAAAAATCCCCGCACCGATGCCGGTGCCCACGGTGACATAGATGACATTGCGCATGCCGCGGGCCGCGCCGCATTGCAATTCACCAAGCAACGCGGCATTGACATCGGTATCGATGCAAAGTAAGGACTCAGGAAACCGCTCCCGGAAAAATTTCGCAAGGGAAAAACCCTGCCAGGCTGTTTTCGGAGTGCGCAGCAAGGTGCCGAAATCGCGTGCATGCCTCTGAAGTCGGATCGGACCGAACGCGGCGATACCGATTTTCGCAAGCGGCCCCCGCTGACGCCACCACTCTGCGGCAATGGTCAGGGTTTCCTCCGGATTCGTGGTGGGATAGCGGAATTCCTCCATCACAGCGCCATCAGCCGTGCCGATCGCGACGACGGTTTTCGTGCCGCCGAGTTCCAAACCACCGACGCGAACGTTCATGGCAGTGCTGCCGCCGCAGCGCGACGCCGCCTGCCGAGCGAGGTGACTTTTTTCCACAGCCAGCTGGTGATCACAACGCTTGCGATCACGAGAATGATGAAGACCACCAGAGCGACGAGTGGGGCTGCGGCAATCAGCCCCATGCCGCCCAATACCAGTCCATCTTCGGCAAGGCTGGCGACGCTGTTCGACACCGGTTCCGGCGATGCATTCAAGACCAGCCGGGTGCTGGCCTTGGTGCTATGCGTGGCGAGGGCGGCACCACCCGCAAGCAGGGCCGCGATCACGGTCATCTTGGGATCCATGTGTCCCAGGGCGGTCAACGCCAGAAAAATCCCCCCGGCAGGTCTCACCACCGTGTGCACCGCATCCCAGGTGCTGTCCACCCAGGGCACCTTGTCGGCGAAAAATTCAATCATGAACAAGGTCAGCGCGACACCCATCACCCAGGGATTGCCCAGCACGGCAAGGTTTTCATAGGGACCTGAAAGAACGATCCAGTGAAACCGCAGCGCCAGTCCTGTAACCAACACGGTAAGGTAGAGATTGAGACCCGCCAGAGTGGCCAGTCCCAGAGCGACGCCAAGTTGATCAAGGATTTGCATGCCGGCATTGTATCATATCCGCGTGATGCGTCGATGGCAAAAAAGCGGCTACTTCCGCGGAAGCGAGTCGATCTCGATGTGTTTCCTGCCCTCGCTCCATGCCCGCGGAGCATAAAGAACCCCGGGCAAGCGCAGGATCGTGGCGGGAGCAAACTCCGAACGCTCCATTTCCAATACCGCATTTCCGGATTCATCAAAAACAACGCGCTGGGGTTTTGCGCTGTCGACTGTGCCGTCGGCTGTGAAGAACCACAACTCGCCGAGGTCGCGCGCCGAACGGGTGTTGCCCTTTGCCGCATTGACATGGAGCAAAATCTTGTCCTTCTCCACTTCGAAAGAGGTCTCCCAGGCATCGTCCTTGGCGGGAACCATGGCGAGGTACTTCGCGAAGATCGGCTGCATGATGTCATCGAAGGCCGTGGATTGGCCCACATGAACCGAGTGGGAAAAGGGCACCGCCAGCCCGGGGTGGCAGGTTTTGCTGCAACACATCCAGGTCAGTTTGGCCTTCAATTCGTAGTCGCCGGCGGGCAGGACCGCGGGGGCGGTGATCGGAATCATCAGCAAGGTCTCATCGTGGTAACCCTGTGCCGGATAAGGCCCCATCGCCACTTTCTGCGGTGCCGGCCAGCGGATTTCCCCGGCGACGAAACCGTCGGGAAGCTCCCATTTCACCGAGGTCGCGAGACCGACGATGCCCGGGTGTTTCCAGTAGCTGTGATAGCCCTCCGGATGCCGCAACAGAAACCCGGCCTGAAAGGTTTGACCGGGCACGATGGTTTTGACATCGAGTTTCATCTCCACCCGCAGGGGATTCTCCCCTTCCGCTGCTTGCAGCGAAAACGACAGCAGAAAAACCCATCGCCGGAGAAACAAAAGGATCATATCCGGATGATACGTGGCGTTGTCCCGCCAACTTGCCGACGCGCTAACATATTTGCAATTCCTCTCACTTCTCCCTTGACGGCCCCCCCTTAATCCGGTCTGATGGGCTCGTTCCTTAAGATATACGAAATATGAAACATTTGTCATCCGGTCACCCGAAACGCGCTTTCCCCTCCTCCGCGAATGCGACAATGTTTCTTTCCGCGCTCCTGTTTTGCGCACCGATGACCGGAATGGCCCAGATGCTTGATTTCGAGGGAAAAAACATCACCAGCGTGGAAATCCGCTACCGTGGCAGCAAAACCGTTGACGAAGCCGCGATCCGCAGCCGGCTCAGCACCCAAGCCGGACAAAAATACAGCACGGAAAAGCTGGATGCCGACATCAAGAAGCTATACGAATCCGGTCAGGTCGATGACGTGCGCTGGCTTGCCGAACCGTCGGGCAGCGGCGTGAAGTTGATCGCCGAAGTGGCCACCCGCCCCGCGCTCGACGCAGTGGGCTTTGTCGGCAACAACATTTTCAGCGACAAGAAGCTCGCCAAGGAATCAAAATTGAAAGCTGGCGGCGCACTGAGCGACGAAGAAATTCTGGCCGCGCGTCGCAATATCGAAGCCTACTACCAGGGCTACGGGTACCCGGACGTGACGGTCAGCCACAAAATGCAACCTGGCGAAAGCGGCGGGGCCTCGCTGATTTTCATCATCGATGAGGGAGTGAAAAACGAAGTGCGCGACATCCGCTTCGAGGGCAACGGCAGCATCAAGGCCGCCGACTTGAAAAAGGTGATGAAGACCAAGGAAAAGGGCATCTTTTCGTTCATCACCAAGTCGGGCCGCGTCGAGGGCAACCAGCTCGACGAGGACCTGGAAGAGGTGCTCGATTACTACCGCAACAAAGGCTACCTGCGCGTATCCAGCACCGGAATCCAGCGCGTGCCCACCGGCGACGGCAAGATGGACCTGGTCATTCCGATCAACGAAGGCGGCAAGTACACCGTTCACGGCGTGGGCTTCGGCAAGATGAGCGTCTTTCGTCCCGATGAACTCTATCCCGCACTGACCCTGGTCGGCGGCAATCCCTACTCGGCCAAGAAAATGCGCGCCGACATCGACATGATTCGCAGCTACTACGGATCTCGTGGATACGCCGATGCCACCGTGGTTCCGGATATCGACAACGCCTCGGGCAACTCGGTTCAAATCACCTATCGCATCACCGAAGGCGGCCGTTACCGCGTCGGACGCGTCAACATCAGCGGCAATACCAAGTCGAAGGACAAGGTGATCCGCCGCGAGGTTCCGCTCAAACCCGGCGATTGGTTCAACTCGGTCGATGTCGAGACCACCCGCACCCGCTTGCGCAACCTCAACTATTTCAACGACGCCCAGGTCAGCACCGCTCCCGGTGGCAGCGGCTATCGCGATTTGAACATTCTGGTCGACGAGAAAAAAACCGGCTCGCTCGGTTTCGGGGTCGGCTTCAGTTCGATCGACAACATCGTCGGTTATGTAACGGTGGAGCAAACCAACTTCGATCTGCTCAACCCCTGGCATTTCACCGGTGGCGGCCAGCGTTTTAATGCCAGCCTGCGCGCCGGTGCCGAGCGACGCGACTTCACCATGTCGCTGGTGGAACCGTGGTTCCTCGACCGCAAACTCTCGCTCGGTGGCGAGGTTTTCTACAAAAACGCTCTGTATTACAGTGACTACTACAACCAGACGAACCTGGGCGCCGCCATTTTCCTGCGCCAGCCGCTGGGTGAAAGGGCGTATGTGAAGGGCGAATACCGCATTGAAAGCATCGAACTGGATGCCGAGTCCGGACCGGATGCCGTGTATTTCCAGGGATTGGACGACAGCTACCTGCGCAGCTCGATCGGCGTGAACTACGTTTACGACAGCCGCGACAGCAACCAGACGCCGCGCGAGGGACACAAGGTCGATGTCGGCCTCAACTACGCGGGTGTCGGTGGCGATGTGAATACGATCACCTTCAGCGCCTCGGGATCCAAGTACTGGAATCTCGCCTGGGACACCATTCTTTCGGTGAATGCCGAAATCGGCATGGTTGACAGCACGAGCGATGATGAAGTGCCGATCTTCGACCGCCAATTCCTCGGCGGTGCCCGCACCCTGCGCGGCTTTAAATTTCGCGATGTCGGACCGCGCGATGCCACATCGAAGGAAGTCATCGGTGGCAACTCGATGGGATGGCTGTCTTTGGAATACACCGTGCCGCTTTTCGAACAGGTCCGCGGTGCGGTTTTCTATGATGCGGGTTTTGTCAATGCGGACGCTTATGATTTTGACACCTCGAATCTCCACACCGACGCAGGTCTCGGCTTGCGCCTGAACCTGCCTTTTGGTCCGCTGGCGTTCGACTACGCCGTGCCTCTGGAATCCCCCGATCCGGAATCAGACAGGGGAGGCCAGTTCAACTTTTACCTCGACTACAAATTCTGACCATCCTGCGATTCGCCATCGTTCATGAGCCATCCCACGATCATGACCCGGTGTGGCGAAGAGATCCTTCCCTACCTCGATGCGGCGGCCCATCTGCGCATCGAGGTTTTTCGTGAGTATCCGTATTTGTATGAGGGCAGCCTTGAGTCGGAGGAGGAATATTTGACAGCCTACGCACGATGTCCGCAAAGCATCTTCGTGCTGGCGCAGGATGACGGGGAAACCGTCGGCGTATCGACGGGACTGCCGCTTGCCCATGCCGACAGCTCATTTCAAAAACCGTTTCTTGAAGCGCAACTGAATCTGGATGACATCTTTTATCTTGGCGAATCGGTGCTGAGAAAAAACTACCGCGGTCAGGGCATTGGCCACGCGTTCTTTGACAAAAGAGAGGCGCATGCCCGCCAGCTCGGCTGTTCGCAGGCGACATTTTGTGCGGTTGTGCGGCCGTCCGATCACCCGCTGCAGCCCAAGGTTTACTTTGACAATCACGCGCTCTGGCACAAGCGTGGTTACGAACCCTGTGAGCTCCAGGCCTGCCTGTCGTGGAGGCAGGTGGACAGCGGCTTGGAGCAGGAGAACAAGTTGCAATTTTGGATCAAGCGCGATCTGAGTGCATTCTCCGCACTACATCAAACACCGCCGATTTGACTTGCGCAGCCCATCGCGCTTCCCTAAGAACTCCCGCACATGAATCCCTCGATGCACGCCTATGAACACCTCACTCTTTACCATACCGGAATCGTGCTGGGACTGGTGCTCGTGGTGATTCATTCGCTGCTGTTGTTCCGGGCGGAACAGTGCAAGCTGTTCCTGATCAAGTTCCCGCGCAATCAGAAAATCGGGCAGGTCATTCTCGGCCTGGGCATGCTGCTGTTCTGGTTGCTGATCGCCCCCGAGGGCAAAGGCTGGATCAGCACGCTCGCCATGGACATGACGGAATTCAATGCCGTCAAACCCATCCTGCGGCTGCTGATGCCGGTGTTGTTCGTGCTCGTGGCGCTTTCGATCACCGAATTTCTATCGGTACGCGCCCTCGGCCTGCTCGGTCTGTTGATCGCTCAACCACTTCTCAGCGCCGCATTCCTCAAGGACCCCAGCAGCCGACTGCTGATTCCGCTGTGGACCTATGGGTTGATCGGCTTTTCCCTGTTTTGGGTCGGCATGCCCTACACCTTCCGCGATGCCGTGACCTGGGTGACCGCCAAACAATCGCGCTGGAATGCGTGCTGCGCCGCGGGCATCGCCTATGGCATCGCCATCCTTGCCTGCGCGCTGCTGTTCTGGAAGGGATTCTAGCAATTGGAATAAAAATTAGAATTATTCTTGATATCGGAAAAAGTCGGGCTAGCTTTCGCCATCCGACATGGTCCACAACGCAGAAAACATTTCCGAAAACGACGAAATTCCCGCAGTGATCAAGGGCTTGCGGATGACACGTCAGCGTCGCGAGGTTTATAAAACGCTGATGGCGGACCGGGTTCATCCCACCGCACAGGATGTATTCGTCGTGGTCAAGGACCGGTTGCCACAAATTTCCCTGGCGACGGTGTACAACTGCCTCGAAGCGCTGACCCAGCACGGCATCATTAAACAGGTGCATTTTGACCGCGAGCCCTGCCGGTATTGCCCGAACCTTCACGACCACGGCCATTTCCACGATCAGAAAAGCGGCCGAATTGTCGATGTCACCTTCAAGCCCGGCGTGTGCCTCGGCGATTTCCTCGAGATCCCCGAAGGTGCCGTCATCAACCATGTCGAGCTGACCCTGCGCGGCTCCATTCATTGATCCTTTTTCCCAACGTCACCGATTTTATGTCATTGCTCATCGAAAATCTGCACGCCTCGCTGGAGGACGGCACGCCGATCCTCAAGGGGGTCAATCTGGAAATCCCCGCAGGAGAGGTCCATGCCATCATGGGCCCCAATGGCTCGGGCAAATCCACGCTCTCCAAGGTCATCGCCGGTCACGAAGCCTACAAAGTCACCGCCGGATCGGTGACCATGGATGGCGTTGATGTGCTGGAACTGGACATCGATCAACGCTCGCGCGCGGGCCTTTTTCTCGCCTTCCAATATCCGGCGGAAGTCCCGGGCGTTTCGAATGCCAATTTCATCCGCGCCGCCCTGCAGGCCCGCTTGCCGAAGGGCGAGGAACTCGATGCCGTGGCCTACTACAAGAACCTCTACGCCAAAATGGATTTGCTGGAGATCAACCGCAAGTTCACCGCCCGTTCGGTCAATGAAGGGTTTTCCGGCGGAGAAAAAAAACGCAACGAGATCCTGCAGTTGATGATGCTCGAACCGACATACGTGATTCTCGACGAAACGGATTCCGGCCTCGACATCGACGCCTTGAAAATCGTCGCCAAGGGTGTCAACGCCATGCGCTCGGCCCATCGCGGCTTCCTGCTGATCACCCACTACCAGCGCTTGCTGGACTACATCGCCCCCGATCACGTTCACGTCATGGCGGCCGGTCAGATTGTTCGCTCGGGCGGAGCGGACCTCGCTCTCGAACTCGAGGAAAACGGCTACGACTTCCTCAAGGAACTGGCTCCCGCGTGATCGCCTTAGGGCCGATACATTTTCAATACTTTACATCATGTCCCTCGAACTACTTCCCGACACCCTCGACACCGATACGGTCGAAGCCGTGAACATCGACCGCTCGATCGGCGATTTCACCTTTCCCGAGCGCAACAAGTTCGATGCCGGTCGCGGGCTAACGGAAAAAACCATCGATTACATCAGCGACGTGAAGAACGACCCGCAATGGGTGCGTGAATTCCGTCATCGGGCCCTGAAGGTTTTCCGCGACAAACCCATGCCCACCAACTGGGCCACCCATGATCTCGACAACATCGACTTTGACCAGATCCGCTACTATCTTTCGGATGGAGAAAAGCCGAAGCGCTCATGGGACGACGTTCCCGCGGATGTGTTGGAGACATTTGAACGACTCGGCATCCCGCAACAGGAACGCGCCTTTCTTGCCGGCGTGGAGGCACAGTTCGACTCCGAGGCCGCCTATTCGAACGTCAAGGAGGAACTCACCAAACAAGGTGTGATCTTCGTCAACTCGTCGGAAGGCCTGAAAGAGCACGAGGAAATTTTCCGTCCCTGGTTTGGCAAAGTCATTCCCACCGGCGACAACAAGTTCTCGGCGCTGAACTCGGCGGTGTTTTCGGGCGGATCGTTCATCTACATCCCCAAGGGCCTGAAACTCAAGCAACCGCTGCAGGCCTATTTCCGCATCAACTCGGAAAGCTTCGGGCAATTCGAGCGCACGCTGATCATCGCCGACGAGGGCGCGGAGTTGATGTACATGGAGGGTTGCACAGCGCCGAAGTTCGAGACCGCCACACTGCACTCGGCGGTGGTGGAACTCGTCGCCCTCAAAGGTGCGAAAATCCAATACGTGACCGTGCAAAACTGGTCGTCAAATGTTTTCAACCTGGTCACCAAACGCGGACTTGCGATGGAGGACGCGGAAGTGCGCTGGATCGATTGCAACATCGGTTCGCGACTGACGATGAAATACCCGGGGGTCATCATGAAAGGCCGCAGGGCCCGCGGCGAGGTGATTTCCATCGCGCTTGCCAACACAGGTCAACATCAGGACACCGGTGCCAAGATGATCCATGCGGCGGATGAAACGACCTCGAATGTGGTTTCGAAATCCATTTCCGTGGGCACCGGGCGCGCCACCTATCGCGGCCAGGTGTTCATCCCGAAACATCTGAAGGGCTGCAAGAACAACACCGAGTGCGATGCCCTGTTGATCAACAACAAGTCGCGCACCGACACCTATCCCGCGATCACCGTGAAGGGCAACCAGCATGCCACACAGCACGAGGCCAGCGTCAGCCAGGTGTCGCGCGAAATGCTGTTCTACATGATGCAGCGCGGCATCAGCGAGGGCGCTGCGATGTCCCTTGCCGTCAATGGCTTCATCAACGACCTCGTCCGCGAATTCCCCATGGAATACAGCGTCGAACTCAAGCGCCTCATCGATCTCGAAATGGAAGGCAGTGTCGGTTGATCCCGCACAACCACCCGCGCATTACTTTCAATCCCTTCATTGTCCCGCATGCCTACCGCGATTTCCCTACCTTCCATCCTCGCCACCCGGCGACCGACACCCGCGATTTTTCCCGAATGGTTCGCACGGCGCCAGCAATCGGCCTGGGAAAAATTCCTGTCCCTGCCCGCACCAAAACGCGGTGATGAAAACTGGCGCTTTTCGTCGATGGGTGAACTGGACTTTTCCTCCCATACCTTTCCGGCCAGCGAACTCTCGTGCCATGTCGATGAATTGACGGCCTCCTCGCAGGGCACCGCGCAATCATCGGCGAAGATGGTTTTTTGCAACGACGAAATCATCCACCGTCGGGCGGATCTTCCCGCCGCGGTGATCTTCCTGCCACTCGCGGAGGCGCTGATTCTGCACCCCGAACTGGTGGAAGCCCATTTCATGCGCCGCGAGTCGCAACTGGGGTCGGCGAAATTTTCCGCCCTGCATGCCGCACAACTCCGCAACGGAACTTTCCTTTATGTGCCGGATGACATCGCCATCGAGCACCCGATCGAGATCCACCACTGGCTTCACGGGGAGAACACCGCATCGTTTCCCCACACCCTGGTCATCACCGGGAAGAACGCAAAAGTCCGGGTGATCGAAACATTCCGATCGGTCACGAGCGACCAGCACGGTCTGGCCATCGCGGTCAACGACTTGATTGCCGGAGCAAATTCCACGCTCAGCCACACCACCATCCAGGCTCTGAACCCTTCCAGCAAAATCATTACCATCAACGAAAGCACGGTAGCTGCCGGAGCCAACGCCACATATTTTCTGCTCAGCGTCGGCGCTTCATGGTCGCGCTCGGAGTCGCTCTCCCGCCTCGAGGGGGAAGCCGCCCGATCCAACATGCTCGCGGTATCGGCACCGGGCGGAGACCAGGAATACGACCAACGCACTTTCCAGCACCACGTGAAACCGGGAGCATTCTCGGACTTGCTCTACAAAAATGTTCTCCATGATGAATCGCGCACGATTTTTTCCGGCCTGATTTTCGTGGATGAAGGCGCGCACCGCACCGATGCCTATCAAACCTGCCGCAACCTGCTGATGTCGGATGCCGCCGAGGCCAATTCCATGCCCGGTTTGGAAATCAATGCCGACGACGTGAAATGCAGCCATGGCAGTACCAGCTCCCAGATCAGCGAGGATGAAATTTTCTATCTGCGCGCCAGGGGCATTCATCCGGATGCCGCGCGACAGCTCATCGCCCGCGGTTTCTGCGTCGATGCCGTCAGCCGGCTGGAGCACGAAGCCACCGAGGCGATGGTGCTGGGATTCCTCGATGGGAAATTTTCTCTTCTTGCGACCGGAAGGTGACAGGAGATCGAAGTCAATCTTCCTTGGCACCTCCCAACCATGCTCCGGTATCTTTATCGATCCTATCGCCAGAGTGAGGCGCTGAAACATTTCCTGATGCGCAGAATACTGCCCGCCGGATGGGGGGTGATCATCGCCGCGGTTGTCAGCGCGACAATGCTGATGGGCAGTCCGATTCGCCCGCTCTATCAATTTTTCGCCCTCCCCGTGGGACTGGCTGCGCTGACCCTGATCTGGGCCTGGTCGCGACGGGCGAGGCTGAGCGCCGTGCGCCAGGTGCCGCCGCATGCCTCGGCTGGAACGCCTTTTCATTATCATGTCACGCTCATCAATGAGGGAGGAGATGTGCCCGATTGCAAGCTCATGGAATCGCCCGCAGACCCGCGTCCTGACCGGGAAAGTTTCCTGCACGAACGGGAACCTGCGGAGGCTCAGCGCAACACGTTTGACCGGTTGTTCGCCTATCACCGCTGGCAGTGGCTGGTGGAAAGAAACAAATCGTTCGATCAGGGTGTCGGCAGCGCGGTCATCACCGTCCCGGCAGCGGGCGGGAGCCGTGTGAACATGGTGCTGACACCGCGCAGACGAGGAATGATCGCGCTCGATGACTTGCGCGTGTTGCTGCCCGACCCTCTCCACTTTTTCCAGCGTGCCCGCAAGGTGGCTGCCGCCCCCGCACATGTGGCTGTGTTGCCGCGGCGCTATCGTCTTCCCGCACTCAACCTGCCGGGTTCGGCGCACTATCAAGCAGGCGACGATGCCGCGTCGCGTCAAAACGGCAATACAGGAGAGTTCACCGCGTTGCGCGAATACCGCAGCGGCGACCCGCCGCGGCTGATCCATTGGAAATCATGGGCCAAGACCGGCAGACCGATTGTCAAAGAGGTCGAGGACATGCGTTTTCCCCGTTACGCCCTGATCCTCGATACCTTTGCTGCTGCAGGACGTGATCAGGCATTCGAGGAAGCTGTGTCCGTGGCTGCCTCCTTTGTAGCGGCGATCGATGGCGAGGATGCAATGCTCGACTTGATCTTGTTGGGTGGCCACAACAAAGTCATTACCGCGGGAAAAGGACTGGCGGATTCAGTGAAACTTCTCGAGGCACTCGCGGCAGTGACAATCACCCCGGTGGAAGATTTTCCGTCACTCGCGCGGCTGGCAAGCGCTCACAGCGCCGACCTGGCGGCGTGCATCTGCGTCTTCACGGGATGGTCGGACAGTCGCGCGGAATTCTTGCGAATCC
>Ga0114972_10000292_pt1 | contig 36875 bp, 26 predicted proteins | sample M_140807_EF_Meta_FD_87354 | JGI IMG/M metagenome (GOLD analysis project Ga0114972, IMG submission 87354) | Freshwater microbial communities from Lake Montjoie, Canada to study carbon cycling - M_140807_EF_MetaG | ecosystem: Environmental > Aquatic > Freshwater > Lake | place: Lake Montjoie... | reverse complement strand
TGTACTATCCTACTCAACCCCTTAATATTATCCATAAAACCCTCCTTGGTGGTTTAATCGCTTCAAGGATAGGGTATTTTAATGTAATATCAAGGGGTTATCTGCTTTTTGTCGCGTACAGAGGATTTCAACAAGTGACTATTAAATTAGGACTATTCTTAATTTTCCCCCTTAATACTTTGCTTTTTAGAGCCCTTGCCAGGTTGCTGAGCTCTTTTTTTGCCGAACGTGCTATTATGCCTTAATCTTTCGTATGTTCTTGCCGTTAAGAGGTGAGACGACGATTGAAAATGTGGCTCAGCATTTGGCTTGTTTTACGATCTAGCCGTATGTGCTGCGACCAAAGTCTAACAGGTTTCTAGCGGGAAGGCTGGATGTAAGGGATGGTTGTGAGTGCAAAGTGGATCTGGCGGCAGATTAGTAAATTTGTCCTTGGTCGCCGCCGAACAACTCGATTCGATGACAGGCTTCGTCGGCTCGAGAGGAGAGTTGTTCGAACTGAACAGGCACTCTCCCTTAACCTAGTTGAGAGGCGTCTTGGGGGGACACAGGACCTGTCGCGCGCTCTTAAACAGGTTGTAACGATGGCTCATGAGCTGACGAGTGCTCGCTCGTGTGAAATAGCTCTCTATACATTAAACACTGGTACCTATCACACAGCGCTTCTTGTTGGCGCCCCCACCCAGGCGAGTGCTCAGGCGATGTTGAGCGAGGCTGCTGGCGATAATCCTCTTCAGGTTGGCGATCAAACCCTTGTACAGCCCGTCATATTTGCGGGAGAAACGCTCGGCTCGCTACGACTTAGTTTTGATCGTAATCGGGAAATTTCAGCAGAGGATCGAGATGTGGCCCGCCTTCTAGCTGTTCAAGCTGGGGTGGCGATTCTCAATTCGCGTCACGCTGAACAACTTGGTCGAATTAGTCGCGAGGCTGATGAATCGCTTCAAGCGAAGCTTGGATTTTTGGCAAATCTTAGCCACGAAATTAGGGCGCCACTAGGTATTATGATTAATGGCGTTGAGCTGGTTTTAAGGGGGTTGTGCGGAGAGGTTAACGACGATATGGGCGAGGTTTTAGGAATGGTTAAAACCAGCGGTGCCCATCTCCTTGAGCTTGTAAATGATGTGCTCGATTTTGCAAAGGTCAACGCAGGTCTCCTCGAGGCACAGTATGAGATCGTCAATCTGTCGGAGCTTCTCACCGATGTTCATAAAATTATTCGCCCACTCGCTGAAAAAAAGGGGCAGAGTCTTAATTTTGAGATAGCAAAGGGCGATCAATCCATTCAGGTGGATAGACGTCATATTCGGCAAGTTGCACTCAATATTCTCACGAATGCGATTAAATATACCAAGGACGGTGGAGATGTTACGGTTCAATCTGAAGCGGTGAATGGAATTATCGTAATATCAGTTCGTGACAACGGTATTGGGATGAAGCCGGAAGATCTTGAGCTCTTGTTTGATCCATTTAAGAGAGCCAGTAATTCTTACGCACAGAGTCAGCAGGGAACGGGGCTCGGAATGGCTCTCTCCAAACAGCTCGTCGAATTAAATAGGGGTACAATCACCGTTAGGTCGACCTGGGGAGAGGGGACCGAGGTACTTATTGGGTTTCCTCAGGTACGAGAGGAAAAAAAAGCAAATGATGCTGAAGATGAGGTGCAGGAGGTTGATGGCGCGGGAAGGCGGGTGCTGATTATCGACCTCATTAATTCCTCTGCTGATCCAATAGCTCGGTACCTAGAAAGCTTATCATTTATCGTCAACTATCGCCGAGTGCTAAGGAGAGAGCAGCTAAAAGTGTTGAAATTAGGAGGCGCAGGTATCGTAATACTGTGTGCTCGCAATTCAATTGATTCTGGTAGTGTAGAATTAATACGTTCCCTTATAGATGAAGAGGCCAATCGTAGTGGCGTTCGACCTGTTCTGGTTGTTTTAGGATCGCAAGCCTCAAGACCCGAGCTCGAGCCTTTGCTTCGCGCTGGAGTTGATAGATATATAGTTCATCCCTCTCCGCTTTCAGAGATTGCGAGAGCAATTGACGAAATTCACCGTTCAGGTGGTCCAACTATTATCGACCGTGGTCCACCTCGTCCAAGAGATCTGGTTCAGTAAGTGAACGCTGTATGGCAAATCTTTGCGAGGTTCATCGGAGCACCTCTATCTTAGAGATGGCGTAAAGTATGCACTAAGATTCAATCCATTCGTCTGAATTGGTCGCGTAGGATTGACGCGCCGAACCTCTGACACGACATGCACAAATTGCGCACCAGTATCGTCACGATTGTACAAAAACTTGAGATATTTTTTTTCGTCGGGGCGAAAAAAATACTAGACGAACGCAGTTTGTAATTGCTCGCTCATAACAGCCGGTTTTTATTAATATAAATCTATCGTAATCGCTCCGTCAGGGACTTGACGAATCGTGCTTCGGTTGGCACGGGTGTTGCCCTATTGACACTGAAAGGGATTTCTTGTCCAGGAGGCGCGATGGAATTTGCGGAGCTTGAGAAGATTGTTGAGGGTAATGACCGTTCAGGAGGTCGGATTGTATCTAAGCAATCTACCTTCGTTGGTATGGTCAGTCAGTGTCCGGAGATGCACCGGGTATTTTCAGTTATTCAACGTGTAGCGACGACCCCATCAACCGTTCTCATTCTTGGTGAAAGTGGTACTGGTAAGGAGTTGGTTGCAAAAGCAATACACAAAATGAGCGGTCGTTCAGGGAAGCTCGTTCCGGTTAATTGTGGAGCAATTCCGGAAGAGATTCTCGAAAGTGAGCTATTTGGTCATGAACGAGGAGCGTTTACTGGTGCGGTAGCGTCGAAAATAGGACGTTTCCAGATGGCTGAGGGGGGCACCATCTTTCTCGATGAGATAGGGGAGATGAGCCCAAAGCTTCAGGTTAAGTTACTTCGGGTTTTGCAGGAGCGACGAATTGATCCAGTAGGATCGACTCGCTCTGTTGAGGTGAATGTTCGGGTCGTTGCAGCGACTCATCGCGATCTTCGGGAAGAAGTTCGACAAGGAAGGTTTCGAGAGGATCTCTTTTATCGGCTCCATGTTGTTCCAATTTCTCTTCCACCGTTGCGCGATCGAGGGGGAGATCCCGTCATGTTGGCGCAGTCTTTTATCGATGGAATGTGCCGGCAAACCTCGCGTGATCCGAAGGTTTTTTCAGATTGCGCGCGTGAAGCTTTGATCCGATATGATTGGCCCGGAAATGTGCGTGAGCTGCAAAATCTTGTTGAGCGGATCTCTGTAATGCACGAGGGGCGAATTATTACAGCTGATGATCTTCCTGATTACATTGTAGGAAGTCAGCCAAGGATCACTGTAGCAACAGCAATTGGGGAGGCTCCAAAAGAATTTTTCCTTCCTGAAGAAGGGGTCGATTTTAACGAGATGATCGACAATCTTGAAACATCGCTAATCGTTGCTGCTCTTGAGCGTACTGATGGGAATAAGAAAGCAGCAGCTGATCTGCTGCGACTCAATCGCACGACCTTGGTTGAGAAGATTCGCAAAAAGGGTCTCGACGCAGCTATTCCGCGCCGAGGTTCAGAGAGAGGAGAGGGACCTCAGAGTTCTTCTCAGCTGGAAGACGCTGAGCTTTTTTGATGGCGAGTCGTATGATGAGCTTACTCCGAACACTAAAGGCTGCGTGGCACTCGTCGAGTGTCATCGGCACTTTTGCGCTTCTTGGAGTGGTGTTATCTCAATCGCAGGTTAATGCTCAGCACGCAATTGAAGTTCAGCGTCTCCACTCAACTGGAAAATTTCTTGAGAGTCTAGTCGAATATGATCGCATTCCTAAGCGGAGAGTAACTGTCGATGCTGTCGTTGCGGCGGGAAAAAGTGCGTGGGCTCTCGGTTTGCCGTCAAGGGCACTTCAGGAATTTGATACTGCGCTGCGAAAACGTGGGTTAGATTCTATTCAGCAAGGGGAGATTTTGCTTTCTGAGGGAATTATCCATTTTCAAGAGGGTGAATCTGAGGTTGCGATTAGCTATGCGGAGCGTTCGCTTGAGATTGTGCCACCACCCCATATACTTCGCTCCAGAGCGTTGTTGCTCTCTGCTGAGGCACTGACTCGTCTTGGGCGACACGCTGAAGCAGAGTCTCGATTTGTCGAAGCATTAGCTGAATCTTCTTTGGAGGATCGTCACAACGCTCTATATGGGCTTGGCACGGTGAGGATGAATCTTGGGAAAACAGTCGAGGCGCGAGAGGCTTTTGAAGCAATTCCTACAGAGAGTGATCACGCTGCTCAGTCGGTTCGCCATCTTGCGGAGATTGCGCTGAGAGAGCGAAATTTTAAGCGGGCATATCAATGGCTCGTAAAGGGTCAGCGCGAGCATGCAGAATTTTTTCTTGATAGCTGGGTGCAGTATGCGCTTGTAAGATGTGCCGTTGCGCAGCACCAGCTAAGTCTCGTTGAGGATCTTCAAAGGGTTGCAAACGAGCGATTTCCGCAATCTGATGGGTGGATTACCCTTCTCAATGCTGAGGCGGAGAGTTTTATCTGGAGTGAGAGCGCAAAAGTTGAAGAAGAGAGGGGCAGAAATTAAGTTCACGATTGTTAAGAGGTCTTAACTAAGTTAACGGGCCGTAAGATCAGAAAAAGGCAAGGTGGCAATGTCGCGTGTGTTAGTTGTCGAGGAGGATCCGCAGCTTCAAAAGATGCTCACTCTGATGTTGCAGCGAGAAGGGCACGAAGTTGCGATCTGTTCCGATGGACAGGGAGCTATTGAACGAATTTCTGACGAATCACCCGATCTGGTGATTCTTGATTATGTGCTTCCCGATTGCAGTGCGGCGCTTGTGCTATCTCTAAGAGAGCGGATAGGTCGAGTGCCTCTTATTGTTGCAATGAATGGCGCGACGGTTCCTTTGGCGGTTGAGCTGATGCGGGCAGGAGCCAGCGATATTTTGACAAAGCCATTCTCTGGCCCTGAGCTTCTCTCTGCGGTGGCTCGGGCAGTTGGGTCTGGAGATACGACAGCACCGATTCATAATATTTCTGAGGCGCCCCGAAAGAGGGCAATTATTACCCGCGATCCTCTAATGATCCGTACGTTGGAGATCGCAGGGGCGGTTGCACGAAGCGATGCAACGGTGCTGATTCAGGGTGAATCGGGTACCGGAAAGGAGTTGATGGCGAGGCTGATTCACGATTCTAGTCCTCGACGTAATGAGCCATTTGTGGCGGTAAATTGTGCGGCGCTCCCGAGTGCGCTCCTTGAGAGTGAACTATTCGGACATGAAAAAGGTGCTTTTACTGGTGCGCACGCCCGCAAAATAGGAAAGTTCGAGCTTGCTCATCGTGGCACAATTTTACTCGATGAAGTTTCCGAGATGGAGCTTTTACTTCAGGCAAAACTGCTACGTGTTTTGCAGGAGCGGGAGGTCGATAGAGTTGGTGGTAAAGATCCAGTTTCGGTTGACGTAAGGGTAGTCGCAACGACGAATCGAAAGCTTGAAGAGATGGTTCGTTCTGGGGGCTTTCGCGCTGATCTTTATTATCGCCTCAACGTCATTCCTCTTACACTCCCCTCGTTGCGTCAGCGGCCGAATGATATTCCGGTGTTGGCGGAGTATTTTATGAAGCAGATTCTTGGGAAACAGGCACCAGCCCTTACCCCTGATGTTATTGCGATGCTACGGAGTGCAGCATGGCCTGGAAATATTCGTGAATTGCGAAATGCAGTTGAGCGAGCGGCGATATTGGCGCAGGGAGCGGTTCCGCGTCAGGAAGATTTTCTGATGGACCTATCATCGCTCGAGAAACGGTTTGCAGTTTCCGAGGAAATAGCTCCGATACAGGGTGGGGGAGAGGAAGATGAATCACCGCTTCAGTTGCTTTCTGTTCATGCGGAAGGTGGTGATTTACTCCGTATTCGATCGGGTATGACGGTTCATGATGTCGAAAAATCACTCATCTTAGAGACTTTGCGCTCGACCGGTAATAATCGCACTCAGGCGGCTAATCTTCTCGGTATTAGTGTGCGAACGCTACGAAATAAACTCGCTGAATATCGGCTTCCTGCTGAGTTTGAGGGGGATGATGCAATAGACGAGGCATCATCGGGCTGAGCATCACAAGCGTGATATTAAAGCCTACTAATTTCGCTTGCCGATCGATTGTCTCAGTAGCTGAAGGGCTCTATCTTCTGCTCTTCCCTGTTGCGATGAACCGTCCCGTTGAGCAGTTGGTCCTTTTTGGGGAGGAAGAATCGAAGGGGCTCCTTGTATATTTCCCTTATCGACGAGGGACGGACCTCCCGAAGCGTTAAAGGAAAGGTCATTCGCAGCTATCCACACTCGAATCCCTTGAGGAGAAAGCACTCGATACCAATCTCCTGAACGCCGCTCAACAGCAACCCGAGAACTTTCCGGTAGAGTGTCGATCACAGCAGCTGAACTACTCGGTTCTTCTCGTCCAGCGGCGGAAGCCGCTATTATCGTCGCTATCGGTGCATCTCTATCTGCTTGGAGAGCGCCAGCAGGTGAAGGTCGGCTGCCAGAGATCTGGCCGATACTAGAGGGGGCGCCGCGATTAGTGGGATAATAGTCAACTGCTGAGTTAGGAGACCTACGTGGCGGGATGGAACGCCCATCTGAGGGTGAACCTGAGGCGCGATCAAGGTATGCCCGCCCCTGATCATTTAAAAATTCATTTAGACGCTCGACCTCGGTCTCTGAGATAACAAGCTGGCGCTGTGCTGCTTCTAGCTCCGCTTCGACCTGACGATTGCGCGTTGTGAGAGCTGCTACTCGCTCACGAAGAAGAGTAAGTTCAACATCTTTTGGATCTCTGATATTTCTTGGTGCTGGGGGCGACGAGACCGGTCGGGTGCCCGTTGATGCTGGGCGTTGAGCCGATGTTTTTATTACCTTTTGAGCGGTGGCTCTGTTTTGGATTGTAGGCTGTTGCCGCTGTTGATTGGAGAGGGGCGGTTTGGATTTATCGGGGGGAGTCTCTTTTTTGGGGAGGTTAACTGGGGCAATTGAAATAGCTGGTTTGCCCTCAGTCTTCTCGATGGCATCAGTTTTTTTTCCACGCGCCGCAAGGAGCAGCGATTCCTCTTGCTTCCTCAACTCCTCTTCCTCGCGCCGCAGATCTTCAAGAGAGGATGCAGCCGCAGCACTTTTGGAAGGTGTATTAGTCGGCTGAGAGAAGACTAAAGAAGGGTAAAGGAGTTGGGATAGAAGCGCGATCGCACCAGAGAAAATTGGAAGAATATGATGCGGAGAGGTTAAGCCCACAGAGGTTAAAAAGGTGCGCGACGTTTTCCTTCGGAATGTTTTTAGTTCAGCTATTTGATGGCATTCCTGTTCCCGATTCAGGAACAGCCGGTATCCCGTTTTTACCTCAAATCGCTGCACCATCGTTCATCCATGCCACTATGAGTAAAGATTAATCTATCAATCAAAATATTTTGATATATATAAACAGGTGCTGATTAACTGAACCCTTCGGCACGTTCCTTCCTTCCAAGCCCCTGACGTTTGTCCCTCTCAAACTGGATTACTTGCCGAAAATAGTAGGGAGCGCCGATTCCTGTCATTACTATCTCAACATCACTACTAGCTGCAGTGCTGATATTCATCTTTCCGATATCTAGCAATCGATCAATGACGGATTGCTGCACATCCATTGCGCGAATATCTTCGAATCGAATCCGTACAATCATCTGGTTGGGACTTAAAATACCGTGTCTCGCCTCGAGACCTCGCGGATCAATTAAATATCGCACATTGTAGATGCGGTAGAGCCCTTGGAAGAGCACACCAGCAGGAATAAAAATTGCGAGGGGAAGGCTCAAATTTATCACCATCCCCTGAATCTCTATGAGGGGACCCGTGATCACGGTAAACGGAAGATACACCGTCAATGCGTAGGCAACTGGGCACAGCAATATAAAGGCGACCGCCGTTGAGATTTCTGAGCGCCATGCTCTTGGAATTACCACGCTGCCCGAGGCCATACGTCAATGTATCCTCTTTCACTGATTCTAAGTTACCTAGCGGTCCTGCTTTTCCTAACGACGGATGAGACAAACAATATTGTGGAGGCTTACTCCACAGCAAAGCTCTGATCGTGCCAGTAGGGTGTAATTAACGCAACCCGAGCTCACGCTCGATTTCATCGAAACCGCCATCTTCCTCCTGTTCGGTTCCAGAGTCTTCTCCGGTACCCGCTAGAGGATCGAATCCATCATCTTGCGCCACAAAACCGCTTGAATCATTCGATGCAGATTGCTCCGTTTCAACGCTTTTATCTCCTGTTAAATCTTCGTCACTCTCCCACTGGCTAAGGGAGCTAGGCGCCCGACTCTGTTCTTCAAGGACAGAGCTACTATTATTTTGCATTCGGGTATTAAGGTTTAAACCCAAGCCACCTCCCGACATACGAAATGCGGCAAATAATACGATCGCCAGCACCATTGAAATAATATTCGTTTTGCTTGTCCACGGAGCCCGGAGGTCCTGTATCTCGATCATTGCCATAACTGCCCCTTATCCTACAATCCGCTCCCTGGAGATATGACGAAACTATCAAATAAAGTCGCCTGAGTCATGTGAGATAATAAAAAACGTTGAAATTTTAGGGGGTTTAGATTTTATCGATTGGTCAAATTCCACTTGGTTCGTCGATAAAGCTCGTGCGGAGGTTCCAGTTCTTCTCAATACTTTGTTGCTCGATTCGTTGTTGAAGTGCGAGTACTCCTACGGTTTCGGTCGCGTAGTGACCTGCAAAAAGGGCTGATTGACGCAGCTCTTTGGCAAGGTGATAGGCTTCGTGCTTTGGTTCTCCCGAGATAAAGAGATCGATATCAGCTCGAGCGCATTCCTCAAGCGCGAATGAGCCAGAGCCGGTGACGATTGCAACGGTTGAAAATGATGATTTTCCAAAAGGAAGGACAAGATGGGGCGATGCTCCGTGAAGTTTCTGAAGAATCGAAGATGCAGATTCAAAGGTTATGGTTTGAGAGCATCTGCCCCAACAGCCAACAGGGCCGCCTTTGTAAAAACAGAACGGTTTAACATCGTTTAGACCCAACATCTGAGCGAGTTGAGCGCCGTTTCCGACCTCTTGGTGACCATCAAGGGGGAGGTGAGACCCATACAACGAGCAACCTCCCTCGATAAGCAGCTTTACTTTTCGGGCGAACGGGCCGGTGATGGGGGCTGGAGCTGCGGACCATAGCAAGCCGTGATGTACAACGAGCAAGTCGGCTCCACGAGAGACCGCTTCGGCGATGACGCTTTCGCCCGCATCGACCGCAAATGCGATGTGAGTCACCTTGCCGCTACCTGCATCGACCTGGAGTCCGTTTTGGCTTGAATCTAGGTAGGCAAGCGGCGGGAGAAGCTCGTCGAGGAATGTGGTAATCGATGAAAGTGTGGGGTGTGTCATTGGGTAACAGGTTCTCGGGGAAAAAAGGTCTCAGTAAAAAATTCACGGTATCAAAGTTTAGCCGATAAAGCAGAGAGGTTCCAAATAGTTGTGTCAAGAACCCTCCTTGGCAGTCAAATAGTGCCCACGTTCAGCTACTTTGCATAATTTCTCTTTAGTTGGCTTACATACCTCCCTTTACTAAACGGGTAACCATCATCTATGGTACGGGTCGGTAAAAGGTCAACCCCTTAAACGCATCGTTCGGACGACCTTTTTAACTTCGCGCTCAGTTTTAACTTCGCGCTCAGTGATGTTGAAGCTCAGTGATGTTGAAATAGTAAGGGTGGGTACGCGCAGACCGCGAATTTTCGCACGATATCCGATAATTAATAAACCCTGTAATTACCATACGCAATAAATATAGGCCGTAATCGAAGGTACCGCTCATGGGATGGTTGACACGAAAAAAGCAGAAGCCTCAGACAGACGACTCCGATAGATCACAGATGCCGGATGACATCTGGTCAAAATGTAGCTCTTGTGGAGCCATACTATATACCAAGGAAGATAGGCGAAATCTTGAGGTGTGTATTAAGTGTGGGCACCATGCGCGTCTCTCGGCGAGAAAACGGCTGGAGTATTTGGCGGATCGTAATTCATTTGTCGAGCTCGATGCTCAGCTTCGATCCACCGATCCGCTCGGATGGCGTGATGACGAGAAGGGGAAATACCGCGATTATTTGACGAAGCTTCGAAGTAAATCCAAGACCGGTGGGCCTCTTGAGGCTATAATAACGGGGCGTTGTCGGATTTTGAATGTGCCGGTCATGCTGGGGGTGTTCGACCCGACTTTTATGATGGGGAGCATGGGTTCGGTCGTTGGAGAGAAGATTGTTCGGCTGATGGAGCTGGCTATTCAAGACCGCCGACCGGTAGTGGTTCTTTCGGCTTCAGGGGGTGCTCGAATGCACGAGGGGATATTCTCTCTGATGCAGCTTGCAAAAGTTAGTGCAGCGATAGCGCGCCTTGGTGCAGAGCGAATCCCATTTATTTCGGTGTTAACCGATCCAACAACTGGCGGAGTGGCTGCCTCAATTGCGATGCAAGGAGATGTTATTATCGCTGAACCTCGAGCGCTGATTGGGTTTGCGGGTCCGCGGGTTATCGAACAAACCATAAAGCAGAAGCTCCCACAGGGATTTCAGCGCTCTGAGTTCCTATTGGAGCACGGTATGGTCGATCGCATCGTTCCTCGAGCCGAAATGCGCGATGAGCTTGCGCGATTATTGCGCAATCTTGGATTTGGCGCTTAACGGGAGTTGAGATCTGAGCGAAAATCCTCGCGACTTTGCGACCAATTATTGGTTCGATAGAGCTGCGCGGGGTAAAAGATATCCACGACAACGAGGAGATCCGTCGAATGACTGAAAGGGGTCAAAATATGCACCCAGTGAGGGCAATCTATTGCCTGGCTCTCGTGACGTTCGGATTTGTGGTGTTTTGGCTTAGAGGAGCCTCTGTTTCGGCACAAGATCAGCCGGTAGATCCGTCGAATCAGCTACAATCGAATCAGCTACAATCGAACCAAACCTGGCAACGACTTTTTGCGGAAGACCTTGAGGAGGTTAAGCGGAAGCGTCAAGCTAAACGCAAGGGAGCTTTGGCAGTCGAAAAGCCGAAAGAAGATTCGGTAGGGGTTAGTGCGCCAAATGTTGAATACTCTCAGGATGGTAAAACTATTTCGGCGCGTGGAGGGGTCGTTGTATCGCGCGGTGGTGTTCAGGTTGAGGCGGAAGAAGCTACGGTAAATCTTGAGTCGAAAGAGGCATTTTTCGATGGCGGTTTGCTAATCAGTTCGGCGGCAGGGTCGTTGGCTGCGCAGAAAGGGGTTGTTGATCTCGATAATGAGGTTGGGGTTTTCGAAAATGTTCAGTTCTCTTATGAAGAGGGAGGCTATCGAATCGAAGCGGGGAAGGCGGTAAAGCTTTCGGAGAACGAATACGAACTTACAGACACGGTCTTAACCACCTGTGATTGTCGAGAGGGTGACATTCCGTGGTCTCTTTCAGGAAGGCGAACTTCGATAACGCAAGGGGGCTACGCTCATACTACCGATCTGATGCTCCGAGTACGCGGCGTGCCGGTGCTGTACGCTCCTTATTTTGTTTTTCCGGTAAAAACCGACCGAGCAGCGGGGCTTTTGGTTCCACAGCTGGGCCAAAGCAATCGCGATGGATTTCGCTACTGGCAGCCGATATTTCTTCCGCTTGATGGGTCGACCGATCTTACAGTGACCCCATTTGTTGAGACAGAATCGCGATATGGTTCTAGCTTCAAGTTCCGCAAAGAGCTCTCACTGAGAAACTCTCTACGTGGGAAGTTTCTCTATTCTAATGAGTCCGCACGAGAGGGAGAGTTGCGGGGTCTTCAGGTTCCTGACGGCCTTCCTCCAGGGACTCTTCCCGACATTGGGACCGATCGTGTTGGATTGATGTATGGTCAGAGTTGGCGCTCTGATGATACTGCGATAGTGCCGAGCAGCTTTGCGGCGGATATCCGGTATACGAGCGACGACGAATTTCTGAGGGAGATTCGGGACCCCGATTTTGGTTTCGCAACAACGAGGTATCAAACTTCCTCGGTGCTATTTCAATCGTTCCTTACCCCTTCACTGACAGCGAGTTTAGGGAGCGAATATAACCAGGTGATCGATTTCGATGTTGCGGAAAAAGATGACACGATTTTTCAGCGATTACCAGAGGCATCGCTTGATGGTTCGTATCGGCTATACCCATTTGGCACAAATCCGCTCGGCCTCAAGATGATAGTTGGAGGGTCAGGGACGGTAACCTCTTTTGATCGAGAGGTTGGGTATGACGGCACTCGAACTCATCTGGCTCCATCGGTAACAGTCCCTTTTCACTACAAAAATATCTTCTTTGGTCGGGTTGGGGTAACAGGATACGACACCTTCTATCAGCTTCAGGATACCGCTCCTACGGACCCATTTTCCTCCTCAGAGAATCGACGAACCGGCGCTTTTCAGTATACTATGGGGACGGCCCTCGAAAAATCGATGCCGGTTGAGCCGGGAGGGTTCTGGAGTTATTTTACTGGTCTCGGAGCAGAGAGTGCTTCGTCCGAGTTGGTGAAGATCAAACATACGATTGAGCCAATTCTTCAGTACACATTTGTGCCTGATGTCGATAACGATTCTCTGCCACTGTTTGACTCGGTAGACCGGATCCGCAACAGAAGTCTCATTACAGTTGGTTTCGACTCCTCGGTCTTTGGAAAGTTCGATAGTCGGCGCGGTTCCTCGACGATTATTCCGGAATTGGCACCTCGTCCCGCGGATCTTCCTGAACTAGGTTTCCAGGAGGGTATTCCGGAGATGTTTCTTGATGGCGCGAATTCGATGAACTATCGGACTCGTCAAGGAAGGAGAGTCAATGCGAGGGAATTGGTCACCTTTGCGGTACGGGAGAGTTATGACCATGTTGAGGCTCAGGACGATCGCGATCCGACCCGAGAGCCTTTCTCTGACATCTGGTTGGGTGCGGGGTTGAATCCTACCAATTACGTTACGGTGGCCGCCCATAGCTATGTGAGTCCGTACTCCGGTGCGTTGACCTCTTGGGGTACAACACTGTCGGCTCGAGATGATAGAGGAGATCGAATAGGGGCGACTTACTCGTTTATCGACCCGTTCAACCCAGATGACTCCACCACAAATCAGCTAAGGGGTAATGCTGAATTGGTGCTAACTGACAGAGTTAAATTTGGCTTATATTCTCAGTATGATCTGGTCAGAAGCACCGCAATCGAGCAGGCAGTAGCGCTTCGATTTGTAAGTGCATGTAATTGCTGGCATGTTGATGTCGGGATGAGCAAGACTACAAACCCCGATAATCAGCGAATCAATATTCGATTCGCATTAACTGGGTTGGGAGATTTAGCGCAAGGATGGATGTACAGAAATGCGGCGATGATGGGACAGACTCAGTAATAGCTGTTGATTCACTGGAAATTAAACCACCCCTGAATATTTTTGGCAGTATTGGTAGCATAACGGACTAGGCCGGAGAGAGAGAGGTAAACCATGAAGGTGTTAGTAACTGGAGGAGCTGGTTTTATCGGGAGTAATTTTGTCCGGTGGGTTGGGGAACACCGATCTTCGTGGCAAATTACTGTTCTTGATAACCTCTCTTACGCTGGAAACTTTGAAAATATCGCATCGTGTGTTGAGAGCGATGGAGTCCGTTTTGTGGCGGGCGATATCGGAGACCGCGAGGCCGTAACAGCTCTCTTTCGCGAGTGTTCATTCGATTTGGTCTTTCACTTTGCAGCTGAAAGTCACGTTGACCGCTCGATTTTGGGCGCTGCACCATTTGTTATTACGAATGTGGTGGGTACAGAAGTTTTGCTCTCAGTAGCAAAGCAATATCCATCGTGTAGATTTATTCACGTTTCAACTGATGAGGTATACGGTTCGTTAGGTGAAACGGGAGCCTTTACCGAGGAAAGCCCTCTTGTTCCATCGAGTCCCTATTCGGCATCAAAGGCGGGCTCAGATCTTCTTGCGCTTGCGTTTGCACACACCTACGGACAGGACGTTATTGTCACCCGATGCACCAACAATTACGGAAAATATCAGTTTCCAGAGAAATTTATCCCGCTATTCGTAACGAATGCGCTTGAGGATCGGGAGCTTCCGCTTTACGGCGATGGGATGAATGTGCGGAGCTGGATCCATGTAACCGATCACTGCCGAGCGTTGGTTATGATTGCTGAAGGTGGTCGAACGGGAGCTGTTTACAATGTGGGTGGAGGAGCTGAGTTCGAAAAACCGAATCGAGAGGTTGCTCTTCTTATTCTAAATCAGCTTGGAAAGAGTGAATCTCTCCTGAAGTTCGTGGCAGATCGACTCGGTCACGACCGGCGATATGCAGTAGATTCTTCGCTTCTTCGTCACGAGCTGGGGTGGGCACCATTAGTTCCCTTTGAAAAGGGTGTTAAGGAAACGATCGATTGGTATCGTGAAAATCGGGGGTGGTGGGAACGAATTAAATCGGGCGCCTATCGTGACTACTATGAACAGAACTACGGGAGCCGCGTTAATGCGGAAACAAAAGTGTGCTCTGGTTGAGGCGCGAGTATACTTTTAAATGTGGCTGCCCTTTTAAGGCAGTCTTGCGTTCAAAGCAACAAAAAAGCCCCCTTGGGTTGTGGCATTAGATGGTTAGTTATGAAGATTCTTCTGTTCGGTGGTTCGGGGCAGCTCGGATACGATCTTATTCGGCAGGCGGGTGATCTTAATTTCGAGATCGTAGCTCCTGTGACATCGGAGGTCGATATTACCGATCGAGGGGAAGTGAGCCGAATTGTGCGGAACATTGGTCCCTCAATAGTTATTAATAGTGCGGCGTATACTGCGGTTGATAAAGCTGAGGAAGAGCCAGAGCGGGCTCATGCAGTCAATGCTCTTGGTGCAGAGTTGGTTGCAGAAGCTTGCAACCAGCGGGGGATTCGACTCATCCACATTTCAACTGACTATGTATTTGATGGCGAAGCCGATGCGCCACTCAAAGAGGATGCGCCAGTAAATCCTATTAATGTGTATGGGAAGACGAAGCTCGAGGGTGAGCGAGCTGTGCTTCGAATACTCGGTGATAAGGGGCTGGTTGTGCGTACAGCAAGTTTGTACGGTCAGCGGGGTGCTAATTTTGTGGGCACTATGCTTAAGCTTTTTGGGGAGCGTGAGCGGGTTTCGGTTGTTGCTGATCAATGGATGTCACCAACCTGGACTGGGTATTTTGCTGAGGTAGTTTTAGATCTGTGTCGAATTCCGTGTTCGGGAGTCCTTCATGCGGCGTGTGAGGGCGCGGTTAGCTGGTTTACCTTTGCAGAGGCGATAGCGCGGTTATCATCGGTGAGATTGCCATCGGGTGAGCGGGCTGTTGTTGAGCCAACAACGGCGGAGGCGTTTTCAAGACCTGCTCGAAGGCCTCGGTATTCTGCGCTCGATTGCGGGAAGCTGTCAGCGCTTCTTGGGCGGCCGTCGCTTCATTGGGAGGTGGCGCTGAAAGAATACCTTCAAGAGATCGGGAAAGACGGATCGTAAGGAATTTTTAGGCTGAAGACCATTATTGATTGAGAGAGGTCATGTGGCTAAAGGGGATGCGGTGGTGAATCAAGAGGGAGAGGCGAATAGGGAAGTGCTCTCGGGAAATATCCACGCCGTTATCCTGGCAGGGGGACAGGGAACCCGTTTTTGGCCGATGAGTCGAAAGGCACGTCCAAAGCCGTTTCTTCCCTTCGGTGATGGCCGAGAGAGCCTTATTCAGGCAACAGCTCGTCGCGCTCTTGAATTAGTCGGCGACAATAGTCGGCTGTGGATAGTGACAAACGAAGTACAACGGGCACTTGCCGAGGAGCACGTTCCGGGGGCTCAAATCATCGCGGAATCTTTGCCGAGGAATACGGCAGCAGCAATAGGCCTTGCCGTGGCGCATATTAGAGCGGTTGATCCAACTGCGGTGATGGTAGTTCTGCCCGCCGATCACGCTATTGAGCGAGAAGATCTTCTATTGACAGCGTTACAAGAGGCGGCATCTTTGGCGATGGCCGAGCCGTTAATTGTGACGGTCGGCGTTCCTCCGACCTCTGCTCATACCGGGTATGGGTATATTCGACGGGGGGCATCGCTCAGGGGGGCAGCTTACATGGTCCATCGGTTCTATGAAAAACCGAATCAGGAGCGGGCTGAGCAGTACGTTAGCTCTGGGCTTTATTGTTGGAACAGCGGGATGTTTATCTCATCGGTTGAGACTGCATGGAATGCTTTTGAAGAGCACATGCCGGAGCTTTTTACTGCTCTTGGAAAGTTAACAGAGGCACTTGGTTCGCCAACCTATGAGGAGGCTGTAAAAGTTGAGTTTGAGCCGCTTGAGTCAATTTCAATCGATTTTGGAGTACTTGAGCTTGCCCGTAACTGCGCGATGGTGTGGTCAGAGCCCTTTGGATGGAATGATATCGGCTCGTGGGATGCGTGGGCCGATCATTTCGAGCATGATGCCCGCGATAATCTTTTTCGGGGAGATGTTGTTGCTATTGAATCCGAGGGCTGCACGGTGCACTCTGAGCATCGGCTCTGTGCGCTCGTGGAGGTGTCCAACATTGTGGTAGTTGATTCAGGTGATGCGCTGCTCATCTGCTCTCGCGATCGGGTACAGGATGTAAAACTTGTTGTTGAAGAGTTGCGAAAGAGGGGCAGAAACGACCTACTCTAGAGTAATTAGCCTGAAATATTTATAACAGGACATTAATTTTCAAGCGAATATAGGAAGTGTATATGGCGGAAAAACGAGCGCTAATAACTGGGATATCGGGCCAAGATGGATCTTATTTGGCTGAGCTGCTCCTTGAACAGGGGTACGAAGTGGTGGGTATGGTTCGGCGCTCCTCGGTCGATCGCTTTGACCGAATATCTCATCTCATCGACAGTGTTCGGTTGATTCAGGGCGACCTTCTCGATATTCATTCATTGGTTAGTGTTGTGCGTGATGTGCGACCGACGGAGGTTTATAACCTCGCTGCGCAGAGCTTTGTTCCAACAAGCTGGAGCCAGCCGATTTTGACCGCGGAGTTTACAGCGCTCGGCGTGACGCGATTACTCGAGGCGATTCGATTGGTAGATCCAGAGATTCGCTTCTATCAGGCATCGAGCTCGGAGATGTTTGGTAAAGTTCGTGAGACGCCGCAAACGGAGCTTACCCCATTCTATCCCCGTTCGCCTTACGGAGTCGCAAAGGCGTATGGTCACTACATTACGGTCAATTATCGTGAGAGTTACGGCCTCTTTGCGGTGTCGGGAATATTGTTTAATCACGAATCCCCACGCCGAGGGCTTGAATTTGTGACCCGAAAGGTGACTGATGGAGTCGCCAAAATAAAGTGTGGCGTTGCAAATGAGCTGCGGCTTGGCAATCTCGATGCAAAACGTGATTGGGGGTTTGCGGGCGATTATGTGCGGGCGATGTGGCTGATGTTGCAACAGGATACACCCGATGATTATGTGGTTGCCACCGGAAAAACATGGACGGTGCAGCAATTAGTCGAGAGCGCTTTTGCGGCGGCCGATCTTGATTGGACCAGATTCGTCAAGATTGATGAGCAGTTTATGCGCCCTGCAGAGGTCGACCTTCTTGTCGGGGATCCGAGCCGCGCCGAGAAAGATTTGGGATGGAAGCCGGCGGTTAGCTTCGAGAAGATGATTGAGATGATGGTGACCCACGATATTGATAGAATCTCAAAAGTTGCACCTCGGTAATAAGGGGGTTGATGAAGGGCAGCTTTAAAAAATGTTGTGGTGAATCGGAAGTCATTGCAGTTCAGAATCGATACTGCATGGTGAAAGGACTGTGGTAAGAGCTAGTGTGGTGATGGGGAAACGATGCGTTCATTAGTAACTGGAGCATCAGGATTCGTTGGCTCTCACCTCGTTGAGCATCTTTTGGCGTGTGGCGATGAAGTTATCGGAACCACCTTCGGAGAGGGTGCAGGGCTTTCATGCCGAACGATGCCTCTCGATATTACCGATCGAGAAGCGTGTCGGCGAGTTCTTGCTGAGGTAGAACCCGATGCAGTCTATCATATCGCGGGGATTGCCTCTCCACCTGCGGTAGCGGGTGACCCGATGGCATCGCTCCTGGTGAATGTGGGCGGAGTTCACGCTGTTCTTGGAGCTGCCGCGGCCCTTCCTCAACCACCCCACGTGCTCGTAGTAAGCTCCGGCGAGGTGTATGGGGGGGCGGGCGATAATGGTAAGTCGATCACCGAAGATATTTCCACGGCTCCCCGCAACGACTACGCGGTTTCAAAAATTATGGCTGAGGAGGTAGCGCTCCTCTTTGCACGCCGAAACAATCTTCCCGTTACTATTGCGCGACCCTTTAATCATACCGGACCTCGTCAGAGCGAAGCTTTTGTCGTTGCAGCTTTTGCCAAACAGCTTGCGTTGATAGTTAACGGAAAACAACCTCCAATCATTGAGGTCGGCAACCTCGGAGCGCGTCGTGATTTTAGCGATGTTCGGGATGTCGTACGCGCCTATCGCCTTCTCGTCAATCAGGGAGTAACCGGTACTTTCAACGTAGCATCGGGGAATGGTGTATCGATAGCGGATATTCTGCGCTACCTAATTGATATCACCGGTGTTTCGGTCACCATCCAGCCCGACCCAAAGCGAATGCGCCCCGCCGAGGTGCCGTTAATTGTAGGTTCTGCAGAGAAACTCAAGGAAAAAACGGGCTGGATGCCCCAGTTTACTCTCAAAGAGACCTTGGCTGATACGTTGGATTGGTGGGTTCAGGGTGGATTTGGAGGAGAGGTTAAGATCGGAAGTGAGAGATTAGGAGAGGTTCGAGCAGTTGGGTTAGGTTGAAGGGGGCGGCGAACTTATTTGGTTGGTCATAGCTTCTCTGTGGCTCAGAGAAATAGGGCGCCAAGGAAAGACAGCGCTAAGGGCACGGTGGTTTTTGATCGGATTTGATGCTCGAAATTGCTCGGTTGATTGGGGGAGTGTTTCAGAGCAGTCGCGTAGTATGAAAGGTAGGCTACGTGGTGTTAGAGGTTTATCGATTGAGCGGGGGTCGTGCTTGATTGCGGGGAAAAGGGGGAGTTTGGGAATACTTGAGCAGTGGAGAAAAAAGGGACGAACTTGCTTATATAAGCAAATTCGTCCCTGAGAGTTGTTCGAGGTAGAACCTACTTGGCCGCCGGTGGCTAGGGCTCGGCCGAGCGCTCCCGCTGAAGAGCAGCGCAATCGATCGTACCCATAGGTACGGTTATTGCCAAGCCCCCATTCACGTACCAGCTGGACTCCAGACCAGCGTATGGGGCACGTCCTCCAACCACGCCCGCTTGGAGGACTGAGACTGGACACCTAGCTGACACTCTAGTGTGCCCTTTCTCCCAAATGAACTCCTCCTCCGAAGGCCCTGTTGTTCCTAGAGGGTTTGGCAGCGATGGTAGGCTGAGGACGGTTACGTTCCCACCGCGCGCGTAGGAATTGCCGCCATTGCCCACACCGAGGGCCGTGGCGGTCCCAGCTCCGCCTTGGCCACCATTGCCACCGTGACCGCCAGTGATGGCGGGAGGGGGAGCAGGAGCGGGAGCTGGCTCGCCGCATGTTGCGCAAGCATTTGCTGGAGTGGTCCAGCAAATGCTTGCGCCTGCCATAGCGGCAGCCAAAGCTGAAAACCTGTTCATAATAAAGTTTGGCATCCCATGGTAAAGAATTGGTATGGAATACCGATGGCACCACCGACCCCAAACGGTCGATCATTCCATCGCTATTCCAGCCTAAAACCTTTGCTTCTGCATTTGTGCACGGCGCATCAAAGCCGTCAAGACTGTGCAGGGGCTTTATTCACTTCTTGGCTATAATAAGCCATTTTTACTCGCCATCTTCCGCTTTGGTTCTCATTCGCCGCAGGAGTGCGGATGGTATCGCTCGCTTGCGGCGGACTTCTTACTTCCCTGACGAGATAGCAGACTGCTCATTTGCCCAATTACGCAAGGCGGCGGATAAGGTGCTGGTCGCTACGATCTGTTTTGATGCGGGGGTCAGTTGTTGCTCTCCCAGAGGGACGGGTTGGAGGAACTTGTCGACAGTTGGTACCCCATTATTGTCCCGCATCGTTCGAACGAAGGGCACCATCGCGAATCTTTGTCCATTATCTACTGACTCGGTAATACTGGCTGCATCAATGACGAACGAGACCTCCCCTGAAGCTGTTCGAAGTGAGACCCGTTGTTCGGTTAGGTCGCCCCGAGCTTGTATTCCAGCAGGAGGAAAGCGCTCTAGGATCTTGAGCGGGGTACCGGCTAAGTCGCCTCCCTGTCGAGCGGTCGATGCAAGGAGTTTGTAAGCATCAGGCACCGTATTCTTTTCTGCATTTCGGGCATCTTGATATACTTGGCCCCGGACAACAGCTGCTGGTACCTTGGGATCGGGCGCTACAGTTTGCGAATAAGTTATCTCCGTGAGCTCTCGCAAACTTTGTTCACGGATACCAGTTTTCTGTTCTCGCGTTGATGGGCGGGCTTCGGTGTCGGGAGTCTTGACGGAAACTGTTATCGAGGTTGTCGCACGCGTTTGTCCATCCTTCTGAGTTACGTTGCCTGATGATGAAGAGGTCAGTTCAAACTTGTCATGATAGGTGGGTTTATAGCGATTTATTTTGGGGAGAGAGCCGGCCTCGCCGGGTTTGAGGGATCCGTGTCGCAACGCTTCAGAGCGTACTTCAGCCGCGAAGTTCTCTCGAAGGGTGTCGGGGGTTGGTATGTTTGGCTCCCCAATTCGAGCAAGGGCGACAGCCTGTAACGCCGCAAGCTGTTTCGCAGCAACCTTTGCTGCGGCAGGGTCAGATGATTTTGCAGCCGTTTCGAGAGGGGTTACAATTGAGGAGTTGTTTTTTTTGAACCAGCTCCACACAGCGTCGTTAAGCTTTTCTTGTGGAATCAACGTGCCGTCAGGGTTGCGCGGATTGGTCTCCGTGATCTTCTGAAAATTAGCAAGCAAAGCAGTTTGGTCTGACTGAGCGCTACGAGGAAATACATGGACAGCCGCCTCAGCAGGGACATAGGTAATCGTTACCGATCTTCTCTTTTCCGAGGAAGGTTGCAACGATTGACCGTCGTGCTCTCGGAGTAATGCCTCGGGGATGCTATTGAAGGTAGCGAGAGTTTTCTTCGGTAGCCCTGATTCCGCGATGCGACTCATATCCGTAGCGTTGAGAGCCTGGATAGTTTCCTCGGGAAGGGGGAGTCGACGTTCGGGGACGAGATTCGGCCCCGGAATGACAAAGGGGATGACCGGTACAGGGCCAGGAATTCCTGCAATTGCGCCGATGGTAGCAGTAGGACGACCATCTGTTCCTAATAGGTCGAGGGTGCCGTTAGGCACGTTTGTCACTGGTACCAGGTTATTCGGGGGGCGGAAAGTTGCTATGGCTCCCGATAGTGGGAGTTGCATTCCGGCCACTTGCAGATTTCGCAATCCCAACTGGAAGTCTGCTCCTCCCTTATTCAAGTCATAGTTCGATAACGTTAATCGTGCGTTTGGGCCAAACGGGTCGATGCCGACAGCGGCAGAGTAAGAATTACTCCCGGAAGGCCCACTGTTCGAGGAATGGAATGATACCTGAGCGGAGGGTAGAGGTCCGCTCGCTGATCCCGAGAAGCCATGCAAGCTACTCTTAACTGGCTGAGATCCCCAAGACTCGCTTCCTTGAGAGGATTTCGAGACCGTCATCCCAACATTTGGGGAAGATCCAAAAAACCCTCCCAGAACGGAAGTTGCGCTGGTTTGGCTGGTTTGCTCGGTCAAACCTCCGGGCATAGGCTTTGTGCAACCTTTAGTATTCTGAAGCCCGGCGCTCCCAACCACCCCAACTCCTCCCGGACCTCCCGTAACACCCAAGCCCCCGGTAACGCTCGGCACCGCCTTGCACCATGTCCCCCCCGCCTGAACATACAACCGTTTTCCATCGGGCCCAAACACGACCAACGAAGGTGCATCTTTTGGTGGGACGGTGGTAACCTTCCCGCTTTCTTCAAGAAATTTTATCACTCGGGCTATTGATTGAGGGTTCACCGGCCCAGAACCTGTTACATTTCCTGTTAGTCGGAGAACCGCCTCGTTTGTGCGATTCGGATCCGGGTTAAGCTGAATTACTGGATTTTTCTTGGCATCTGTTCCTGGAGTCGGAACGATTGATGCCTCGGTAGGGGAATTGAACGTCGCAAAGCCCCCATTGTCAGTCTGTACGGTTAGCGTCGGAGGAACCTTGGATGCCGGTGACGGCGCTGCCGCGGGGAGGCGGGGGCTGTTGGGGCGGCTCCCGCTTGCTTACCTTCTGGACCTACTCCCATTATACAACTCCCCTTAATCAATAATCGAACCGCTTTCCGTGTTATGCACCATTTACCCTAAACTGTCGCAATTCTCGATTTTAATTTTTTTCAAAAAGTTTTTCCACCCGCCTCGACAACGATGTGCTCCGATACCTCTGATATTCATCCACCGATTTTCGCATGTTCTGTCTTGCCTTTGTGCAGCGCAACAGCAGCAACGATCTGCTCAACTATCTCGGGATTAATAAGGGTCGAGGTGTCGCCGAAGTTTGTGGTTGCACCCGATGCGATTGATCTTAAAATCCGCCGCATGATCTTTCCGGAACGGGTCTTTGGTAGTCCTGGAACTAGAAGTACAACCTCGGGGCGTGCTATGGGGCCAATAATCCGGGCAACGGTTTCCTTTATTTCGCGGGCGAGGTTTTCCTCGGAACGATCGGTGAGGTCGACGATCGCGTAGGCGTAGATCCCCTCTCCCTTTATCGGATGGGGGTAGCCCACCACCGCTGATTCAAGGACTTTGGGATGCTCATTTATAGCGTTTTCAATCTCGGCGGTGCCGAGCCGATGTCCTGATACATTAATGACATCATCAACTCGGCCCAATATTCTTATGTAGCCGTTTTCGTCCCGTTTCGCGCCGTCACCCGTGAAGTAGAGCCCCGGATACTGGGAAAAATAGCTCTGACGACACCGTTCATGATCTCCGAAGGTCGTCCGCAACATGCCGGGCCACGGAAATCTGATGCAGAGGTTTCCCTCAACACTATTGCCGGTAAGCTCCTTGCCAGTCGTGTCGACGATGACGGGCTGAACACCAGGAAGGGGCAGGGTCACGTGTGCCGGTTTTGTCGGGGTTATTCCCGCGAGCGGGGCGATCATGATTCCCCCCGTTTCAGTTTGCCACCAGGTGTCAACGACAGGACATCGCTCCTTGCCGATATGATGGTGATACCAATGCCATGCATCCTCGTTGAGCGGTTCGCCGACCGAGCCTAATACCCGGAGCGAGGAGAGGTGATACGGCTCGATGTGATCGTTGCCGAGCGCTTGGAGAGCCCGTATCGCGGTTGGAGCGGTGTAGAAGTGAGTAACGTGGTGCTTGTCGATAATCTCCCAGTAGCGACCGGGATGTGGGTAGGTGGGGATACCCTCGTAGATGAGAATGGTGCTCCCCGCGAGGAGGGGGCCGTACGTCACGTATGAGTGCCCCGTTATCCATCCAACATCAGCGGTACACCAGAAGATATCCCGCTCGCCTGAACCGCCTGAGCCGTGTCCGTTGCGGCACTGAAACACATTCTTGAATGTGTACGCTGTGTAAACCATGTAGCCGCCGACGGTGTGAACTACTCCTTTGGGCTTTCCGGTCGAACCGGAGGTGTACAACACAAAGAGCATGTCCTCGGCATCGGTCGCCACCGCCTCGTGCGTCGATTCTGACGAGGCCAGCGCTTCGTGCCACCAGTGATCGCGGCGCTGTCCCTGTTCCCCCTTAATCATCGAGATTGCGGCTCCCGTGCGCCTGACGACCAGCACATCGGTGACCTCAGGACAACCCAGCAGCGCCTCATCTGCGGCTGCTTTGAGTGCTACCTCCTTTTCGCCCCGATAAGCGCCGTCGGCGGTAATCAGCACCCGCGCGCCGCAGTCGTTGGTTCGCTCCCGAAGCGCTTGGGGAGAAAAACCACCGAAGACGACCGAGTGGACCGCCCCAAGCCGCGCGCACGCAAGCATCGCGATGATCGCCTCTGGTATCAGTGGAAGGTATATAGCAACCCGGTCTCCGTGCCGCACCCCGAGCCGCGCGAGCGCCTGCGTTGCCCGGCAAACTTCGGTGTGGAGCTGTCGGTAAGTGAGAGTGCGGGACGGCTCCGGAGCGGCACCGGTGCCGTTGTTGGGTTCAAAAATGATCGCTGGCTGATCTCCTCGGGTGAAGAGATGCCGATCGAGACAATTCTCGACAATATTGAGCTTTCCCCCGCGAAACCACTCAACTCGGGGCTCCGAAAAATCATGAGAAAGCGCCACATCCCACCGTTTTCGCCAAAAAAACTCCTCCGCAATCTGCTCCCAGAACTGAGCTGGGTTAAGAATGCTCTTCTGATATTCGTGGATATATCCGCCTAGCGAGGTGATGGTGGAGGACATAGCTTGCTCCTTTTGGTGATGGGAGGTGGGTGTTATTTTGGGTTGCGTTTGGTAAGCTGAAAAGAGCCCCCAGCGCAGCAGGCCGGCTCTGGGTGGAGGGTTGCTCAAGTCCGGTGGGTGAGGCGGGTTATAGCACCGGCGGTGGGGAGGTGGGTAGTCTACATAATCCCCTCTTTAACGAACTCGCGAAACGCTTCTGAAAAAATCGCCGCTACCTATTAAAAAATTTCCGATTCATCCCCTTCACCCAATCCCCTTATTTCGCCGAAGCCACACATTCAGCAGCAAAAGAGAGAGGGGCCAGGCGCAGAGGCTGACGGCTAGGGCGATTGTGATTCGACGCCAAAGGGGGAGGGGGTGGAGGCGACCGAATGCAAATCCTATTGAGACGCCCCATAAAAGGAGAAGGATGGCAAGCGCGGTGCCGTAGGTAATCGCGAGGGTGAGCTGCATTATCTCTGAACCAGGAAAGTGACTTTTACGGAATTCGGAGACAACTTCGTTGTAGGTGTCCTGCTCGGAAGAGTCGGTTTTTTCGGGAGCTTTGTAGGCTGATTCTCCTTGCTTTTCTAAAAGATTACGGAGAGCGAGTTCATTTAATGCGATTTCGAGGGGATTTGAGGCTGACTGTGACTGATGGAGTGAAAGAGGTGCGCCGAGAAAGCGATGGGCATACGGTATAGTTGATCCGTTATTTGCTGCCCGAAATGAGATAGCATCAACCATGTGCCCAAAGGCAAGACTCTGCCAAAGCCGATCGTGACCTCGGGCGGTGAGAACGGTGGTTTTATGAAATGCGATTGCGTGATCGGTGGCGGCCTCGAGCGCGGCTATCTCGGATAATCTGCTCCAGGTAATTGGCTCCTTGAGCCGCATAACCTCGCTCGCAAACGTGCTGCCAAAAAGTGTGCTCCGAACACCGTCAAAAAGCGTTGCTGCACCCCTAATAAGGCCGACAATATGGCCTTTTCCGGTAAAAACGGGAGCACCACTTGAACCCTTTGCACCCCGAATCGAGCTGTGCCATCCAAGAGGGGTCGAATCAGAGAGGGTGCCAGAGGAGAGCTCGAGATTGCGACATCCGGGAAAGCCGAGGGAAAAAAGTTCATCGTTGGAAGAGGGCTCCGTTTCGGTGAATTGAAGAAAAGATGGAGGAAGTTTGCTTTGGCTGGGAAATGCGATTGCGGCGGCATCAAACTCTTTGAAGAGCCACCTTACTGCGGGGGCTTCGACCACGAGTGGCGAGTCCGTAACCGGCTTGCCGATATCCGGCGCAGAGAGGACTGTCACCGGAGCGCACCCCCCCCCCGGACAGAGTGTCTCGACAAAGTGCGATGCGGTAATAACGAGGTCATCACCAAACCGAAATCCGGTCGCACAGCCACCAGAGTCGGTTCGCAAAACAACAATACTCCTGATGAGCGCCGGTTCGAGAGCAGCAGCTGGTGTGGAATCAAAACCTCTTGCTAAAATCACCCCACACAGGATGAAAAAAATAAAACGAAAAAAAAGAGATCTACCACCTATTATCGAGTGTCGTGATGGCGCATTTCGTGTTCGATACATAATGTTTGAACTGTATTGCAGCGAAGCTCGTATAAGAGATTCTGAATTTGAAAAGGGTTTGACAAGGTTGGTGGTGAGATCGGTATTATAGGGGTCCTTGGCGCGGGAAGGTAGAGAGTTTTGGCTTTCATCTCTGGTTTGCTTTTGAGGTGGGGTATTGTTGCTGGGCTTTTTTTTGCCATAGCGCGTATCATCGAATCGCCGAAAGGTAATGAGGCAAGCTTCACGGTAACAGGTGCTTTACTCGCTCGGCATTAGGAGCAAATCTTCGAGGGTGTAACCTAGGGAGCATGTATGACGAAGGCAGATGTTGGCATGATCGGTTTGGCTGTGATGGGGGCGAATCTTGCCCGCAATCTTGAAAGAAACGGCTTTACCTGCGCAGTTTTTAATCGAAGCGGAGAGGTTACCGATCGGTTTATGCAGGAACAGGCTGGTAAGCGGTTTATAGCAGCTTCAACTTTGCAAGAATTTATAGAATCGATTGAGCGGCCCCGTCGGATCTTTATCATGATAAAAGCGGGTCCAGCGGTCGATGATATTATAGAAACGCTCCTGCCTCTTCTTTCTCCTGAAGATATCCTTATAGATGGTGGTAACGCGAATTTCCACGATACGATGCGTCGTGTTGAACGATGTAATGCAGCGGGCATTGAGTTCTTAGGGGTCGGTATCTCTGGAGGGGAGGAGGGCGCTCTTAACGGCGCAAGCATTATGCCGGGAGGAAGTCGTGAGGCATGGGAGCTAGTTCGCCCTCTTTTTGAGAAAATAGCAGCCTATGCAGAGGGGCCTTGCACAACATACATCGGACCTGATGGTGCTGGCCACTTTGTTAAGACCGTCCATAATGGAATCGAGTATGCCGATATGCAGCTTATTGCTGAGGCTTACGATCTTCTCAGGACGCTCGGAAATCGACAGCCCACTGAATTGGCCTCGATATTTAAACGATGGAACGCGGGTGTTCTCCAGAGCTTTTTGATCGAAATCACTGCTGATATTTTCGCTCAGGGTGATGAAGAGACCGGTGGTTATCTGGTCGATTATATTCTTGATAAAGCGGGGCAAAAGGGTACTGGGAAATGGACAGTGCAAACTGCGCTCGATCTTGGGGTGGCGATACCAACAATCAGCGCTGCAGTGGATGCTCGCGCGATGAGTGCGGCCAAAGAAGAGAGAGTACAAGCATCGGAACAGCTACAATCTGGCGCCTCTCATCAAGCAATCGACCCTGAAAAGCTTGATTCTCTGACGCACGATGCCCTCTACTGTGCAAAAATAATCTCTTATGCTCAAGGTATGGCACTTCTTGCACGTGCCTCTGCTGAGTGGAACTGGTCGCTTCGTCTTGGCGATGTTGCAGCTATCTGGAAGGGTGGGTGCATCATTCGTGCTCGGTTCCTCGAAGAAATTCGTCGCGCTTACGCAGATAATCCGGTATTGCGAAATCTCCTCCTTGCTCCAGCAATTCGTCACGAACTTTCTTCGCGGCTCCCAGCTTTGCGTGAGGTCGTAGGACTTGCGGCACGGGTCGGCGTGCCTATCCCGGCTTTCTGCTCAGCGCTATCGTATTACGACCAATATCGGGCTGCCTCACTTCCATTGAATCTGACCCAAGCACAGCGGGATTATTTTGGAGCTCATACCTACGAGCGAATCGACCGTCCTGGGTGGTTCCACACCGAGTGGGGCACCCGCCGATAACGGGTCGCGCAGGTTAAGTGATACGGTATTAGTCCGTATTTCTCAACCTATAGGGTGTAAAAAAGGGGGCTGCGGTTGATTGCCCCCTTTATATCGCACTCTCTTTTAACTATCTCCTATACTGCGGTAGCTCGAAGTTCTTGAGCCAACTTTTCAAGCGCACTTGTTGGCCGTTTTATTGGTTGCGGCGCTGATTTGGTGCTCGCGACGGCGCGGGCAATTTCCTTCACATTCTCAATCTCTCGAAAGAGGAGTGGGGTTGCTTCGATTGGAGTTTCTCCCTCCACAATAATCGATCCATCTCCGGAAAGGTGCTCTATGATGCTTTCCGGAATGGCCCGGCCCGAGCCCGTTACTAATACCCCTTTAAAATCTGCTTTTCCGATATAGGCTCGGTGATTTGAGTTCATTGATGACCAGCGAAGGTCTGAATAATTCGCCGATTGTTCACGGATTAGAGAAATCATCCGCGTCGCTGCTATCGCCGGAATCTGTTCGGTCCACAGTTGTCCATGAGCGGCAAACGAGAGGTTCGGGGTTGAATTAAGGAGAGGTACCATCTCGGCAATGACAGAGGGCTTTGTCTCAAATCCGCTTACGACCAACGATATGAATGGGGAGAGTTTCGATAATACAAGCTCAAGAGAACGGACACCCTCAATCGTAGGAACCGAGATATGGAATCGAAAGCAGCCGACCTTTTCAGCCGACTCGTTCATAATCTCGGCTAACGCAATCTCTGTATCTGGGATGAGATCTGTCAACGGAGGAAGAGCGATGCAAGTTTGTGATTTTCTCCACAAAGATTCTCCAGCATCCTGATTTATTCCGCGTAGAGAAAAGGGGATAAAGGGGGTTGTTTCTTTATGAAGAGACAAATCCTCCAGATCGTCGAAGGAAAAGTTCAACACATACCCATCAATCGAATCATTGAGCTGACGAATAGTCGCTGACAACATAGCCGCCCCGCTAGGCTGATCGACCCATTTCTCAAAGCAGGATGCAGAAAGCAGTACGAAAACCATTATTCCCTCCCTCTAAAAAAGCCCTCTCAACGTTATGCTCTTTTTTTCATTCTGAGCGCTTTATTTCTCCGTTTGCGCCCTTTTGCATTTACTCGCCAGTTTCTACTACACTTTTCCATCCCTCCGAATATGTCTTCATACTGTTGTAGTTAGGCTATGATCACGGACCCATCAACCCCCGTTCACCCACATCCCAGCGAGCCGCTCACTCTCTCCACCCTCGAGTCTCTTTCCCCCCACGAGCGGTGTGTCGCCTGGATTATGGCGATTCATTACCTGCCGATAGGAAAAAGGGAGCTGGCAGGGGCAGTTAGTTTCTTTGCCCGATCCCCGGAGTTCCGGGTCAAATTGAAAGTAACGGGGTTACCTGTTGCAGCTCAGATTAAACAAGTCTTAGAGTCGATAGAGACGCTTAGCAAGCTTGGTATCGTAGTCCAGGAATCAACTATGTGGATGTGCTCTTGGTCGGCGCATCCAATAATTTGCGCCGAACTACGGGCTTCGCCGGAGATTCTCGCGCGCGTTCGGGCTGCAGTTAAGACGACAACTCCGAGTTCGCAGTTTCAATCGATGTATGTTTTAGAAGAGGGGTTGAGGCGGTGGGAATCTCTCTTAGACAACACTTTCGTTGCGGGACAGCAAAAAGGGGAATGGCTTAAGCTATCCTCGCATAACAGGCTAATTGAGAGGATTTTTTCGACAGGACAACTTACTCAGCGATGGTACGGAACGGCGATTGAGGAGAACTTTGCTACCCTGCCGAGCGGAACCGTCATCTCGATACTGGATAATATAATCCGTCATGCGATTCGCGAGAAGGTGCCCATGCGATGCTGGGTCGAACTATTGGAGCGCTTTATTCGGACGCATAAGAATTTCTCTCAAACAGAGAGGTCTATCGCGGCGTGGTGCTTCCTAGTAGCTGGATACCCCCACCTAATTGATGAGGCGATCGGCGGGTTAGATGAAAAGGCGCTGGGGGAGGTCCCTGAGTACCCGAGCCGATTAGATCTCTTGCCCTTTGAGGTGCTTGCAACGCTCTATTTTTTCTATGGAAATTACGAAAACGCCGCACGCCTATTTGAAATACCTCAAAAAAAGTCACGAGTCGTCTTCGGCCCAAAACACTTTAGTGTAGACGAGTTTGGATTACTTCACCTTCTCTCCCTTTTCCGACACAACACCCCCAAATCTCTTAAAACACTGCATCGACTTGTAGGTTATGGTCTGCAAGGGAGTCTACTCGGAGACACCCTTTATGCCCTTGGCCGCCACGCGGAGGCTCTCCCTAGTATCCGGAGCCTCAATCCATTGATCAACGCTGGGATGTCCAGCAAAGGAGAGCGCCCATCTTCCCTTCTTCTTCGGTGGTGCGAAGCGTTGCCCCTGTTTCTGGAGGCAAGAGAACCGAAGCACGAAAGCCTAATCCCAGAGCTAGTCCAGCTTTATCACGATGCGATTTACCGGGAGAACCCGCTAATCGCCGATTGGAGCGCACGGAGCCTTGCAGATCTTGGGTATCAGGATAAGGACGGTACTATTAAAGAGCTGGGCTATCTAGGTCGGCACGGCTTCTGTTATCCCCTGGACACCGGCACAATTCCAGCCATCTGGGAGGCTCAATGTAAGCAGCTCGCAGCACTTAGTAGCGGCACCTCTCGAAAGCGCCGCAATGCCAATCGCCGGGTCGCGTGGGTTATTTTTGAAAACCTGTATAGTGAGCAGATGATTGTGCCTTTCGAGCAGCGGCTGTCCGATACCAATGAATGGCAGATCTGCGAGCCATTTGAAAGAGGAATCCCCCCGGAGCTTCTCTCTGAACACGACAGGCGAGCTCTCGTCTCAGCAGGGATGTATAACCAAACGATACTCGCAGGGACTGGGGCGGCAAACCTTATCGGTCATCCGCACTTGTACTTAAAGACAACGAAGGGCTATATCCCCACTACGTTGCACCGCAGCTCTCCTCGACTTTTTATTTCCCGATCAAAGCAGGAAGGTTTTCTCGTTTTACTCTATCCTTCTGTGCCGAGCGATTTCCAGAATAGAAACTATATTCTCGATTTCTCCACCCCCTCTCGGATCGGTGTGTGTGAAACACTTCCCTCGCTTGAGAAGATTGCCTCTATTGTCGGTCCAAAAGGGATTGATATTCCTGAGGAGGGACGGTTTCATCTTGAGCACATTATAAAAACTCTCTCGCCACTCATACCGATTGAGCATGATATTTCGTCTTGCGCGGAGCCCTCATCTAGCTTGATTCATCCGAATATCCCTCTTGTCGCACAACTCTACCCTCTTGAGCCAACGGGTATAGGGCTGCGCTTTATCTCTCGTCCCGATACCGTTTATGGCCTCGAATACATTCCAGGGGAGGGTCCACCCTTTATCAATTGGCATGAGGAGGGAAAGCCAACCACGTTGCGGCGCTCACTCGCTGATGAGACGGAGCAGGTGAATCGGATCATCGCTCATTGCGATGCTGCAACGGAGGGGGCCCTATCTGCTGTAGATAAATTGGGGCCTGAGATAGGTGATCCAGACCTGTGCATTCGTGATGAACGTCCTTACTCGTGGAGTGTGTTAGACCCACAAAAAGCGCTCCAAGTCCTTGCTGCGCTCGCTGCGATTCCTCATGAATGTTCGATGGAGTGGCCAGTGGGTCAAAGCATCAAACTTCTTGGTTCAATTACACCTCGAGATTTCTCGGTGGTCGTTCGAAAAAAGGGAGAGCTCTTCGAGGTAACCGGCTCGGTCCGGATCAACGAAGCACTCGTCGAGGGATTCCGAGAGCTCGTCTCTCGGGTCGATGGATCGAACGCGCCATTTATAAAAGTTGATGATAAAACTTTTATCTCAATCTCGTCGCAGCTCAAAGCGCAGCTTCGGCGGCTCAAGTCTCTCAACGCCTCGCTCGACAATGGCGAGATATCGCTCCACTCACTTACGAGCGACGCTCTTGAAGAGTTCCTTTCTGCACAGCCGACAGTTGATATCGATGCTGCGTGGAAAAAACACGTCTCTAAGATGACCGAGCTACGAGCTATTGAACCCGCGCTTCCGGCAGGAATCACCGCAACGTTGCGCCCCTATCAGGAGATGGGTGTCAGATGGTTACTCCGGATGTCAACGATGGGTGCCGGGTGTTGCCTCGCCGATGATATGGGACTCGGTAAGACCCTTCAGGCGCTCGCTGCGATGCTCCACCGCGCCGAAGATGGGCCCTCCCTTATCGTCGCGCCAACCTCAGTTTGTTCAAACTGGATAGCCGAGGCGGGACGTTTTGCGCCGCAACTCAAAACTTCCGTCCTACCCTCATCGACAGAGAGCCGTAAAAGCCATATCGCCGCGCTCGGGCCAAACGATGTGCTTATCATCAGCTACGGCCTTCTCCAGCGGGGCGAGGTCACCAATCTCCTCGCCGAACGACACTGGGCGCAGGTCATCCTCGACGAAGCGCAGGCGATAAAAAACTCCGCGACGGCGAGGACTCGCTCCATCCGCGAAATCCCTGCGTCGTGGCGGTTAGCGCTCTCCGGTACCCCGATTGAGAATCGACTCGAGGAGCTTTGGAGTATCTTCCACTTCCTTAATCCCGGCCTGCTTGGGACAACGCGGTGGTTCCAGAAGCGGTTCCTCGAACCGATAGAAAAACATAACAATACCGACGCAGCAGAGAGCCTCCGCGCAATCACGAGCCCCTTCATCTTGCGACGGCTCAAGAACGAGGTGCTCACCGATCTTCCTCCGAAGGAAACAATCACGATCCATGTTGAGCTTTACGAGCCCGAGGCTGCACTCTACGAAGCGCTCCGTCGAGAGATCGCCTCGGACCTCGAAAAAATGGTAGATCAAACGCAGCTCACCAAGGAAAATCGTCTCCATGTTTTTGCGGCGATGACCCGTCTCCGGCGGCTCGCGTGTAATGCCGCGCTCGGCACACCACCGAAACAACTCCCTTCAGCGAAGCTAGCCGCCTGTATGGAGATCATCGACGAGCTCCGCGCCAACGGGCATCGTGCTCTCGTCTTTAGCCAGTTTGTCGGCCATCTTGAGATAGTTAAGGAAGCCCTCGCCAAACGAGACATCCCGCACCTCTACCTCGACGGCAGCACTCCTGCCGCATCGCGAGCAGAGCGGGTCGCCTCGTTCCAGAGCGGTGTTGGCGATATTTTCCTGATAAGCCTTAAAGCAGGTGGCGTTGGTCTTAACCTAACCGCCGCCGATTACGTTATCCACCTCGACCCGTGGTGGAACCCCGCCGTCCTCGATCAAGCAACCGACCGAGCCCATCGCATCGGTCAACAAAAACCGGTCACGGTGTATCAGTTAGTAAGCCAAGGAACGATTGAAGAAAAGATTATCGAGCGCCACGACAAAAAACGCGCCCTCGCCGATTCCATCCTCGACGGAGCCGACACCTCAGCACAGTTCAACATCAGCGAGCTCCTCGATATGATCGCGGAGGGGAATGTGATAGCGGGGCGTGGTGTTGTTGAGGCCGCTATGAATGGAACGGAGTCGGCGGAGGATTACGATGAGACTGTTAGTGGTCAGGAGGGATTTGCTGCGCTTTGATGAGGAAAATAAGTTGGGGTAACGATCCTGGGTACGCGGGCCTCCGGCCCGCATTGCTTCGAGGGATGGTGGTACTTCATGCGGACCGGAGGCCCGCGCACCCAGGGGTCCTTTCCTCCTGCACGCCACTACTTCGATGCAACACCACCATTTTTCTATCCCTTTCCTCCATGCCCTTGCGCAGAGAGGGAACAGCAGAGAGGCGACAAAGGGGTGCTATTAAAAAATTTGGAGATTTTGCTCGTTTTTAGGTTGCACCTCGGTGGGTTGGGGGCATATCAAGGGAAATCTCTATTCCGAGGAGGAATTGTATGCCAGCCCAGTCCAGCCCAGCCCGACCCAACCTGAGTTAATGTTCGGTGGTCCTAAATGGGAAAGATTTTTTCAGGACAATCATCCTGATAGTGACATAAATTCCTTGGAGCGTCGGCTTTCTGATATCTCCCACCTTCGACCAAACAACACGATAATTTCGGAAAGCCAATTTCGGATCCGGTGCCCAGAACTTGATTGGAAAAGCGCAGGTCCCGCTCAATCCGCATGGTACGAATTCATCGAGAATGAGATTAAAAGAATGCAGGATTGGAATAATTGTATTAGATGGCCTAACGGCCCGCTTGTAATTCAACTCCTCCAAGACGAAGTAAGCTTTCAACGCAAATTAGACGGACTAGAGAACCCCTCGATACCTAATGCAGCTAGCTTTAACGATGCTACGCACAGCTAACCTTTGTTTATTAAAGCCCACCACCTCAAGAGAGCTGATTCCATTTGGGCTAACCTTGAGCTGCGGGTGCGTTGTGGGCGCATAATTCCAAAATCGAAAAGATTGCCCATAGTTATCGTCTCAGGCAGTCAAGCGCCTCTTGACCTCTCGTAGCTCTCTCTCGATACGATCCATACGGGATTCCGTGGACTTCTTACTTGCGAGGCTCTCCTTGAGGATTCTATTGAGTAGTCGTTGATATGGAGCTCCCGAGGCAGACGCCTCCTTTTTGAGGGCCGCAAGACTGTCAGCGTCGATATTAATTGTAATCTTAACACTTTTTTGCTTCTTTATTGACCGTCTCACCTTGCTCGTCTCGGCAACGTCAACCTTCAGATTTTTTAGCTTTGGTTCTCTCATGATACAAACTCCTAAAGTTGCGCCAAGCCGCGCATCCAAAAATACGAACCTTTCTACCTCGACGAGTATAGCGAACAGTAACAATCGCTCCGCTCGCGATCTTCCCCACCCAGTAGTGCCTGCTCTCGGTGCTTGAGTGCTTCTCGTCTGTAAGCGAAAACCCGAGAGGATCAAGAAAAGCCTCTACGGCTTCGGCAAAGCTGAAGCCGTGTTTTCTGAGATTCTCCCCCTCTTTGTTTGCATCCCACTCAAATTCCATGAGTGAAAGCTACCATACAGATCCATATTATACCATATATAGGCTAACCGTGAAGCATTTTGCTAACTAGCCAAGTTATTGGGATAACAATATCGTGTATTCAAAATGTTGCTGGTAGAGAAAAGCGAGTTTTCCACAGGCGGCGTCGGCTGCGCTGTGAGAGAGAGCTACGCTCGCCGCCTCCGATGAAAAACTCTCAATGGTAGCTCCCCACACCCTTCGCTCCATTTCTCAGAGGCGAAGAGGTAAATGGCGATGAGGTACAGGAATAGCGGTACAGAGACAAAACTACCCCTACCTTCTCGTCTACACCCCTTTATGACCCACATTCGCACTCAAATTCTCCTAATCCTCTCTCTCAAAAGGCTTTCCTGAAAGGGGGTTGCTGTGTCACAATCCGTCCGGTGTGAGGCTTGTCCTGAAGTTGATTTTCGGAAACACCAACCTCTCAAAACATTACCATCGCGAGAATAATAGAGATGAATCTACACGAATTTCAGGCGAAAGAGATTCTTCGGGCCATGGGGATTCCGACGTTGCGGGGGTTTATCTGTCACTCTCCGGGAGAGGCTGAGGCAGCTGCTGACCATCTGGGGGGCGGGCTTTGTGTCGTAAAAGCACAGATCCATGCCGGCGGTCGAGGTAAAGGTGGGGGGGTTAAGCTGGCAAAAAATCCCGAAGAGGCGCGCGATATTTCTGCAAAGATACTGGGCATGACCCTTGTCACCCCTCAAACGGGCCCAAAAGGAAAGCTGGTTAAAAAGGTTTATGTTGAGCAAGGGTGTTCAATCGCTCATGAATATTACCTAAGTCTTCTAGTGGATCGGGGTGGAAGGTGCGTTTCCGTGGTTGCCTCGTCGGAAGGGGGGATGGATATTGAAGAGGTTGCTGCAAAAAGCCCCGACAAAATCATCACGTTGCCGATAGATCCAAAGGTCGGTTTCCAAAACTTTCACGGAATAAAGCTCGCGATAGCGCTTGGCTTGCCGTTTTCATCGGTAAAATCGCTCAGCACTCTCTTGAGAGGTCTTTACGACTCATTCCTTAAATACGACATGAGTCTCCTTGAGATTAATCCGTTGGTGTTAACAACCGAGGGTCAGTTCGTTGTCCTTGATGCGAAGGTGTCGATCGATGATAACGCCCTTTTCCGCCATCCCGCCCTTAAGGCGATGATGGATTATGATGAAATGGATCCAAAAGATCTCAAGGCGAGCAAGCTTGGCTTAAGTTACATCGCGCTTGATGGCAATATTGGGTGCATGGTTAACGGTGCCGGACTCGCGATGGCGACGATGGATATTATTCAGTTTTTCGGTGGTAACCCCGCAAACTTTCTCGATGTAGGCGGAGGAGCTTCCAAGGAAACCGTTACAGAAGCGTTTAAGCTTTTGCTCTCGGATGCTCATGTAAAGGGCATTTTGGTGAATATCTTTGGCGGAATCATGCGGTGCGACGTTATCGCGCAGGGAATAGTCGAGGCAGCTAAAGAGCTTTCTGTATCTGTTCCTTTAGTGGTCCGATTACAGGGAACAAATGTCGAGAAGGGTCGGGAAATTTTGCAACACTCGGGGCTCTCAATAACCCCGGCCGACACGATGGATGAAGCCGCAACGGCGATAATTAAGGCGGTTGCTGCCTCGTAAAAAATCGCCGCTCTCGGCGGCCTCCTCGGCGTAATAAGGAAACGCTAAAGGGCTAGGCTGCCTAGAGTGGAAGAGACAATCTTTCAGGGGGATGAGACGATGTCAGTGTTGGTAAATAAAAATACTCGGGTGATGACGCAGGGAATCACCGGAAAGAGCGGTTCGTTTCACACGAGGATGTGCAAAGAGTACGGAACCCAAATGGTCGCTGGTGTTGCGCCAGGGAAGGGGGGGACTGATTTTGAGGGGATACCGCTCTTCGATACGGTTGATCAGGCAAAGGAAAAAACCGGCGCGACTGTTAGTATCATATATGTTCCTCCTCCCTTTGCCGCTGACGCGATTATGGAGGCGGTCGACGCCGATCTCGACCTAGTAATCTGCATAACCGAGGGGATTCCGGTTCTAGATATGTTGCGGGTTAATGCATTCCTTGAGGGCAAGAGAACCCGTCTTCTTGGGCCAAACTGCCCCGGCATCATCACTCCAGG